>Ga0114129_10011079_pt1 | contig 12846 bp, 13 predicted proteins | sample RhiMetdeltSRZDD1_FD_80071 | JGI IMG/M metagenome (GOLD analysis project Ga0114129, IMG submission 80071) | Populus rhizosphere microbial communities from Tennessee, USA - Rhizosphere MetaG P. deltoides SRZDD1 (version 2) (version 2) | ecosystem: Host-associated > Plants > Roots > Rhizosphere >...
GCCACAGTCAGTACCTGCGCCACTTCGTCAATGGCCTCCCAACAATCCAACATACGAGGAATACTTGGAACTTAAACGCCAAGGTTGGTACAAAGAAGATAAGGCTTGATGCGTCGGGGTGCGTGAGCTGCAGGATTTAGACAAGACGATGTCGATGACGCGCGCGTGACTCCGCCGTGGCAAGAAGTGATTCCGCTACGATGCCCCGAGCAAGCGGCTGTTCAAGCAATTGCAAAAATCACTGATGGCCTCGCCGGATTAGCGTCTCGGCGAGCTGGGCGTCAGTCAGTGCCGCGCAAGCGTCGTGAAAATCTCTAATAAGGCGGCAACGACACCAACGGCACCTATTGCCAGCAGCATTATGAGTAAACTCCTGTGCATTGAGGCCATCGTCCTAAATGACTTATCCCAATGCCTTCTTTTTAATCCGTTCGCGAGACTATCCACTGTGTTCGGTGTGCAACAGCGCGGAAAAATCTTGTGCGGCTCGGCATATGCGCGTTTCTGACGCACCCGTACGGAAATATAGTGCTGTGCGTTGATTTGGGGGGTTATCATGAAGCGCGTTGCCATCGCGGCAATTGCCACCTGCACAATTGCATTTACACAAATCGCATCAGCGGCGGATATGCCGGCTAAGGCACCTATCGTCGCACCGGTAGCGCCGGTCACTTGGACGGGTTTCTATGCTGGCGGCAACGTGGGCTAGGTAAAGCAGACACCGATCAATTTGCCAACGCTACCACGGTGTCGTTTCCGGGCATTACAACCGCGATCACAAACCCACCGCTTGCTCCTTTTGCAGCATCATCCTCGCCACGGTTGGACGGGTTCATCGTTGGAGCCCAGGCTGGTTACAATTGGCAATTCAATCCGAGATGGGTGCTAGGTTTCGAGACCGACATCCAGCACTCAGCTGAAAGGGGGAGCGGGGGGTTCCTAGATCCATTCTCGACAACAGCTTGCACCTTGGCGACTTTTCAACCTCCCGGCCCTGCTGTTTGCCTTGGGACCAATCCGGCAACCGGCATATTGGCGATGAACTACACTGCCGAAATTGACTGGTTTGGCACCGTTCGTGCTCGTCTTGGCTATTTGGTGACCGATCAGCTTTTGCTCTATGCGACCGGCGGCTTGGCTTATGGCCGGGTCCATGTGACGGCGTTTGCAAGCTCTGCTGTTTCATTAACCGGCTTCGGCCTCGATCCTTTTGTAACGACGTCACCCCTTGGCTTCATTACTTCGAAAACTAACGTGGGATGGACTGTCGGTGGCGGGATCGAGGGCAGATTCACGTATTGGCTGCCGCCGGCCTGGTCGTGGAAATTGGAATATCTTTATGTCGATTTGGGCTCACTCGATACGGTGATCCCGTTGGCGGGCACCGCCGGTGTAGGGACGTTCGGAATCATCACCCAACACACGGATTTCATCGACCATATCGTGCGAGTTGGCCTGAACTACAAATTTAATTAGCCTCTCCAGCGAACCCGTGGAGGGACCGACGATGGAAAGACGGCGGTCCCTACTTTTATGGGCATCAGACGCTATGTTGGCTGAATGGTATCGCGTACTTACGGGCGCGGCAGGCCACGGCGGAGTCAACGGTAACCGCATTATTGGACTTCGTCCGCTTCAAACTTCATTCAACCGTTAGGAAAAAACCGCCAATCAACGCACACACGATGACGATGACAACCATCACTCGCTTTTTGCTCTTCTCATTCATGCTCCCATCCAAAATGTGAGCAACGAGAACAACAAGTAATTCACCAGTGCGGCACTCATTTCAGATTGCGAAAAGTTGTGCTGTCCCCGACACGCGCAAAAGATATTGGGCCAAGTTCGTTTGGTGCCAAGTTGTAGTCACAATTCATGATGGTAATGGTGGCCCCGATCTCGGGGACGTTGGGGACGGAGTTGAGACCGGGGCCGCGCTCCCTAGGGACGAGAGCGGCCCCGATTTTACATCAATCTCGGTTTCGCCGGAAGCGGGTCAACCAGCGCAAATTTGGCGCGCTAAAGCACCGATGTGAAAATCGGTTGGGGCCATCGCATCTCGTTGACGATTGGCTTCAAGTGGCTGCCGGATTGCGATTGTGAGTCCAAACGACAACGCTGTTAGCTCCAGTGCTGGCACGCTACTGCCGGCGAACTGGATCGATGTGTTTCGCTGTTCTCCAGGTCAGCGCGTCTCTGCAATCAGCAATGATGCGGGAACGTTCTCGCTCTCAATCACCGAGCTGACCGACTGATGGCGGCAAGGACACCGCTGAAAAGAACGAAAGGGCTCGTTGCTCGGCAGCAATCAGGCCAGCACAATTGATCAAATAAAATAGCGTTCCGGCCTGATAACCTTGAGCCAGATCAAAGTAGTCGGGGCAACGGTGGGGCGATACTCGACAGCTGGCCTAATTCTTCCCTGGTCAGCAGCTCGAAGTAGGGACCGCCGTCTTTCGTCGTCAGCGGCGGTTCCTACTTTAATTTGAAATTGGAACAGGGACGTTCCTCTGGGGTGTTCTTACCCCGAACGACTCTGGTCGCCGACACTACAAGGGCTGCCAGTACCGTTCGTCGTGCACCGTGCCGACGGAATAGCAGGGCGGAGCGATACTGTCGGGGCGGGAGACTGACCTTCCGGTCAGTCTTCTAGTGGCAAAAGAGCCGCAGCAGCGGGCAACTGCGGCTCTTTCCTCTCCTAAGTCCAGTGGCCCTTCCGTCGCTAAGATCCTATATCGCTGGCATGTTATTGCGTACTTACGGGCGCGGCCACGTCATAGCGGCGGAGACACTGCTATAAAGAAAGGGCAGCCCGTTGCTCGGCAGCAATCAGGCCGGTTCCACGGTAGTAGCCCTTTATAGTGTGGCGCTTGTGCCGTCGAGTGTACCGACCGAACGGTTTGGAAGGGCTATACTCGAGGCAGACAGCTGGCCTGACACTTCCTCCGGTCAGTTGGTCGCGCGAGTAGGGACCGCCGTCTTCCCGGGGCAGGTCCCTACTTTTTAGGGGCATCAGACGCTATATCGGCGGCATGGTATCGCGTACCTACGTGCGCGGCAGGCCGCTAAACGCACCTGCTGCTTTCATCCATCCCTGTCAGCCTGTCGTCGCCAAGCTGCCTCCTGCGTGGCCGGGTTGGGCGCATGAGCTAAAGAACCTTCGACGCGAGATGACTATGCACTCTTGTGTTTAGCTTCCGGAGGCAAAATTTCGGGGTCGTATACAGATTTGACGAGCGAGTTTTCTGTCAGGTATTTGAGATACTGGGCTGCGACCGTTTTCGCTTCTTTCAGTGTGGCGAGCCGCCACTGGATCTCAAGGTTTTCGTTTCCACAAACGCTTTCGATAATTCTACGTTCTTCTACGAGCAGCTTAAATTCATTTGGTTGGTTTGGGTCGTCATTGTTGTCCAGTTTGGTGGCGAAATCGATGCGCCCAGTAGGGACCCAATCTCGCTTTACGACACCCACCGTAACCTCTTTTTTCCCAGCCCCTAAGCTTGCAATCACTGTGAGTGGGTTAGCCATCTCTCACTCCCTCCATCAGGGAATCGAATTGTTTGATGTTGTACAAAATTTAAGAGGGCCGGTCTGACGGCCCTCTCTATTCCCGCATCAGGACCTCATCAGTAGTAGCCGTAACCGCCATACTGATAGCCGCACACGTTTACCCAGCCATAGTCTGGCACCCACTGGACACATGAATCATAACCGTAGCCATAACCGCCGTAGTACGGCCACGCGGCGGCGGCCAGGGCGACGCCGGCCCCTACGCCCCATGGCCACCAGCGTCCACCGCGCCAGCCGCCCCATCTGCCGCCTGCCCATCTGCCTGCCCAGACGCCTCTCCCGGCCCAAGCGCCTCTACCTACCCAAGCGCCTCTGCCTGCCCAGACTCTACCCGGGCCTGCAAATCCTATTCTTCCGGGACCAGCGAAACCCATTCTCGGACCAGCGAAGCCAATTCTTCCAGGGCCAGCAAAGCGAGCACCACTCCACCCGCCCATGCGGGCGCCGTGAAATCCACCCATGCGGACACCACCGCCGCCCCATCCGCCAAAGCGTGCTTCAGCAGAGGTTGAAAAAGCGGAGACCGCGATCAAGACTGCGCAAAAAGTTGTCGCGATTTTTAGCATAGCACTCCTCCCATATTGCTTGGTCTTGGTTAGAGACGTGCATTGGGGACTCGTAACGAGATTAAAAGCTTTCGCGACCGTGTAAAAAATTGGACCTTGGCCCAACGAATATTAAATTTGACATAGCGGAACAAAGTCTCGGGAAGGGTCTTGGTTTTGGATGCCGCTCGGTCTGGAGGGCATCGTCTCAAAGAAGCTCGACGCGCCTTATCGCTCGGGTCCGTCGAAAACCTGGATCAAAGTCAGAAATCCCAAGTCGCTAGTAGCGACTCGCGCCAGCGGCTTGGCGAAGCTAAGATCATATGAGGGCAAGGGTCGGACACGGGGGACTCGCCATGCAGCGCGTAGTGCTTTTCGGAATTGCTCCCGCCCTGTTTGGAATTTTGATGATGCTGGTACCAGCGCAGGCCAAGCCAAAAGACACCGCTAGCGGCAACATTATTAAGCACAGCGCATCGGGCGGTCATATCAACAAGACGACCACAAAAGCTCGGGACGCGAGCTCGGGTCAGGCTTCTGGTAAGCGCCAACACGGAATACGCAACTAAACGTTTTAGGTGCGGCTCTTTTCTATTTGGCTGCAGTCATGGCGAATCTCGATGGCTGGCGCGGTCACTATCGCATCAGTGCGAACTCACGGCGTTCGCCAGTTGCTTGTCTATTGTCTTGGCAAGCGCGAAGGCGATTGGCCCTGCCATCATTCGGGGAAGCTACCGATTGATCGCTTCCAGGCCGAAGAAGTTTTGAGCGACATCGAGCGCCGCTGCCGCTGCACTGTCTGCGGATGGCGGCGAGCTGATCTGCGACCGGACTACAGCAAGCAGCAGGCGGCAAAGCAGTGCTTTTTGGCGGTCCCAACTCCAATAAAGCACGATTATGGCGGCTGCAAAGATCGCCGCCGCGATTAGGTGGCCCCTTTCGCCAGCCTCGATCTGCTGAATGGCAAACACGACACCGGCCCCGCTGGCAGTGAAAAGTAGGGCGCGAGAAATCTCGGCGGATTTATTGCTGCGTTCGAGAAAGGATTTACACAAATCCCATCGATGCTCACAAGAAATGATTTGGCCATGTGTTCGGCTCCAACTAAACGGCCCGCAGCCTGGCGGTTAATAGACCCAATTCAAACATTAGGAAGTGATGAAGTGATAATGAGTGGAACGAAACGTGGCCCCGTTGCAAAACGCCTTACGAAACTCGCAGAATGTTGCCCTATAGGTTGCCCTGGAGCGTTGTTGAGGGTTTTCGCTGTCTTGAGAAACTGACCTTAGTTGTTGTTTTTATTTGGCTCCCCGGGCCGGATTCGAACCAGCGACCAACCGGTTAACAGTGGTTTCGCATGGGTTCTCTGCATCGGTGCTAGGTGTCTGTCATCATTAATTTTCCCCGCCTGGACACGTGACAAACCCTTGAAATACGGGATGTTCCGCCGTCTTGCGGTTAACCGCTAGAAACCGCAACGAATTGCACCCTCTTGCACCCAAGCGCACGCTCAGGTACCCCGTGGGTACCACAATGCGAACCGGGCCCGTGAATGTTGGTCATTCGCGCGTGGCCTCCCGGGTACCCGGGGTACCAGAACCGCAGGGGGATGCTTCAATGCCGACAATTGCGCTAACCGACCGCTTCTGTTCCACGGCCAAGCCGATCGAGGGTCGGACCGACTACTTCGATGAAACCGTCTCGGGCCTCGCTTTGCGCGTCACCGAGCAAGGACACCGCTCATGGTGCTTCCACTACCGTTCGCCCCGCGATGGCAAGCGGGCGCGGGCGACTATCGGCACCTATCCGGCCACCAGCCTGGCGGCAGCCCGTGGCAAGGCGATCGAGGCCAAAGGCCATGTCGATGCCGGGCAGGATCCGCGCCTAGTGCTGGCCGGGCAGGCGAGTGCCGGTATGACCGTGGCGGCCCTGGTCGACGCCTATCTGGCCGATCCGGAACGGGCGGCGCTGCGCAGCAAGGCGGAGATCGAGCGCCGGTTGCGCAAGAACGTCGTGCCCGTCATCGGCGAGGTGAAGCTGGCGGAATTGCGTCGTCGTGATGTGCGCAACGTCACCGACGCCATGCTTCGGCGTGGCGTCAAGGTCGAGGCTACCCGCGTCTTCGAAGACGTACGGGCGATGGTCCGCTGGGCGGTGCAGAACGAATATCTGGACGCCAATCCGCTCGACGGCATGAGCAAACCGGCAGAGGCCACGTCGAGCAATCGCGTCCTGGGCGATGATGAAATCCGCGCCCTGTGGCAAGGGCTGCCGAAGGCGCTGGTGAAATCGATTCAGTGCCAACGCATCATCAGGCTTTGCCTGATTACGGCGCAACGCGTCGGTGAGGTCGCCGGCATGGTACCGGCTGAACTTGATCTGTCGGCACGGGAATGGCGATTGCCCGGCGCGCGTACCAAAAACGGTTTCCCGCACACCGTGCCGTTGTCCGATCTGGCGATCTCGATCATCAAGGAAGCGATGGCCGACGCCGGGAAGGGGAAGTCCCTCTTTCCAAATGGCAGCGGTTCGCTTTCGCCTCAGGTGGTGGCGCGCACGATCTTGCGGGCGAACGACACCGGCCGGTTTGGCATCGCGCCCTGGTCAGCACACGACCTGAGAAGAACTGCGTTGACGGGAATGGCTCGGCTCGGTGTCGCGCCGATTGTCATGGGTCATGTCGCCAATCACCGCACCACCACGCGGGCCGGCGTGACGCTCTCGGCGTACTCGCAATACGCCTACGACAAGGAAAAGCGCCATGCGCTCGATTTGTGGGCCGATCAACTGAAGGCCATCGTTGGCGGCGGCGCGGCTGTGCTGCCCATGCGGAAGCGGCGATGAGCGGCGCGAAGAGAGCCCGGGGGCGCCCGAAGGGGACCGGCAAGCCATTCAGCACGGATCCGGACCGCCTTGTGATCGCTTTGGTGGATGCCATTCTGATCCGCAGCTCGGGCATCAAATTCGAACACGCCGCGATGTTTTCCATTTATTTTCACCGGCAGGAGCAGATCGCGCTACCCGCCGCTCCGCTTCAATCGGCACGACGGTTGGGGTTATCAGCCCGGGTGCAGGAGCAGCTGCGGCAGGGCTGGCAGCTGCAGCAGTGGGGGCCAGAGGATCAGCCCAATCGAGACGTAATCGGCGGCCAAGTCGACCGCATTCGAAAGAAAATGGCGGGCTTCGCCAACGATCCTGCGGCCAAACGATGGCTCTATTACATGAGCCTGGCCTGGGTCAGCCTCTTGAGCGCCCCCAATGTCGGGATCATCGAAGCGGCTGCCCGGGAAGCCGGCGAGCTCGCCTACTTCGAGACGACGATGCTCCCGTTCGCGGAAACGCTGATTCCGGCCCTCCCGATTTAATTTCCACTCACAACGTCGTCGATTGCGACCAGGTTCATCGCATTGCAACTCAATGCGGGAGGACAAGGTATGCACGACGACGACTTGCACGACGACGACGACCTGCTCGACGAAGCCGAGACGTGCCGATACATCGGCGGCACGAAGCCCATCAATCCATCGACGTTGTGGCGTGGGGTGCGGGACGGCCGTTATTCGAAGCCCATTCACATCGGCCCGCAATCCGTGCGTTGGATCCGCGGGGAGCTTCGCCGCGATCGCGAGCGCATGATTGCCGCGCGCGACGCCAAGACCACTGAAGCCGCCTAAACAAACAAACGGCGCCCGCATTGGGCGCCGTTCGCTTTTGAGTCACCGCCGCCCCACTGATTTTGCAGTCAAACGGGACGGCCAGAACAAGGAGAAGCAAGATGAGCGCGTCCTTTAACATTCCCGACACGGCGATGGCCAGTGCCTTCTTGAACGCATTGGTGCGCCTCACCGGCGCCAACCGTTCCAAAACCAAGGTCACCCTTCCTACCGGCATAGCCGATGTGGACGAAGTCGAGGTCGTTCTGCGCGCATTGGGCCTGATCCGCGATCGGAAGGCTCAATGATCATCAAAATCTACGACGACGGCCGTATGGCCGAAATTCATATCGACCTGGCGGAGGAGATACCCGACGCCATGGATCTCGTGCGCGTGATGACCATGAACGGCATCACCGCGGCGAAGATCATTTGAACTACTCAAACCGCAAAAGAAAGCCCGCTGCCAGCGGTTTGTGACCTAACAGGCGGCAGGCAGTCACATCGTAAAGGAGGCCAATATGGCCGCTAATGAAGATAAAGTCGTCGAATTTATCCCAAAGCCCAGCAAGTTCAGCCTGGATAAATTCAAGTCGAAGCGCGCCGCTGCCGTGGCTAACGTCGAGACCCTGCCGGGGCCCTTGCCACATTACACCATTGCGCAGGCAAAAGACTTTGTTCGCTTGCATCCCGACGAGGACAACTACTGGTCGCCGGAGCTCTGCTTTGTGAACGTTCCGATCAAAGGCCAGACGCGCGAAACGCTACACCTGATCGACGAAGAGCTCGCATTACGTTTCCTGCCGAGTGGGAAAATTCAGCGCTTTCGACTGGCGCTGGCGACCCTGCCGTATGACGTGTTCTTTCTGTGTCACATACCCACCCAGAACACGGACAACTCCTGGAACGTCAGCAACCTTCAAGGCTGCGAACAAGGGAAGGTGTCCTGGGTCCAAGCAACCTCCCGAAAGGAAGAGCGCGTTGAGGCCTATAAGATCGACAAAGCGCGCGACAAAGAAGCGTTCCCTGAGCCGAAGTGGCCGACACAGACGCTCGAGGAACTGATCGCTGTCACGTTTTCACCTAACAACATGATTGATTGCGAAGATCATCCGGCATTGCTTAGGCTGATCGGCGCCAAGCAATCGGTGTCGTGAGTAAGAACTTCACCACGATCAACGTCGTCGACTTCGAGTATGAGGTCGACGACGGTGAACTGCCGAACGTACTCTGCATGGTCGCGTACGTGCTGAACGAAAACCTTCAGCACGTGCGCACCATCAAGATGTGGCGCGGAGATATCGGCAAAACCCCGCCGTTCGACACCGGCCCCAACGCGCTCTTTGTCGCGTATTCCGCGTGGGCTGAGATGACCTGCTTCCTGACGTTGGGCTGGGAATTTCCTGAGCACATTTTTGATTTGCACACCGCTTATTTGGCGGCGAGCAATGTTTTGCTGCCGTACAACCCGGACGAGGTGCGCAAGCGGCAGGAAAAAGGATTGGGCGCCGCCTGCAAAGCCTACGGCATCGAAGGCTGGGAGAACATCGACAAGAAGGCCATTGCAAAAGCCATCGGCGAAGGGCGCTGGAGCGAATACGGACGCGACGGCTGCTTGGATTATTGCGAAGAGGACACAAAGAAAGAGACAGAACTGTTGCGCAAGCAATTGCGGGGCTGGTCGCAATTCCAGCCGGCCAGCGCCAAACATGTTCTGCACTGGTCAAATTACAGCGCCAATGCGATTGCACGAGTTCAGGCGCGCGGCATGCCAATCGACATGCTCCTTTGGAATGCGGTGCAAGAGCACAAGGCCGCGGTCATCCGCAAACTGGTGCAGGAGTTTGATCCGAGCCAAGGCAGTGATTACCCGATCTACACGCCGGAAGGTGAGTGGAGCTATTTCCGGTTTGAACAGTGGCTCGCAAGCATTGGTGTGGTGGCATGGCCGCGATTGGAAAGCGGCAAACTTGATACAGACAGCGACGCCTTCAGGCTGATGTATCACGTACCGGGGATAGCAGAGCTGCACGCGCTTCGCGACAGTCTCAGCGTCATTGTACGTGCGAAGCTCCCGATCGGCCGTGACGGTCGAAATCGACCAAGCCTGTTTCCTTGCTGCACCGCCACCGGTCGGAACGCGCACGCGAAGAGCCTCTACAATGCACACGCCAGTATGCGGTCCTTCATGGTGTTCCCGGAGGATACGATCGGCGTTTATTTGGACTGGCGCACACAGGAAGTCGGGGTCGCCGCCGGCCTCAGCGGTGATCAAGCGCTGATTGATGCCTACAACGGTGGTGACGTCTATCACGCGCTTGCCAAGATGTGTGGCCTAACCGACGACCCCGACCGCCATCACTGGAAGAACAATCAGCCGGTAATGCGGCAGCGCATGAAGGGACTGCAACTTGGCATCAACTACGGCATGGGTGTGCCAACACTAGCGAAGGGCCTCGATCGGCATCCTCTAATTGCTAGCCACATCATCGAAAAACATCGGCGAACACATTCACGCTTCTGGCAATGGCGTGAGGAGGAGGTGCAGCACGCAATGCTCAATCGGCAGATGGAGACGGTTTTTGGTTGGCCGCTCTACCTGAGCAGCCGGCCGAATAAGCGCACGCTTTATAATTTTCCGATGCAGGGGAACGGAGCCGAAATGTTGCGGCTCGCGGCGTGGCGCCTGTGTGAGGCCGGTATCGTTCCGAGCATGCTGGTTCACGACGGCATACTACTGGAGGTGCAGAATGAGGAGCAGATCGCGCACGCAAAGGAAATCATGCGCATCGCTGGGCGCGAAGTCTGCAATGGCCTGGAGATCGGGGTCGACGTCGATCAACTGCTGAGGAATGGAGGGCGCTACCGCGACAAGCGCGGCAAGAAGATGTGGGCCACAATGATCCGCACCCTGCAAGAGATCGGCGCGATACCGCCGGGGGAGCTGCCGTGAGCTACGTTATGCGGCGTGGCAAGCGCATCGAAATCGAAACCCTCAATACCGGCACGAGCTCCCCGAGGAAGCACAAGCCACCATTCAAAGCACAGTGGGTGAAGTTTCCATTGCAATGGGTTGAAGCGCTACAGCACTCCAAGAGCGTGAGCACGTATCAACTAGCTTTGGTGATCCTGTTTGAAGCGTTTAAGATTGAGGCATTCAAGCGCAAAGAGCGCGATATCGTCTTGTCTTCGACGGTGACGAAGATGTCGCGGAACACCAAAATGAGAGCTGCAAGGGAATTGGTTGATCTTGGTTTAATCGAAATCAAGCAGATTGGAAGCCAAGCTATAAGGGTATCTCTTATATCTACTATAGAATAATAGAATAATAGAAGGGGACCTGTGTTCCACCGGTGGAACGCCCGCGTTCCATCTGTGGAACGCCAACCTTAAGGCCCGAGAGCAAAACCGCGCGGTTTGTTTTCCTAGGTTGGCGCGTGCAGATGAGATGATCAAATAGATTATTGATGTCCGCTTTTGGCCCAAAGCAGACATCCCTAGTTGCGCCGCACATGTCCGCTTTCGGGGGTAAAGCGGACATGACCGTTTGCGGGAATCCGCTTTCGCGGTCGCTATTGGGGGCAAAGCGGACGTGCCCTTTTGCACTGCATATGTCCGCTTATGACCCAAAGCGGACATGCTTGGCATCCGTTTGCCCGCTTCCTGAACTCAGGCCACCGTTGCTACGATGCTCTGACCCTCAGGGGCGGCAATGAGACGGCGCGAGTTCATCACGATCCTCAGCGGGGCCGCAGCGATGTGGCCTCTTCCGGCGCGCGCGCAGCAGAGCGACCGCGTGCGGCGGATAGGCGTGTTGATCGCCTCGACCGCGGATGATCCAGAATGGCAGGCCCGCCTCGCGGCGTTCCAGCAGGGCCTGCAGCAACTGGGCTGGAGCGACGGCCGCAACGTGCACATCGACACGCGCTGGGCCTCGACCAAGCCCGACGACATTCGCAAACAGGCGGTCGAATTAGTCGCGCTCACGCCCGACGTCATCTTCGCCGGTACTGGCACCGCAACAGTGGCACCGTTGCTACAGGCGACCCGTACGTTGCCGATCGTGTTTGCGTTGGTCATTGACCCAGTCGGCGCAGGCTTCATCGACAGCCTGGCGCGGCCGGGTGGCAACGCGACTGGGTTCACGATTTTCGAATACGGCATGAGCGGAAAATGGTTAGAGCTGCTGAAGCAGATCGCGCCCACCGTGACTCGGGCGGCGGTGCTTCGGGATCCGACCATCGTCTCCGGGATCGGACAGTTCGCCGCCGTCCAAGCCGTGGCGCCATCGCTGGGGGTGGATTTGAGTGCGGTCGACGTGCGCGATGCCGGCGAAATCGAGCGCGCCGTGACGGCATTCGCGCGCTCCTCGAATGGCGGCCTGATCGTGACGGCGAACGCGTTGGCGACGCGTCATCGCGATCTGATCATTGCGCTCGCTGCCCGGTTCCGATTGCCCGCCATCTACTCCAATCGCCTTTTCGTCAACGATGGTGGCCTCATCTCCTATGGACCTGATTTTGTCGATCAATACCGGCAAGCGGCCGGCTACGTCGATCGCATCCTCAAGGGCGAGAAGCCGGCCGAGATGCCGGTACAAGCGCCGACCAAGTACGAGATTGTGATCAATCTCAAGACGGCCAAAACACTTGGACTAACAGTCGCGGAGACCTTCCTGCAGCGCGCCGATGTGATTATCGAATAAAAGGCAAAATGTCGGCTTTTGGCCCAAAGCGGACATCCAGAAGACCATTATTGAGGCCAAATTTACGCGTCGACGACCTCAAAACTAGGTAATGCGGCGGCGCGATTTCATCTTCACGCCTGCCGCGCCGGGTTTTTCAGCAGCGCAGGACTGCAGCAAGACTCGACTTACTAGTGTTGGAGCTCAGCGCCCGCTGTGTTGGGCCAGTTCAGCGTCGCTCAGCTTCCAGTCTTGCCGTAGCTCCAACACGGCTAGCAGCACGACAGCGATGCCGAGGGCGAAGTGCCAATAGCGGACCGTGCCAGCATCGGCGTAGCCGAAAACGAATGGCGATGCGATGAGCCACAATCCGCACGCGGCTTCAAGGCCCTCC
>Ga0114129_10011080_pt1 | contig 12846 bp, 10 predicted proteins | sample RhiMetdeltSRZDD1_FD_80071 | JGI IMG/M metagenome (GOLD analysis project Ga0114129, IMG submission 80071) | Populus rhizosphere microbial communities from Tennessee, USA - Rhizosphere MetaG P. deltoides SRZDD1 (version 2) (version 2) | ecosystem: Host-associated > Plants > Roots > Rhizosphere >...
CGTGGCCACGGCCGTGGGCGCGGCGGTCGCGGCGGCCGTCTGCTGAACCGGCGCGCCGCAGTTCACCTTGAGAAGCACCTGTCCTGCATCGCTCGCTAACCGAACGAAGTCGGTCGGATCATTGTTCCGGAAAACTTCTGTCTGCGACCAAACGAAGTTGCCCTGGGCCAGTGGTCCGCTCTGAACAGTCAACGTCTCGCCCGGGGATAGTGAGCCGAACTGCTGGAGCGGAAGTGACTCGCTCGTCGTTGGGTCGCTCTGCATGTTCCATCCCGTCATGTCAATTGCGGTCTGACCCCTGTTTGACACCACCACGATTTCAGGGTTTGAGTCACAATCGAGCTCCATGACCTGCACATCCGCTCCCTGGGCGGCGGCGCCGGGAGCAAACAGCCAGCTCCACGCCACGAAGGCGAGGGCGGCGCAACTCAGGAGAGCGAAAAGAACGAAGCTCGTTTGGGCAAGACGATGCGTCAGACTAGTCACGGTTACACCTCGCACGTGAACTGAGGAGCCGGGCTACCTGCGTTCTATATCACAGGCGCTTGTAACAAGTAAACCAATCAGTTGTCATAACTCTTGAAATTCCAGGCGATTTTGAGCCGGCGGGACTAGGTGCTTTCCAACCGGTCAAAGGCGTTGCAGCCGTCTGTGCCCTCGGTCGGGGAGATCTTCCATGCGCCGTCGACCCTCCGGAAGGACGCCCTCAATTTGTACTGGCGCACTCCCTGGATTTCGCCGACGATCACGGCCTTTGCCGTGTCCCCTTCGAACGATACCTGCTCGAGGTTCAGGAAGCGCAGCAGCGGCAGGTTCGTCCCCTGCTCCTGGGCGCCCGCTTCCCCAGCCGCTATGAACTGGTCCTTCGGGCAGCGCTGCTGGTATTCCGCCGTGAACGAGTCGTACAGCGAAGGCCATTCACCGCGCGGCAGCACTTCGATAGAGCTGCGCGCGAGATTGACGATCGCAACCCCATCGGGGTTATCGGGCGAGTAGGGAGGGAAGAAAGTCTCGGTCACAGTCTGCTGCGATGAGCCGTCACCGCCACTATTGAAGAACGCCAGGTAGACAAAGATCCCCACGATCGTCACGGCTGCAACGACGCCGATGGCGATCAACTCGCGCGTGCGAAGCAGCGAAGGCCTTCTGCCCTGAGAGGCCGCCTTCACCGCCTCTCTCTGCCGTCGCCTGCGGTGACTCCTCGAGTCGGGCATGGTCGTGGGCGTGGATCAGGTGATGGGTGCGGGCGCCGAACCCGGCTGTTTCGGGACCAGCTTGCGGATCTCGGTCTCCGTGCTGTAGTAGATCATGCCGTCCGGCCCGACTGTAACGTCCCTCTTGCAGTCCCTCACGAGTACGTCGTTCGCGCTCACCTGCTCGCCGTTCGGCCCGCCTAATACCAGCCGGCGCAGAACTCCCGTCCCGAGCTCGCACACCAGTAGTGAGTCGCCGAGCTGCGGGTACTTTGCGGCGGATACGAAGTCGACTCCGGAGACCTCGACGAACGTAGCGAGGAAGTCGCTGGTGTTCAGTCCCTCTTTGGCGAAGATATAGATCCCGTCGACGCCGTTGCCTGCTGTGCAGTCGGGGAACGGGAACTGCCCGACGTCCGGCCAGCCGTAGCCCTTCCCCGGCTCAATGATGTTCAGCTCCTCGCAACTCACGGTCGTGTTGTCGGTGGCGTAGATGCGCCCGGTACCCGGTTGAAAGACGAAGTCGAACGGTTCGCGAAAACCATGCGCGAATATGCGCGGATCAGCACTGGGGTCGGCGGCGAAAGGGTTACCGGGGGCGGCCGACCCGTCCTTCGCGTCGATTCGCAACATTTTCCCGATTGGGTTGTCGAGCTTCCTGAGCAGGTCTGCCTGGTCAGCGAAAATATCGTAGTCACCGAGGCTGACGTAAAGGAATCCGTCGGGCCCAAAGTGAATGTTGCCGTTCGCGTTGAAGTCTGCATGCATCGCGTTTGTAGGCGGGAACTTGTCGCTAATCACCGTCGAGTTCACTCCCCGTCCGTTCTCGTCGGTGAAGCGGACGAGTGTCGGACGCGCGACGGGCCCGAGCGGGGGTGAGGCCTCAGGCGCGGCCGGGCTTATCAGTTGCGTGTAGAACGCGTAGACGAAATGGTTCTCCTTGAATGCGGGGTCGATGGCCAGCCCTGTGAGGCCCCAATCCTGCCCGAGATAGCTCGTCGTCTCGACCATGGCGAACGGTTCCGCCTGCAACTTCCCGTCCGCACCGATGATCTTAATCGCGCCGCTGAACTGCTCCCCGAAGAACATCCGGCCGTCCGGCGCCGGCGCCATGACGGTAGCGTGGTCGGCAGCGACGACTGTCTGAGATTGGAGCCCGAAAGGCAGCTCTTCCTCGCTGGCGCAGCCGGAGAAGGCCATCGAGAGTGCGAAGAACGCAAAAAGGGAAGCGGCTGCGCGGACCGGGGCCATTGCCCGAAATATAACGGAACGCGTCGTTGCAATCCATGTCCCTAGTCGTCATCCTGTTTGCCCGTACGAAAGGCCTAAAGTAGACTGCAAACCAACGGCAAGTTTGTTCTAATTGAGTAAGTAGAGCCAATCCTCTAGCGCTAGGCGCACAATGGTTGAAGCAGAGGCCGAGACGAGAGGCCTGCGTTCCCAGGACGCTCCCGCCGAGCCTTCGATTGAATTTTCTCTGACGATCCCGGCCGTCGGGACTATCCTCTCCTGGCTCACGTCTGACCACGAAGAGGTGTCGGGCGGAGTAGTCGCTGCAATCGGTCGCATCGGCATCCTTCCCGTGCTCGCGGCCGGCCTGGTTCTGCGTCTGTTCTTGGCGACACTGCCGGGGTTCGGGGTCGACGTCGGCACTTTCGCGGCGTGGTCCAACCAGCTGGCCGCGGACGGCCCCTCGAACTTCTACCGTCCGGACCTGTTTACCGACTACGCCCCCGGCTATCTTTACATCCTCTGGTTTATTGGTGAGCTCAACGAGCGGCTTCAGTTTGGCCCGGACACATACGAGTACATCCTCAAACTTCCCTCCATCGTCGCCGACCTCGCCTCGGCCTATCTCCTCTACTGCATACTGGACGGCAAGTCGCGGGGCGTGCGAATTGGTGCGGCCGCGATCTATCTAGCGCTTCCGTTCACCTGGTTTACCGGCGCCGTTTGGGGCCAGGTGGACAGCCTGCTCGCCTTCTTTGTTCTTCTCAGTATGTACTTCATAGGGCGTGATCGGCCGGTGTCTGGGGCGGCTGCCTTTGCCGTGGCATTCTTAGTTAAGCCCCAGGCGATCGCGGCTTTGCCTTTCCTGGCCTTCTGGATAATGAAGGAACATCCGCCACGGTGGGTACCCTGGAGAGACGCGTTGCCGTCCCTCGCAGGGGTGACTATTCTTATGGTTAGCGCGATCGTGGCGGTATGGAGGCACCTCCAGGGCGATGCCGACATCGCGCGCATCGCTCTCATTTGTGCCATCGTTGGGGCAGCCCTCACCGCCGGAGGATATCTCGTCAATTCCCGCTGTGCCTCGCCGGGCGAGCCCTCGCCGCTGCGCGAGCGTCTTAAGCGATACGGCCCAGTCCCATCAGACGTCTGGTACTTGGCTGCTATGGTTCCAACAGCCGTTGTCCTCGTGGGGATCTTTCCGTTCTTCCTGTTCGAGCCCTGGCAGTTCCTCGATCAGCTGCAGTTCGCTGCCAGCTACTACCACTACGCCAGCTTCCATGCCTACAACTTCTGGGCAGCCTGGCCGGTGTCCGCGTATCTGGAGGATGATAGCGTCAAGTATCTCGGCCTGCGGTACCAGGTGTGGGGCTTCATACTTTACGGCATCTCGATCGCGCTCGTCCTGTACGCTCTTCGGCGGAGCCAAGGTCTTCCCGCTCTCGCCCTCGGCACCTCCTTGTGCATGCTTCTCTTCTACATGTTCGTCACCCGCATGCACGAACGATATGTTTTCGCCTTCTTCCTGCCCTTCCTCGTCGCCTGCGTGCTCTATAACAATCGCCTGCTCTGGATATCGTTTGCGGGGCTGGCGTTTATTCATCTCTTGAACCTCTACCACGCTTATGCCGAGTTCAATGACAACGAGCTTCGTTCCGTCCGGGTGTTCAACTGGCTCCAGGACCCGAACTTCTGGAGCCTGGGCGCCAGCAGCGTTGAGGTCCTTTCTTTCCTGATGCTCCTGCTGCTCGTGCCCATCGCCGCTGTCACGTATATCATCGCGAGCCGGCCGCGCTCCTCCGAGGTCACCTGAGAGTGCCAGACGGTGTCCAGGTCAGGGCCAGGCCCATCGCAATTGATCTCCCGCGGGTCAAAGTAGCCCACATCGCGCTCGCCGCCATCATGACGGCGGCTTTCCTTACCCGTTTCGCGCGGCTCGAGACGCCGCGGGAGTTCTACTTCGACGAGATCTACTTCGTGAGAGACTCCGCCCAGCAGATCTATCACGGCGACAACAAGGCCTGGGAGTTTTACGGTCACGAGAACACCCACCCGCCGCTTTCAAAGCTGCTAATCGCGGGGAGCCTTGGGGTTGTCGGCGCCGCCGACGCGATCGCACCGCCGCTCGTCCCCGGCGACGGCGGCGTCGATAACAGCTTCGCCTGGCGTTTCCCCGGAGCGCTGGCGGGGGTCGGATCCGTCCTCTTCATGTACCTCCTGGCGCGCCGCCTCTTCGATAGCGAGATTGCGGGCCTAGCCGGGGCCTTTCTTCTGACCTGCGAGGGTCTGGCTCTCGCGCAGTCCCGGATCGCCACTCCCGACACGTTCGTGCTCTTCTTCGTACTCGGCTGCGTTTACTTCCTCGTGACGCAGCGCTTTCTGTTCGCCGGGCTCTTCTTCGGCGCGGGCGTCGCCACCAAATGGATCGCCGCGCTGGCGGGCATCCCGATCGTCCTGTTTCTCCTGTGGTTGCTCATCACGCGCTTGCGCGAGGCTCGCTCAGACGGTGAAGCCAAGTGGTTTGAGGTGGCCCTTCCCTCGGGCCTTGTCTCCTTATATGCCGGCATCGCGCTTGTTCTAGTCGGCTTTCTCAGCCGGCACCCGGACCAGAAACCGGGCCTCTTTGACGGCCTTGGTCTTCTGGACTTGTTCGGCTGGCTGCTGCTGGTCGCCGGGGTGCTCTCCGTCGTCTGCGCCCTGATCGCCATGCTTTCCCAGTATTCGGAAAGAAGGGCGCTTGTCTTCTCCGAGCGGGGCAGAGTTTCCCTTGAGGTCGTGCTCGCTTTCGGCGTCTTCTTCATGCTCTTGCCGGGCTTCGTCTACTTCCTTACTTACGTGCCGATGCTGCTAAATCACCCGAGCACGCAGGCGATGGGTGATATCGGTTGGACAGGCCTTGGTCAGGTAGTCCGCCAGAACCGTCTGGCGTACGATTTCCACCAGAGCCTGCGCGCGCCTCACCCTTATTCTTCGACCTGGGATACCTGGCCGATCATGGGCCGCCCGGTCTACTTCTACGCAGGCGACCATAACGCCAAGATTTACGCCCTGGGCAATCCCATCATCTTCTGGGCCTCGTTGCCCGCTCTTGCCTTCGCTCTGTGGCAGGGCTTAGCCTACGTCCGCGCGCGTCTGCAGACGAGCGGCGCGCTCACGATCTGGGGTAGCCTACCGCAGCGCAGCGCTGCGCTCCTGTTCGTCGTGATCTCCTACCTCGGCTTATGGCTACCTATGGGGCTCACGGCACGTGTGGTCTTCATCTACCACTACCTGCCCGCGCTCAGTTTCGCCATACTTGCGCTCGCTCTTTCGATTGATTGGCTGTGGAAGCGAGAGGAGCCGTGGGGGCGGTATGCGGCCGGGGCCTACCTTGTCCTCGTTGCGCTCACGTTCGCCTTCTTTTATCCACATCTCACCGCCATACCGATAGCTGATTGGCTCGAAAAGCTTTATTACCCGTTCGATCGCGGTAATCTGCTCGATAAGTGCCTGGACCCCTTTGGTAATCATTGCCCTGGCAATCATTTGTGGGACTGGGAGTAATGGAAGCCGTTCTCTGCAGTGATTGTGGCGCTGCGAACTCGGGGACGAGCAAGTTCTGCGTGGAGTGCGGCACGCCGATGGCTGCCGCGCCGCCACCGGCCGAAGACAGCGTGCTTTGCCAAAGCTGCGGCGCCGCAAACGCGAAGGGCGCTAAGTTCTGTGTGGAGTGCGGAGTAGCGATGGCGGGCGGGGCCTCGGCGAGGCCCCGGCGAGCCGCGGCCCGCGCTGATCGCGCTGCGACCCCGGTTGATCGTGCCGCGGCCCCGGTCGCAGCCAGACCTGCCGCCCACGAGGCCGAACCGCCGCTGCCGCCGCTTCCCCCGCTCCTGGCGTTCTTCCTCGAAGAGCAGAGCGGTACCCGCGCGACTTATCGCACGCTAGCAATCGGGGTGATCATCTTCCTTCTTGCGTTCGGCGGCTACTTCTTTTCGACGCACCTTCACCCGGGGAGCGGTCCGAGCCTTCACTGGATACACCCTCTCAGCCGCTACACCTTCTACGCCGACCTCGCCGAGGCGCTTAACCACGGCTCGTTCGACCTGCGCAAGGCAGGTATCGCCCCCGAGAGCCACCCGGACCTCCTGACGAAGGACGGCCATGTCTACCTGCCCTATCAGCCGATGCCCGGTGTCCTCCTGATGCCGTTTGTGGCCATCTGGGGACAGGGCTCCACCCAGATTACCTTCAGCATGCTCCTTGGGGCCGTCAATGTCGTCGTATTCTGGTATATCCTCCGTCTGCTGGGCGTCAGCCGTGAGACGAAGCTGCTGCTGATCCCGTTCTTTGCCTTCGGTACCGCTCACTTCTATTCGGCGTCAGAGGGGACGCTGTGGTTCTACAACCACATAACCGCGCTCTTCTTCGTGCAGTTGGCGCTTGTATTTCTATTACGGCGAGACTCGCCGGTGCTGCCGGCAGCGTGCTTAGGTCTGGCGGCCCTGAGCAGGCAGCCGACCGTGCTTGCGGTTCCGGCGTTTCTCTACGTCATGATCGAGCAGCGCCGCCCGGGGTTTTTCGCCGATGTGCACCCGCTCGAAATGGTGACGAGCTTCTTCCGCGGTGAAATGTCACACCTTCGGCGGCTCTTCCAGCACGTAGTCGATGTCACTCGGGAAGGACTCTCGGACAACCGCGTACTCTCGACGGTCGCCGTTACCGTGGCTGTCCTGGTGCCGTTCGGGATTATTTCCCTCTGGTATAACGCCGTCCGGTTTGACGGGATCTTTGATACCGGACTCGATGAGATCTACGACAAGTACAACGGCGTGGCATACACGCAGTACCTAGCTGCCGGGGGCGCCGAGCGCTTCGGGCAGTTCGACCCGCGAAACATACCGATCCACATCTACACGATCTTTCTCCAGGCGCCCGTCTTTACAAACGATCCCACGATGATCCGCCCGTCGGAATTCGGAATGAGCATCCTCCTTACGTCGTCCCCATTCGTCTACGGGGCGCTCGTCAAGCGGCGTGACCCGCTGAAGATTGCCTGCTGGCTCGCGCTGATCCTCGTGCCTATCCCCACGCTCATGTACTACAGCGGCGGCTGGGTGCAGTTCGGCTACCGCTACCTAATGGACTATCTGCCGTTCATCATGATCCTTACGGCGTTCGGTTTTGACGACAACCGCTCGCCGCGTGCTTTCCGCCTGAAGGTCGCGCTGATCGTGCTCTCTATCGCTATCGGCTTCTGGGGGCGTTATTGGGCGACCCGCCTGGGCTGGTAAGATAGATACGCCGAGGAGTAAACTCCGGGGGCGGACCTTCGTTTGACGTAACAGGGTTCGAACGCTACCATCTGAGCGTTTCCCGATTTGCGGTCGGTGCAGGGCGGTTGCCCGCACCGCGGTGGAGATACCGATGGAAGAGTTTGTATACGATGTCCTGAACAACGACGGCTGGTGGTGGGAAGTCGGGCGACGTTCGCTCGTCAAGAACCTGCTCCAGCGCTACGGCCGCAACGGAGCCAGCGGCAACGGCAAACGGCCGGCCATCCTGGAGATCGGCTGCGGGGCCGGCGCCATGCTCCAGGACCTCGAGCATTTCGGCTCTACGGTAGGCATGGACATCGCCGAGGCGGCACCTCAGTACTGGCGGGAGCGAGGACTGAAGTCCGTCAGCCTGGCGGACGCCACCGCGTTACCTTACAAGGACGCCCAGTTCGACATTGTGATCTCAGTCGACGTCCTAGAGCACGTCGATGATGACGGCAAGGCGATCCGAGAGATGTACAGGGTCTGCCGGCCGGGCGGCAAGCTGATCGTCACTGTGCCGGCCTTCCAGTTTCTGTGGAGCCGCCGGGACGTGCAGTGTCACCACATGCGCCGCTACACTCTCGAAGAGTTCCGGACGAAACTCCTGCACGGCAGTTTCAGGATCATAAAGGCCACGTACATCAACATGCCGCTCTTCTTCCCGCTGCTAATGATGGTCAAAGCAGGCCAGCTTTCATCCAAGCGCGCGCCCAGCCTCCGGATGGATTACGCCCTCGTACCACCGCCGATCAACAGGCTGCTCTCGAACGTCGTGGACTACGAGGCGCAGCTCCTGCAGCACATAAGCCTGCCGATCGGCTCTTCGATAGCGTGCGTGGGGACCAAAGCGCGCTAACTAGGCGGCGAGCAGGGGTCTGCTGTTAGGCGGTCAGGGGATCGTCGGGAGCGGCGATTGCGGCCGGCGCGACCTGATGGTGACGCCAGATCACAAGCGAATTCATCGTCCAGTTCCACGCGAAGCCTATTAATACGCCGATCATGCTCGAAACGTAGGGGCTTACGCTCAGGGCGTGTAGAACAATCGTCGTAACCACGATAATGATGGGACTGACGATCGAGCTAACGTTGAACTTGATGAACCGAAGTACGATCCACCCGCGACGCTCTCTGTGGCGGAAGGTCCAGCGCTCGTGGGAATTGAACTGGAAGAGGACAGCAGCCTCCACGGCCACGATTGATGCGATCAGCAACCTTATATCGGGGTCGGACAAGCTCGCATCGGGATTCCGGTCAGGAAGGAACCAGAAAAGACCGGACAGATCGGGGAGGAAGTCGGAGGGAGGCTCCCCGTACAGCAAGTACAAGAATACCTGGTAAATGCCAAACGCTACCCCGCCGACGATCAAGAACTTCATCAGCGTGGTGGGCAAATGGAGGCGATGGGCCAGCGCGCTCGCCGCACCTATGAGCCCTTGGTCCGCCTGGGTCGCCAGTTCCGGTTGCATGACTACTCGCCGCAAGAGACGTGCCCTTCATTATAGCGGAGCGCACTCGTGTTAACGTCACTGCAACTGTAAAAATATTGTGAATTGAGCGCCCCTCTCTTTTCCATTTATTCCGGCGAAAACGGCGCCGGCACGACGTCGATACCGGGAGGCGGGATTTCATCGCGCGAGAGGTCATCGCTGATCATTTCCGCGACTCTCTCGCCGAGCAGAATCGAATAGTTCTGCCCCCGGTCCTGCGGGTAGATCTGCGCCATGTTCGCCAGGTAGAGCCCGCGTGCCGGTGTCCGATGGCCCGCTAACCGGGAACCCGCTCCGAGCGTGAACACCGGCTGCGCGTCCGCCGCGCGAAACGACCAGCGTCCGTCCACCCACGACTCTTCGAACTCTGGGTTGATTCGCTTCAGGTGCGGCAGATACAGGGCCGCTAGCTCGTCCGCTGTCATTTCGCCCAACGAAGACCCGCGACTCACGTAGTTTGGAACGTATATGACGTGCCGGCCGCCGTACCGTTCGGGCCCAACTAGGTTCGTTTGCTCGACGACCGCGAGAAACGGGACCGAACGGTCGTTGATGCTCAGCCAGTAGTGGCAGGTCAACGGCCGCTTCAGGCTGAGCACCAGGCAAACGGCGTCCTGGTAGGCGACGCTTTTCAGCCTGCCGCTGTACTCGTCGCCGAGCGGCGGCGCGATTCGAAGAAAAGCTTCGTTGCTGATCGTCGCGAGCACGCCGTCGCAAGCGTGTGCCCGGCCGTCCGCCGTCTCAATCTGCGTACCCGAGCCGTCCGCGGTGATCCGGTTGACCGCCGCATCGGTCTCGACTTCCCCGCCGAGCGCCTGGATGAGCTTGACGAGTCTGTCCACCCAAACGCTGAACGAGCCTAGTTGATAACCGAGCACCTCTTTTTGCGAGAGGAGACCGCGGGAGGAGAAGCGTAGCCGGATCCGGTTCCAGAGCCACGTCATCGGCACCTCGTCGGCCATGTCGCCGAACTTGCCGCGCAGGAGCGGCTCCCAGACCACCCGTAAGCTTCGCGCGCCGGCGTTCCGCCGCATCCAATCGATGGCCGTCACGAATTCAAACTTCGAGGCATCCCGCTCGCGGCGCAGGCGCAGGGCGACGAGACCCAGGCGGATCCGGTCCCGTATACCAGCCAGAGGAGTGAAACGCAGCAGGTCCAGCGTGCTTGTGAACGGATAGACCCTCCCGTTGTAAAAGATGGCAGCGGTTGTCGGGCGCCACGTTAGCGTCTTCAGGAGTGCCATTTCATCGAGCAGGCGGACGGCGGCGCCATCGGAGGTGAAGAGGTGGTGATAGAAGCATTCGATCCTCTCGCCGCCGATCTCGAAGGTCCGAAGGAGGCCGCCTACAGAAGGTTCGGCTTCAAACAGGTGGACGCGGTGTCCCAGCTGCAGCAAACGGTACGTCGCGACGAGGCCGGCAACGCCCCCGCCGATGACTCCAATTGATGCCGCGCCGCCCTTCATCGTTAACCGGCCCTGGGCTGATCAGTCGTTCTTCGGGCTGCCGTCCGCCCGCCGCCACGGCCGGCCCGTGCGCAGTCGAAGCAGGCCGCGCAGGTCCTCTGTCACGGTCGCCGCGATCTTTACTCTCGTATCCGTATCCTCCACCCACTTCACCGGTACGTCCTTCACGCGGTAGCCCATCTTTTCGGCGAGGATAAGCAGCTCGGTGTCAAAGAACCAGTTGTTGTCCTCTATTAGCGGGACGATCTCCTGGACCGCCTCCCGGCTCACGGCCTTGAAGCCGCACTGCGCGTCGCTGAAACGCGTCCCGAATGTCGCCTTGATGAGCGTATTGTAGCCGCGGGTCAACACCCTTCTCTTCAGCGAACGCGTAATCTCCGATTGGCTGGCGAGACGTGAGCCGATGGCCACGTCGTAGCCGTCGTTCGCGATTGCGCCAATGAGTGCCGGGAAGGCGTCGAGGCCGGTGGACAGGTCCACGTCCATATAGCTCACGACGTCCATGGGGCTGGCGAGCCAGGTCTGCTTCAGCGCGAAGCCCCGGCCTTTGCGCTCAATTCGGACGTACTCGACTTTGCCGCTATTAGCGCCGGCCAGTTCTTTCCCGACCGCTGGCGTATTGTCTATCGACGCGTTGTCCGCAATCACGATTCGCCATTCGAAGGGGAAGGCCGGCCCCGCGAGGAAGTCCCGCAGAACAGGGACCGATTTCGGGAGGGCTCGCTCCTCGTTGTAGACGGGGACGACTACGTCAACGCTGGTCACGCGAGTATCTTACCGAAGGATTCGCCGCAGCGTCGCGCTAGAGCAGGACCCTCTTCGGCGAGCCTGACGCCGTCCGGCGGTAATTGTGGAACAGGTACCGCCCGTCGACCTCTTCGACATAGCACCGGCGCCGGCTCGCCAGGATCGAGTTGACCTCTCGCGAATAGCTCTGGTAGACCGCAAGGACCGAGTGGTCGACCTCGAAAACGCCCGAGGAGATCACTATCGTCAATTGAATGTCCGCGAGCAACAGCAGCCAGCCCGCTATTAATTCCGCCCAGCCCAGGTGAAACAACGTCTCGCCGAACGCTATTGCCAGCTTCTGCAGGTTGGAGTCGGGTGCGACCTGGAGGAGCGTAGCTCCGAGGTGCGGCATTGAAAGATCGCTGACGAGGCGGTAAATGCCGCCGAGGCGCTCGTCCTCAGCCGGGGTGGAGCCGGCCCGGAAGCGGCCGAGATCGACCGCCATGGCCGCGTGTTCTCGGTCCTGCGTGACCGCGTTCTCGAGCCATGCCTCGTATTCCCCGAAGCCGTCGGTCAGGAGCGAGCGCTGCGCCGCCACGCAATCGCAGGCCGCGCGCACCAGCGGCGGAACGGCTGAGTACGAACCGAGCGTCATCATGGTGCAGGCGTCCGCCTCGTGGGCGAAGGCGCGCGACCAGAAGGAGAACAGCGCCGCTGACTCCGCCGTTCGCAGCTTCGAGTTCGCCGCAACGATTTGCAGCTGGAGGTTCATCATCTTCTCGAACAGCTCGAGCTCGCCGGCAAGCAGAAATTGCGTCTGGCGGAAGGCGTCCTGCATCGCAGGCTGAGCAGCCGAAGGCCGAGAGGGCAAGGCATAGCGGTCGGGCAACCCCGCGAGCGCCGTCTTGATCCGCGTCCGGACCTCGCTCTGCGTCACGACGGGACCCCGATCAGAGGCTCGAAGCGCGGCGCCCAGTTTTCGACGCTCGAGCCGCCCGCCGGCGGCGATACGAGCTTTAGTGTGCTGCCGACGGGAGGCATGTTCGCGATGCGGTCTGGATGGAAAATGTGCGCCAGCATTTCGATGCCATCGACCACGCGCGGCCCGGGACGGCTGAAGTAGCTGTTGCCGTCGAGGGCATAGACGCGCCCTTTGCGCACCGCCGGCAGCTGCGCCCACCCGTCCAGCCCCCATAGCACTACCGCCTCGCTTGCGGCACGCTCGGCGCCAAACCCGCACGGCATCAGCACCATCGTTTCCGGCTTAAATCGACGCATCTTCTCCCACGGCAGCTTTCGCGATGGCTCGCCCGGGCTGATCAGCCCGCCGTCGTCGCCGCCCGCGATGCGGATCATCTCAGGGACCCAATGTCCGCCCGGCATCGGCGGATCGAGCCACTCGAGGCACAGAACGCGCGGTCGTTCGCCGTCGCCGCCGATCGAC
>Ga0114129_10011081_pt1 | contig 12845 bp, 9 predicted proteins | sample RhiMetdeltSRZDD1_FD_80071 | JGI IMG/M metagenome (GOLD analysis project Ga0114129, IMG submission 80071) | Populus rhizosphere microbial communities from Tennessee, USA - Rhizosphere MetaG P. deltoides SRZDD1 (version 2) (version 2) | ecosystem: Host-associated > Plants > Roots > Rhizosphere >...
GCAGCAACGCGGGAAATGATTGTCGATTGTCGATCTGGTGATTGACGATTTATCAACGGATTTATCGGCCAATAAATCGTCAATCCGCAATCAGTACGTAGGCCCTCCCTCAGGTCGGGCGTCAGGACTGGCATCAGGCCCGAGCGTTAGCTCGGGCGCTGGACCCTCTATTGCGACGACTGGCAGATATTCGAATTCGGCGGCTCCGGAACGGAGAGCTTCCACTTGAGCGGCGTCGTTCCCGGCTCGAGGGTGTCGGCTTCCCAAATCAGATCCGAAATGCACTTGTGACCTGAATCGTTGGGATAGACGCCCATGCCCGAGGTCGTCTGGCTCGCGTCGATCAGTACGCCTGGGGTTGACGGCTGCAGATAGATGAACGGAGTCGCTGTGCCGTCGTCGCCCGCCACGAACCACGGCTCCGAGCACCCGAAATTTACCTTGCTGAGGTCGTCGTGATGGTGAACGACGCCGTCCTCCTCGGGATGCTCGACGGTCGTCTTGATCTCGACTTCCATCTTCATGCAGTGGTCGCGCAGCTTGTCGTAGGTGTTGACGAAGACGAACCGGCCGCCTGAGCCGATGGCAAAAGGCTTGACCGCGTTCTCGATCGTGGTGTTGAGCTTCTTGAACACCTGATCGATCAGCTCGAGCGCCGGCGGGAGCTGGACCCAGCGCAGCGAGCACGGCAGGATGTTGTCCATGAGCGGCGTGCAGAGCTCGACGATCTTGAGCCCGGCATCGAGCGACTTCGGGTACGGATTCGGGTATCCGGTGACCGCGACCATCAATTTCGGCCGTCCGGCCATGATGACGCGGTACTGCTGCATGATCGTCGTCAGGTTGCTCGTCAGGTTCGTGTAGAGCGTCGAGTTGCCGAAGATGATCGCCGCGCACGCCGACGCCTCGGCGAACTCATGATCCTTGACGTTGTTGAAGCACGACGTGATCAGGTTGACGATCTGGTTGTTCTGTTCGCCGACCGTCAACGTGATCAGGTCGGGACGCAGATTCCACGTCTGCGCGAGCTGCCCCTGTGAGATCTCGGCCGACGAGGTCGTGCCGTTAGCCGCGATGTCGTAGTCGCACCACGGCCCCCACTTCTTCAGGTGATCTTCGAGCAGATGGTTCGGGAACCGCTCGGTTTCCTGAACGTCGTGACCGGCCGGGATGTCGTCGCCGGTGGCCACCAGCCGCCGCGCGCAGTCCTGCGCCTGGACGACCGACCAGCGCGATTCGATGAGAGAACCCGCGGCGACCATCGAGGTCGCCGCGAGCAGGCCAAACAGGATTCGTTTCATCTTCTTCCTCCGGCCCCGGATCAGTTGATCACGACCGTCTGGTTCAGCGCGTTGTTGCCTTCGTTGAACTCCGCCTGGTGGTGGTTCGGGTCGGCGACCCCCTGCACGAACAGGTCGCTGCCGGTGACACCGGACACCGTCGCCGTGATGACCACGCTCTGGCCGGGCCCGAGCACTCCGAAGCAGTCGTTGAACTTGTGGTTGCCGTCGGAAGCCGGGGCCGGCGGGGACGCCGCCGTGCTGCACGTGATCCCCGGAATCGAGTACGCGAACGAGACGCCGGTGATCCCGCCGCCAGGGGTCGGATTGGCGATGAAGTCGAAGTTCGCGATCTGCTGGTGGTCGTTGGGATCGGTCGACAGCGTCGTCGGCAGATCGCCGGTGTTGACCAGCACGTACTTGACCGTGACCGTTCCGCCCGACGCAACCGGTTCCGGCGACGCGGTCAGCAGCGCAGAGACCAGGTCAACGCACGCGGTGCAGAACAAGCCCGACACCGTCGTGACCTCCTCCTGATCGTTGTTCTGGATATTCGTCTCGCCCGGTCGTGGATCGATGTGCGCCTTCAACGTCAGTGTGCCAGGAGGCGACAGCAGCACGAGGAACTTGGCGGTGATCGTCGTGTTGCCGCCCGCCGGCATGCTGGCGGCGTGGCAATCGATCAGCGTTCCCACTGGCAAGTCGCAGTTGAAGCCGTTCGAGCCGTCGGCCGACACGTACGACACGCCGCTCGGCATCGTCACCTTGACGTGGACGTTGCTCTGCGCCTGCGTTCCGGCGTTGACGGCAACGATCGTGTAGGTGACCTGCTTGCCCGGGTTCACCGGGTCGGGAGCGTCGGTGATCGTGCCGATGGCAAGGTCCACTCCCGGACTCCCCACGCTGGTGGTGATGGTCGCGGTGTTGTTCGCTTTATTGGCGTCCGTTTCGTTTTCGGCGTCTGTATCACCCGGATCGGACAACGCGTCCGAGACCGATGCGCCGTTGACCAGTTGCCCGCTGGCGCCTGGTTTGACGGTCGCGTGGACGGTGAACTGTACCGAGGCTCCGACCGCCAGTTCGTTACTCGACGCGGTACTGTTGTCGCACTTCATCTGATCCGCCGGAACGGTGTCGCACTTCCAGGTGTTCGGACCGGTGATGTTCACCGGAAAGGTGTCGTCCGGCAGATTGTCCGTGACGGTGATCAAGCCTTTCGCGAGCGCATCGCCGATATTCGACAGCGTGATCGTGTACTCCAGCGTTTCGCCGGGCGAAGCCACCGACTGGTTCACGCTCTTGTTGATCAGGAAGTTCGGCGACTTCTTCGGCGGCGTCCCCGACACTGACGTGTGCGTCGAGCAGTTGTCGGTCTCGCCAAGCGTTCCATCCGGCTTCGAGAACTCCTTGATGACGTCGTTCGGGTCGATGCACGCTTCGTTGTCGAGCGAGCGATTGGTTTCGGCCGTCATGAACACGGTGATCTTGATCTGAATCGGAGGCGTGACGTCGGGATTCAGATCGCCGATGCAATCCACGACGTTGATCGGGTTTTCGAGGACCTGGCACGTGAAATTGTTGTTGGCGCCGGTGTCGATCGCCAGCGGTATTAAACCGACCGGCAGTGGGTCGTGCACCTCGACGTTGAACGCGGTTTGGCCCGTGTCGCTGCCGAGCCCCTGACTCTGCGGAGACTGGTTCTCGATCGTCAAGGTGTAATCCGTCACCTGGTTCTGGCTCGAGGTGTGCGGCCCATCCTTCTTGATCGACAGGTTGATGTTCGACGACACCTGCGTGGTGAGATCGAAGTTGTTGTTCTCTTCATCCCCTTCGGGGATCTCGTTCTCCGGATCGACCATCGCCTGGTTGATGAGCGTGACGTTGGTCAGATTCGGCGCCTTCACCTTGATGGTGATGGTGCGTGAGCCACCCGCGGGGATGGTTCCGCCGATGCACGTCACGATGTTCGACGATTCGCTGCAGTTGAATGCGCCGGGGCCGCCAAGATCGGCCGCTGACACGAACGTCACCAGCGAAGACAGCACGTCGCGGACCTTCACATTGAGGGCCGGCGCCTCGCCCTGAGTGTTGCTGACCGTCAAGGTGTAGGTCAGTTCCTGATTGGGCTTCACGGGGCTGGGGTTGGCGGTTTTCGAAACGCTCAAATCGTTGAAGTCGCCATCGCCGGCATTCACGACCGTCGTCTGTATCGAGAAGTTGTTGTTGAACTCATTGCCTTCGGCAATCGTATGCTCCGGATCCGCCTCCACCTGGTTCGTGTAGACGCCCGGCGTGTCGGCTGCGAAGGCTTTGATCGTAATCTGGGCGGCCAACGCTGACGCTAAAGACGCGTTCGCGGCAATTTGCCCGCCAAGGCAATCGACGAAACCGATCACCTGTTGCGTGCAGAGGAAGCTGTTGCTTCCCGCTGCCTCGATGTACCGGAAACCGGCTGGCAGCGTGTCACGAATCCTGACGCCGACGACCGGGTCAGTGCCGTCATTGCCCACTTTGATCTTGTAAGTCACGATGGCATTTCGCGCGGTGTTTCCCTGAGTGGGGCTGACTTGTTCCTTGCTGATGATCAGATCGTTGAACGCGTCGCTGGTGGCCCCGCCCTTCTTCACCTCGGTGTTTTGAACGGCGAAGTTGTTGTTTTCATTCGCCTCCGGGATCTGGCCGAGTGGATCCACTCGCACTTCGTTGTGCATCGCCGGCTGCTCGTACGGCGTAGCGAAGATCCGAATCGTGATCGTGGCGACGTCCACGTTCTGGGTCACGAGGCTCGGGTAGTTCATGCTCTTCGTGCCCTGGATGTGGCCGTTGGTGCAATCGACGATGCCGCCGGCTTGCGAACACGTGAACCCGTGGGCTGGATCGGCGACGGCGTCGCGGAACAGCGTGTCGGCCGGCAGGATGTCGCGCACCAGGATATTGGTCGCGTCCTGAGTGCCGAGGTTCGTCACCTTGATCGTGTAGGTCAGCGTGCCGCGCGTCGCCACAGAGCCGGGCGCCTCGTGATTGCTGTGCTTGACGACCGTCAGGTCGACGCCGGTTGCGACCTGCGTGCTCTGCGTGAACGTGTTGTTGGTTTCGTCGCCCTCGAACACCGCGTTGAACGGATCGACCGTGACGGTGTTGCTGATCTGACCGACTCCCGGCGGTGCGACGGTGACGAACTGCAGCTTCTTCGTCGATTGCGCAGGAATCGCCCCGCCGCTGCAGGTGACCACGTTAGCCACCGGGTCGTATAGACAGGCGAAGCCTGCCTCATTCAGGCCCAGGTGGTCGAAGATCATTCCGGCAGGCAACGGATCGCGAACGACGACGTTCATGGCGTTCTGAATGCCGCTGTTTCCAACGACGAAGGTGTACGTCAACCCGCCCTGGCACACGTTACCGGCTGGGTACTCGTTCCCGGGCGGCCCGGCCGGGAAACCCGGCCCTGGATACGAAGAGGCGCACACCGGATCCGGAGAATCAGACTTCGTGATCGTCAGGTCGTACTGCGGCATCACCGTCGTCAGCTCGGTGTCCTGGCTAGTGACGCCCTGGTTCTTGATATTCCCGGTCACCGTCGCCGTGCTGCTCATGAACGCGCCGGCCGAGCCGATGACGTACCCCTGGACAGTCATGAGAATCGTCCCGCCGGGGTTGAGCGACCGCACGGAGCACTTGGCTTGCGGTGCGTTCACCACGCATCCGCCGAAGGTTCCGATTGCGCCGTTGGTCACGACCTGGCTCGCCAGAATGCTGGCGGCTTCAAGGTATTGCGTGCCAAGCACGATGACGACGTCGTCGGCGCGGGTCGGGGCGTTGTTGGTCGCGAGAATCTTGAACGTTTCGAGCTGACCTGGCATCACGGGATCCGGACCGGCGCCCGTCGCCTCGGCGTCTTTGTCGGTGATGTCGACGCTCAGCGGCGGTGTGGTGACAGCGGGCGTGATCAGCGTATTCACCAACGCCGACGTGTTGTTCAGCTCATTGCTTTCAGGAATGGAATTCTCAGGATCGACGACTGCCGTATTTGTAATCGTCGGCGTCGCGGGAACCGCCGGCGGCGTCGTCGCATTGATCGTGATGGTGGCATTCGAGCCCGCGTTCACGGCTCCGCCAGTGCAGGTGACCGTGTTTCCCGTGTATGGCGGCAGGCAGGTGAACAGGCTCGTGCCGGTGACCGACGTAATGGTCAAGTCTGCGGGAACCGTGTCGACAACCTTGATGTCCGTTGCGTTCTGCGTCCCACCGTTGTTCACCGTCAACGTGTAGGTCATCGGCGAGTTGATGGGAACGCTGGTCGGACCGGTCTTATTGATCGAAAGATCCGGCAGCGCTCCACCCCCGCTGCTGACGTTGGTGGTCACGGTGTTGGTCGTGGTGAAGTTCTGTGCCGACTTCGTGCCGCTCACCGCGACGGTGTTGTTCAACACCGAGCCATTCGGTGCGGTGACGATCCCGCGGATCGAGACGACCCACGAGCCGTTGCCTTCGATCGTGCCGGCATTGCAGGTCACGAGATTCCCGGTCTGTTGGCAGCTCCCGCGCGTGCTGGCGAGCTGCAGCTGCGGCGGCACGCCGATCCCGCCGACGCCGTTCAACTGATCGCTCAGGACGACGTTGGAGATTTTTGCGCCGCCCGTGTTGACGACAGTAATCGTGTGCGTGAGCTGGCCGCCCGACGCGACTGGATCGGGAGAATCAACGTCACTGATCGTGACGGGACTCGCCGGATCGGCCAGGACGATCGCGACGCCGCTCGCGAGCGCAGCGCTGAGGGCCGAGACTAGCAGGAGACGCCAGGCGGGCCGCTGCCACGAACGGCCTGCACGTACGCGTCCCATCAAACGAGAATCCGCCCTCATTCCAAGCCTCCTTGTTGTGCTGAGTGAGAAGGCGAGAATTGTCGCGTTAGACTTGCACGGGATCAATTAGCGTGAAGTCGTAAGCTGTCGACCAATGTCGTACGACCCCGGTGAAAGTCGTACGACCGCGCGATCGCGATCAGGCGGTGCGGCTGGCGGAGTGCTGACCGTGTCGGACGGACGCCGGCGCGTGAACGCCGTGATACGCCGCGGCGAGCCGCGCGCGTCCATGCAGCCCGAGCTTCTGAAAAATCCGCGTGAGGTGCGCTTTCACCGTCGCTTCCGTGATGGACAGCGTGTCGGCGACTTCCTTGTTACCAAGTCCGGCCGCGGCGTGATGGAGCACTTCCATCTCGCGTGCCGTGAGACGCGGTTCGGCCGGCGCATCGACGGTGTGTTTTCCGTTCGACGCCTGTTTCATGTCGCCAAGCCAGGCCGAGACGATCACGTGACGCGGGGCCCAGACCTGGCCGCTCGAGACAAGGCGGACCGCTTTGGCGATGTCTTCCGGACGCGCGCTCCGCTGCAGAATGCCCCGTGCGCCGGCGGCCAGCGCGTCGATCGCCGCGGCTTCATCGTCGGGCACTGCGAAGAACACTACTGCCGGACGATCGCCATCGAGCCGCAAGTGCCGGCACAACGCCAGCGAATTCTGCATGCGCGCGTCGAGCAACAGCGCGTCCGGATTCGCGGCGTGGATTTCGGGCGCCAGCGGCAGCCGCTCGGGAACAGCGACGAGCCGGAAGGAATCGTCACTCGTGATGATGCGACGCAGACCTTCGGAGGAAATGCGGTCATCGCTCACGATCGACACAGTAATTCTGGGCATCGACTTGAATTACAGATTTAAGAAGGTGGACGGGAACCGCAGGAGGAATCTTACGAGCGTGCGAATCTGAGCGTCAATGACAAGATCTGTAAACAGTGCTTACCGATGTTGATCCTTCGCGGAAATCGCTGAGCTCGATTAATGTCGTGCAGATCGCCGCGGCGTTGGCGCGATTGATGCGCGATCAATAAAAAACGCGATCGGACGTCGATAGGAATGCCGCTTGGCGATCACAGCTCAACCGTTTAGCGGCGCGGCGGTCGCGTCGGATTTTTTCCTACCCATCGCCTCGAGGATCGCGGCGTGAACCCTTCTTGGTCCTTGCGATCGTAAATGTCGACTCTGGCGCCGGCTTGTGCGAGGCCAAGGGTTTTGTGCCCATAATTCGTCGCGTGCCTGACGATCGTCTGACACGACAGATCGCTTTTCTGGTGGAAGCCGACAAGCTGAAGCAGATTCTCCGACGCACGCCGCTCGTCGACGGCTCGCGAGCGGAAAACTCGGCCGAGCATTCGTGGCACATGATGCTCGCGGCATTGATTGCCCGCGAATATGTGCCGGGCCCGCTCGATCTGCTGCGGGTGCTCGAGATGATTGCCGTCCACGATCTGGTCGAGATCGATGCCGGCGACACGTTCGCGTACGACGCGGCCGCCAACCAGGACAAGTCCGAGCGGGAGCATGCGGCGGCGCAGCGGATTTTCAGTCTGCTTCCCGCCGATCAGTCGTCTCGCGTTCGCGCGCTGTGGGAAGAGTTCGAGGCGCAGGAGACGATCGAGTCGCGGTTTGCGAACGCCGTCGATCGATTGCAGCCGCTGCTGCAGAACGCGCATTCGGGCGGCGGAAGCTGGGCGTCCCATCACGTGACCCGCGAGCAGGTGATGCGGCGCATGGCGCCGATTCAGTCGACGATGCCGGCGCTGTGGCCGGCGGTGCTGGAGATCATCGACAGGTTTTGTGCGGCAGGTGTGATCGCGTGACCAGGTAACGGAGTCTTGCGAAGGAAACGGATCAAAAACGGAGAAACGGAGCGAACGGAGACAAAACGAAGGCACGCGTGCGACGGCCGGCCGGAACGGCCGGCCCGCACTGAGACGAAGGCCCGTTGCAAAATGCAAACGATTCGATGCAGGTTTGCATTTTCAACGGACCTTCGTCTCAGCGCGGCCCGCTTCGCGGGCGTCGCACGCCTCGCCCCCGTTCAACCTCCGCTTCCTTCGTTCCTCCGTTTTTGATCCGTTATCTCCGCAATCTCCGCTCGCTCACACGCCGCCAGGCGCCGCTCGAGATACTTGCGCTCGGCGGGATTCGTCACGAGCGTCAGTGCATCGCGGTACGAGGCGGCGGCTTCCAGGGGACGTCCCAGGCGTCGCAACACGTCGGCCTTGGCAGCAGGCAGCAGGTGATAGCGCGCAAGGTCGGAGCGCGCTTCGATCCGCGCGATCCAGTCGAGCGCCTGTTCGAGATTCGTGGCGAGCCCGAGCGCGACCGCCGCGTTCAGCTCGACGATCGGTGTCGGTGTGAACCGCAGTAACGCCTGATAGAGCGCTGAGATCTGCGGCCAATCCGTTTCTGCCGCCGTTGCCGCGGTACAGTGCAGCGCCGCGATTGCCGCCTGCATCTGGTAAGGACCGGGCGCGCGGCGCGCCAACGCTTCATCGAGCAGTCGCACACCCTCCTCGATCGCCTGGCGATCCCATGCCGATCGGTCCTGTTCCTCGAGCGGAACGAGTGTGCCGTCGGGCGACACGCGCGCCTCGCGCCGCGCATCGGTCAGGAGCATCAGCGCCAGCAGCCCGCGCGCTTCGGCCTCCTCCGGCAGGAGCTCGACCGACAGGCGCGCCAGCCGGATCGCCTCGCGAACCAGGTCCGGTCGAAAGAGCGACGGCGCGTCGGTCGAGGCATAGCCCTCGTTGAAGATCAGATACAGCACCGAGAGTACCGTCTCGACCCGCTCCGGCAGCTTCGCGCGCGGCGGCACTTCGTACGGGATTCGCGCGTCGCGGATCTTGCGTTTCGCGCGCACCACCCGTTGTGCCGTGGTGGCCTCCGGCTCCACGAACGCGCGCGCGATCTCGCGCGTCGTCAAACCGCCGAGCGTGCGCAGCGCGAGCGCCGACTGCGCGTCGGGCGCCAGAGCGGGATGGCAGCAGACGAACAGCAATCGCAGCCGATCGTCCTCGATCCCCGAGGGGTCCTCTTCGCCGGCAGGCGGCGCTTCGAAATCCGTTTCGAGCGGCACCGACCGATCGCGCCGGCGGCGATCGATCGCGATCCGGCGCGACACGGTGTTGAGCCAGCCGCCCGGGTTTTCCGGGATGCCGTCGCGCGGCCAGACTTCGAGCGCGCGCGCATACGCTTCCTGAAGAACATCCTCCGCTGTGTCGAAGTCGCCAGTCAGGCGAATGAGCCCCGCCAGCACGCGCCGGCCGTCGTTCCGGAAGAGATCGTCGATGATGCGCGTCAGAAACATGCGGCTGGAGGCGCGTCCTTCAACACCAAGGACACACAGGACTGTGTTCCATCTCTACTCGGATTCCACACCGAGGGGCCGGATCTCCACAGTGCCGTCGGTCATCCCCGGCATTTTCTCGGCCCACGCGATCGCCTGTTCGAGGTTGGGCACATCGATCAGGTAGAACCCACCGAGTTGCTCCTTCGTTTCCGCGAACGGACCGTCGGTGGTTCTCGGTGATCCACTGGTAAAGCGGATGCTCGTGGCCGTGGCAATCGGCCTCAGCTCCGCGCCGCCCTTGAGGACGCCGGCCTTTTTCATGTCCGCCCCGTACGCGCCGTGGGCGGCAATGACCCTGGCCAATTCGTCCTGGGTCCAGGAAGCCCAGCGTTTCTCGTTTCCGTAAATCAAGAGTGCGTATTTCATGGCGTCATTGTCCTCCTGCTACCTTGACGCGGCAGAAGCGGCAAAATCGACAGCCACCGCGAAGTTTTTTCTGCCAAAGGCCGAGTCTGGCAGCATAGTATCCGCGTATCCCAGGGTCCGGCATTGGCCGGATTCAACCGGAGGGTGATGATGCACCGCCATATTTCGCGCTCGAGTGTTTGGGCCTTGCTGGTTGCCAGCGCCTTCGTGGGTCTCATCGTCGCCGCTCGGGCGCAGACCGCCCCGGCCGGCCCCGCATTTTCCGACTTCAGCTCGGAGACGCGCTTCCAGCTCGACGTCCACGTCCCGGACGCGGCGTTGAACGCGTACTTGCCGCAGGGATGGACGCCGAACATTTCGGCGCAAGGCCCGGCAAAGGATGCGAACCTGCGCGTGATCTTCGTCGATCGCGTGACGATCAACGGTCCCGACGGCCGTCCGGTCGGCAAGGGGTCGAACAGGTTCGCGTATCTCGCGGCGCCGGTCAAAGAGCCGGGTGGCACCAACGTCCAGTTGATGATTGGCGGCCTCACCGAAGATCCTGCGGACGTGCCGGGACCGTTCGGCAACTATCTGCTGGCGACGACTCACACGATGACGCGCTCGACTTCGGCGAGCGGCAGCGGACCGATCCTGGATTCGCAGGACTGGAACTTCGCGGCCGCGAGCGGCGAACGGCTCGAGCTGCACATCAAGTACGAGCGGGGCGTCGCCAACAAGGGCAATCCGAACGAGACGCGGTTCTACTCGGCGAAGAACCCGACGTTCTTTCAAATCTGGCGGCAGGAGCAGGTGCTCGACATCCTCAAGAACGTGACGACGAATCCTCCCGATCGCGTGAAGGAGTTCTCGTTCAAAGGATCCGGAGGGAGCTGGGCCAAGCTGTTCGACGGCACCGAGAAGTCCCTCAGCTGGGACAATATTCTCTGGGTCAACCGCACGACGTTGGCGCCATAGACATCATGGAGGACTCTCGACGCGCATTCATCAAGCGCGCGATCGGCGTCGGGGCGGCGTCGGCGGCAGGCGTCGCGTCCGCGGCGACCGCCCGGGCGCAATCAGCCGGCGTTCGCGGCTTCGATCACGTCGCGCTGCCGATGCAGAACGTCGACGCAATGCTGGCCTTCTATCGCGCGCTCGGATTCCAGGTGAACGAAGGCGCGCAGGTCTGCTCGGTGCACTTCGGCCAGAACATGATCAACTTTCATCGGCCGGCGCTCTGGCAAAGCGGCACCTTCACGCTGCGCGCGGCGGCCGCCAAGCCGCCGTGCGGCGATCTCTGCTTCGTGTTCGACGGGACTCCCGCGGCGTTGAGAGCGCTGATCGAAAAAGTCGGCGCCGCGGTCGAAACCGGCCCGGTCAACCGCCAGGGAGGCCGGCAAACCACCGGCTCGAGCACCTATATTCGCGATCCGGACCAGAACCTTCTCGAGTTCATCATTTATCCATGATGTGGCTAGTCGTTGGTCTCAGTCGTTGGGATTAGGGGATTGGGGATTAGGGATTGCCCACACTAATCCCGCGTCCCGTCGTTCGACAACCCCTAATCCCTAATCCCTAGTCCCTACAACGAACGACCCACGCCGATTGAGATCGGCTATCATCGACTGGATTCTGAGGAGGTTTCCGATGAGGCTCGCATGCGCGGTCGCGTTGACGGTGGCCATTGCCGGAACGCTGGCGAACGCACAGGCGCCGGCTCGATCGGCGGCCCAGGCGCCCACGTTCACCAAGGACGTGGCGCCGATTTTTCAGCGCTCCTGCCAGAACTGCCATCGGCCCAACTCGATTGCGCCGATGTCGCTGCTGACCTATGAGGACGCCCGGCCGTGGGCGCGGTCGATCAAGACCAAGACCGAAGCGCGCGACATGCCGCCGTGGTTCGTGGATCGGACCATCGGGATCAACAAGTTCAAGAACGACATCTCGCTGAGCGACGAGGACATCGCGACCATCGCCCGATGGGTCGATGCGGGGGCGCCGCGCGGCAATCCAGCCGACATGCCGCCGCCGGTGACGTTCCCCGATGTGACCGCGTGGCAGGATCCCAATCCCGATCTCGTCGTCACCACGGACGAGGCCAAGGTCGTGCCGGCCAGCGGTCCCGACTGGTGGGGGAATATCGTCACCGGCCAGGCCATCATCAACGAAGACCGCTGGATCAAGTCAGTCGAGGCCAAGCCCGTCTCAGGCTTCCGCGCCGTTCACCACATTGTCGCGTCGATTGCGGAGCCCGACGATCCGAACGCGCTCGCGGCTTCCGGCGACGCCGGCGGCACGTTGAGCGAGTACTCGATCGGGAAAAACGGCGACCGCTACGAGGAAGGCACAGCGCGCCTGCTGCCGGCGGGATCGAAGATCAACTTCAACGTCCACCTGCACTCGATCGGCGAGGACACGCCGGTGAAGGCTGCGGTCGCGTTCCACTTCTATCCGCGCGGCTACCAGCCGAAGTACATCATGCGCGCGCACCTGCTTGGCGGCGACACCGAGCAGATGCTCGACATCCCGGCAAACACCGATAACATCCGGCTCGACACGTACGTCGGCCTGGCGTTCCCGTCGGTCATCACGCAGTTCGAGCCGCACATGCACAACCGCGGCAAAGGCATGTGTCTCGAGGCGATCTATCCGCCGAGCAAGGAACTGGCGTTCAGCCGCAACGGCGGGACGCGTACCGAGATCCTGAGCTGCGTCGATCGGTTCAACTTCGGCTGGGTGCGCGCCTACACCTACGCCGACGATGTCGCGCCGGTCGTGCCGGCGGGCACGATCCTGCACATGATCAGCTGGCACAACAACTCGCCGACCAACAAGATCAACTACGACCCGACCAACTGGATCGGATTCGGCAATCGCACGATCGACGACATGTCGCACATGTGGCTCGGGTATTACAACGTCTCCGACGAGGAGTACAAGGCGAGGGTTGCTGCAAAACAAACGCGCACGACACAGCAAGAGTGACACTGTAATTAAAAATTAAGAAGTAA
>Ga0114129_10011082_pt1 | contig 12844 bp, 10 predicted proteins | sample RhiMetdeltSRZDD1_FD_80071 | JGI IMG/M metagenome (GOLD analysis project Ga0114129, IMG submission 80071) | Populus rhizosphere microbial communities from Tennessee, USA - Rhizosphere MetaG P. deltoides SRZDD1 (version 2) (version 2) | ecosystem: Host-associated > Plants > Roots > Rhizosphere >...
AGCTCGCGCTTCAAAACTCATACCCTCTCGAACACGGAAGATACGCGCCAAACCTGCGTCGATTTCCCAAAAACCCGGGCCGGGAAGACTCGCGCGTCCTGCATTGCCCAAGGTTCCTAAGTCAGGCTGCGTAAATGCCAACGGGTTAAACCAGCAGGAGGGATTGGGATTCGAACACAGTGGATTGGAAAGAAGCCGCTGCGCGCGCTGCGTACCTCCGTTGGCGCCAGTCAACTGGCGGTCAACTCCTGCCGCGGCCGTCATGAAAGCCGCCGACAGGACACGGTAGCTTGTGGATAACCGCCAATTTGAAGCTATCGTGTTCAAGAGCGGGTCTGAAAAGTGAGGAGAGTCAAGCACCGCTGACACGTTACCGATATGTCGCCTGTCCAGAGAATTGGCAGAGTTTGCGTCGAGGGTACCTGTCTGGCAATTGCTCCGATCGAAGTGCCGATTGTTCGGGTCGAGATAGCCTGCACCCACACCACCCACCAGCGATCCCGCATTAATATCGCCGATGCAGTGCGACCAGGTGTAGTTGGCGTTAACGCTCACGCCATGAGTCATCTTCTTCTGGGCGGATAGCAGTAGAGCGTTATAGCTGGCTGTCCCGCCGGATGTGAACTGGTCGACATATGAAAGGTACTGACCTTCTTGCGGGTTTAACAAATAAGCCCGCCGCCGCGTATTCGTGTTTGCCGTGGTGTTGCACGTTGTGAATACCGCTCCTCCTGGGCACGGTATGATAATGGCGGGATTGAGCTGCTGAGTACCCCATAGATGGGCCGTTTCATTTCCCATATACGTCGCAGAGAATAGCCATGCGTTTGCGACCTGCCTCTGCAGACTCAGATTCCACGAGTAGACAGTGGTTCCTTTCGCATTTGGCTCCATTGCCATGAAAGAACCAAACGGCACGAATCGCGCGTTCGCATCGAACGTTCCCGGAAACGGATTGCCGCCTGCAAACGTGGAATATGGATCAGCGAAACTCAACGGTCCGGGGGGCTGCACCGTATTTCCGAATGGCGGGGCAGTCGTCGGCGTCGACGCAATCATAATGTTGGGGAAGTCGTAGAACATTCCGAATGAAGCACGGATGGATGTTTTACCATCTCCCTTCGGGTCAAACGCGAGACCCAACCGTGGGGCAAATTGGCCGTAGCGGTTCTTGACACCTGTCTTGCCGGTGAATCCCTCATCGCCGGCGTAGAGAAGTCCGACCGGAGCCTTTGTGAAAACGGTGCTGCGAATTCCTTTATTAAAGCGATCCCAGCTGAAATTGTAGACGGCGCCGTTCGTGAAGCCCTGCGGCAGAAACGGTTCCCAGCGGACGCCCCCATTGAGTGTCAGACGGGACGTGACTTTCCAGCTATCCTGCGCATAAAGCGCGTGATACCACTTGTAAGTAAATGTCGTGTTCGGCGCACCTTGTGTTAACGTTCCGACCTGTCCCAGCAGGAAATCGGACATTCCGGAACCAGACGCGGTGCTGGTGAAACCGAAGTTGGCGGCCGAAAAAACGTTTGCCTTCTGACTGTGTTGGTATTTGAAACCGGAATAGCCGAATGCGAATTGATGTGCACCGCGGACAAGGCTTACGTCGTCGGAGATCGTGTAGTACATCGGGACAAAGCTCGCTTGAATGGCCGTTCCCACACCGACAGTCGGGCCACCGGTTACGGTAACGACGGTCTGGTGCGGTACGTAGCAATACATGTTCACACCGAGGTCACATCCGGAGAAGTAGTCATCGTTAAAGCGTTGGACTGCGACCCTGTTCGCCGCGATGCGGAACGCGTTAATCGTAGTCGGTGAGAACAAATGGGTCTCACCCACGGTCGCGGACTGCGCAAGGTCATCAAGGCCGCCCCCAACGGTATCGAGCAGGTTGCCCGAGAAACGGACTGCAGGCGGTAACAGGTAAGCTGTAGCCATATAGCGCACGAACAGAGAGTCCGCATTGTTGATTTGATAGTCCGTTCGGCCGAGCACCTGGTATTCGTTAATTTTCTGCACCGGACCATACTTCGTTTCACCGCATGGACCCTGTGGAGTTGGCAGTAGTTTCACAATCGCGAGCGACTGACTGCTGAACTGGGCTGTGGGGATTTGATTATTCAAATAAGGCGCGCCGGTTGTGGGATCTTTCAGTTGACCAAATCCGCAGCCGCTGAAATCGCCTGCAAGCATTCGAGCTGTGGGAACAAAACGGGTCAGATCCGCCGGGTCCGACCGGGTCCGTGTTCCCTGGTATCCGGCAAAGAAAAACCATTTGTTTTTGATGATCGGGCCGCCGATTGTTCCTCCGTACTGATTCCGTTTCAGCGTGTCGCGGCGCGCGGCGTTCGCGTTACGTGCGTTTAAAACCCCGTTACGGAAAAATTCAAACAGATCTCCATGGAATGCATTCGTGCCGGATTTCACAACGGCACTAACCGCGCCTGCCGAATGCAAACCATTTTGAGCCGTCAACGAACTGGTTTCGACTTTGAATTCCTGTAACGCATCCGGGAAAGGAAACGGAAGATTAAGAGCATCGAACGGGTTGTTGTAGAGAGTTCCGTCCAAAACATAAGACACGCCCGAGAGCAAGCCGCCGCCAATCGAAATGAACCGGCCGCCAGGCATGCCGGCCGTGCCTGCTTGTCCGGCAGGTACGGCGGCTCCAATCAAGCTGATCAGTTCAACCGGATTGCGGCCGTTCAGGGGCAACTCTAGAATACGCGTGTTTTCGATAACGGCACCGACGCTGTTGCTCTGCAGTTCGACGAGAGCGCTATTCGATTCAACCTGGATCTCCTGCGCCAGTTCACCGACTGTTAGAGTAACGTCCACGGTTTGGTAACTCGCCACTTGCAGCACAATGCCGCTCTGAACGTACGTGGAAAAACCAGCCTTGGAAACCTCCAGACGATACGGACCTACCAGCAGGTTCGGCAGCACGTAAACGCCATCCTCTGTACTAAGGACGGTGCGCGCAATACCGGTGTCTGTCTGCGTTGCCTTGACCTCAGCACCTCCAATTACTGCGCCGGTGCTGTCCTTCACAATACCTTGTATTTGTGAGACACCCTGTCCGTAAGCGAGAACCGAGGTCAGCGCAAAAACAATACCTAGCCAAAGTTTTTTCATCGTGGATCTCCCCATCTCATCACCTTCGATCAATGTAAGTTCATTCAGATATGCCGTGTCGGTAGGGCTTGCATTGTATCTGAATTCGCACTTACTGAGGAATTGGCGTGGGATCAGCCTCCGCTGTAGGGGTGGTCATAAACCAATGATCCAGTCGAAACGGCATTGAGAGCCTTTCGCTCATGGCTGTCTGGCCAATGGTCGACTGGACTCCCGGACGAAGCCACAAAGCTCCTCCATCCACGTTAGCCGTCGTGTAGATAAGTGCTTCCAAGCGGCTCCACTTGCGAAGTTCGGATTCGAATGGCGGGATCCGGTTAGCTGCATTGCAGTAACACCGTCTCAAGAGAGTGGCTGACCAGGTAGATGGCCTGCTTATCCCGGTACACGTGAATGTACGCCGTACCGCATTCCAGTTCGACATCATAAAAATCCGGCCGCGTCATGTCCGGATAAGCTGCGACTCCTTTCCGGACCGCCCGCTCGAGTTCCATCGCCTGCTCGCAAAATTCCGGTTTCAGGGCCGCCACGCGATAGCCGGAGAGCGTGAGCCAGATTGCATCGGTTACTTTCTTTTGTGATTTCAGCATAAGCATTGTCCTCGGCCCCTATTTACGAACAAACGTTCGAGGCAAGACATAGTTTTTCGGCGAACGGTGGTGATCAGCCGGTGAGGAGGACTCCCATGTTTTCCGGTTACATCAACCGCCGGACAGTGCCCCCACGATGTAGATCTCCGCGTCTTTCGTGATTGGGGTCGACAAGTCGCGCACATTCTCCTCGCCAAGGAAAACATGCATGTGCGGCCGGATCTGATTCTGCTCATCCACAATGCGAAAAGCGATGCCGGGGAAGCGGCGGTCTAGCTCGGCAATCGCTTCTCCGACGGTCGAAGCGTTGACTTCGATAATCTTCATTCCCCCAGCGTAAGAATGAAGGAGGGCCGCCAGCCGAACGCGTACGGTAGCCATCAGTCCAGGCGCGCCGCGGTAACCGACATGATCTTCGGCAGTCCCGTCACGAGACTCTGCCAGGAGGAGCCTTCATCGTCGCTTCCCCACACTTCACCTGACGTCGTACCGAACGCCAGTTTCAACGATGCCCTCCCGTCATGCGCCATCGATTGACGCAAGACCGTATGCCACGCGCGCGGCGGCAAGCCGCGATCGAACCGCTGCCATGACTCACCGCCATCGCGACTGCGAAAGACGGCAGGTTTCCCTTCGACACTCGTGCGCGGCCACACGGTTCCGCCATCCATCGGAACAACCCAGATGGTGTTGTCGTCTTTGGGATGGCAGGTCATCGGAAAACCGATATCGCCGACCTCTTTCGGCATGTTGTTCCCGATGCGCTTCCAGCGCTGTTGAGTGGCGCCATCCTGCCAGTCGAGCCGGTAAATACCGCAATGATTCTGGTGATACCAGCGGCGCGGATTTGCGGGATGAATGACCGCGTCATGCGGATCGTGTCCGTATTCGTATTCGCTCCCGTCTTCTTTGGGCGGCGCGAAATCCATCGCAACGCCGCCGTTCACGGGCCGCCACGAATCGCCGAGGTCGTCCGACAAACATAGGCCGCCACCGGATAAGCCGAGCAGCAGCCGCTTCGGATTGGACGGATCCACCTGAACCGAGTGGCACTTTTGACCATCCGGAGTCCCCGGAGCGAAGTTGTAGCACCACTTGGAAAGCGCAGGATGGTCGTTGAAACCGGCGACACCGTCCCAGGTGATTCCATCATCCTCGGTTTTGAAGAGCCCTATCGGACTCGAGCCGGCAAACCACACGCCGGATTGACTGACATGACCGGGAGCCAAAAAAAACACATGATCCAGTGTGAGTCCCTGCCGGCGCGCGTCGTCACCATCGAGGGCAGAGTTCGCGTATTCTTCCTTGGCCTTGAAGCGAGGCGGCTTTTCCGCTTCCTTCCAGTTTCGTCCACCGTCAGTGGACCTATATATCGTCGGTCCGAGATGACCGGTGCGCACTGCCGCGAGCAGCGTCTCTCCACGCCGCGGATCCTGTACGACATGATGAACTTGCATCCCAAAGAACCACGGCTCGTCCAGCCGGCCGTTGCCGTTCCGGAGCACCCACGTTCCCTTTCGTGTACCCAAGATCCATGTATTCGCCCCTTCAGGAGCAATCGGTTGCGTCATCTGCTGTCCTCCTTCTCAGGTTTCCTCTCTGTTAAGACGAATGAGAGGCTTCGCAATCGACATTTGTATAAAGAAATCTCGAAAATTTCTTGTACGAATGGGAAGTGGATCTTGATTGGTTACTTATGCGCTGCTCGTGGCAAAATCCCGGTAATGTTCTTAATCCATACCAAACCCGCTGCCAGAGCCTGGCCTGCGGCAATGATCGTGTGGGGGCCGGGATATAGAGCCACTGCTCATCGTCATCACAGCATCCAGCTGGTTATGGCGACGAAAGGCAGCTTTCGCATCCGAGGCGGTCGCCGAGATAGATGGCTGACATGTGGCGCGGCATTGGTGCGACCAGATGCGGTACATGAGGTCGATGCGCGAAAGACCCCAGTTCTGATCGCCTTCGTTGACGTGGAGAGCAGTCTGGGCGCCGCACTCAACGAGGAGATAGAAAGCGACATCTTTCCTATTCCCCCGAACCGACTGGCACGGTGGCGCGCCAGACTTGGAGAGAATCTGAGCGAACGGTGTATCGACCGGTGGGCGCGAATGGAACTGCTACGTGGACAGATGCCTCTAAGGATTCATCCAAAAGTACTGCGCGTCGTTAAGTACCTTCGAGATCGAGTTGGAATCGCGGATGATTTCTCACTCAAGACTCTCGCCGAAATCTCGGGCCTCTCCCAAACACGATTTATGCACGTCTTCACCGAATCCGTCGGCGTCCCGTTGCGCCCTTATATTCTCTGGTTGCGGCTCCAATGTGCATCGTGCGATTTGATCCATGGACAAACTGTAACGCAGGCCGCGCACAATGCCGGATTCGCAGATGCTGCGCACCTGACACGAACATTCCGGCGAATGCTTGGCACGTCACCCACTGAGCTCAGCCTGCGTGGAAGAATGAGCCGCGGCGTCTCTGTTCCTACGACTGCACGTTAGTCTTCAGCTTCCCAGATTTCGGGATAATTTGTTACGAATCCAAAGGGGTCCACTTTCGCATCGCACACGATCAAATAGGAAAGCCGACATGGTTGGTGATTGTGCGAGAAAACTGCGGTGCCTTCGAAGTGCCATTCGGCATTTTGCGACAAAACCCGGCAGGCTTCATGCCCGGGCATATGGATGCCGCGCCAGAGAATAGATGGCATTGTCAGAGTGTCCTCCAAAAAACTCTTCTTCCATTGTCGATTCGGGAACCGGCCGTTCGACTTACTTATGAAGGCAGATAAACGAAATAAAAGAAAAGGAGAAGTTATATGTCCATAGCGACACCTGTAGACAACCGAATGGACCTGACAGGATCGATATCGAAGCGCCTGAACGCTGCTTTATGGATCGTTCAGGGTTTGCTTGCGGCCCTCTTCGTATTCGCCGGTTCCACGAAATTGATACTTCCGATTGACATGTTGACCTCGATGGGATCGCCGAATCAAATTGTATTGCCCACTTGGTTTATAAGATTTATCGGAATCGCTGAAGTCCTCGGAGCCATCGGTCTGATACTGCCCCGGCTACTGACGATTCGGCCTCAACTGACGGCGCTGGCTGCGGCGTGCCTGGTGATCATCATGATTGGCGCCACTTCGCTGACATTCGCTGCGGACGGTTTTGCGCCCGCATCGTTCCCGATGGTCGTTGGAGTTCTTGCGGGATCCGTAGCATACGGCCGCCGCATAGAGAGGATGTGATGTCGTCTTCAACGCGAGATGTGCAGACATTGCTGAGCGGCCGCACGTTCGTGGAGTCGCCACGTTGGCACAACGGCCGCCTGTGGTTTTCGGATTGGTTGACACAAGAGATCGTCTCCGTCGATCTCGGCGGCAGAAGCGAAGTGATGTTTCGCGTCGCATCATTCCCGTTTTCGATGGACTGGTTACCGAATGGGCGTCTGGTTGCGACATCGGGAACACAAATTCTCTGCGAACAACCCGACGGTTCGCTGGCGACGTATGCCGATCTCAGCAGTCTTTGTAAGAAAGGTCTGAACGAAATCGTCGTGGACGGTCGCGGCAATATCTACGTTAATGATGTCGGGTTTGACCTTATGTCGGGCGAGAAGTTCGCTCCTGGAATCATCGTTCTCCTCACTCCGAACGGCACAGCCCGGCAGGTTGCCGATGGGATCGCTTTCCCGAACGGAATGGCGGTCACGCCAGATAACTCCACGCTAATAGTCGCCGAATCCTACGGCAAGAAGCTCACCGCCTTCGACATCAAACCAGACGGCAGCGTTTCGAACAGGCGTGTGTGGGCCGACCTGGGTAATGGAGTTCCCGACGGCATCTGTATGGATGCCGACAACGCAGTCTGGTATGGGGATGTCCCCAATAAGCGTTGTGTGCGCGTTCGCGAGGGCGGTGAAGTGCTGCAGGTGATCAATCTTGATCGCGGCTGCTTTGCCTGTATCCTCGGAGGCGGCGACGGAAAGACATTATTTATGATGACCGCCGAGTGGCACGGCGTTTCGAAGATGCCTGACGGGGCCCGAACGGGCCAAGTGCTCACGATAGAAGCGCGGGCGCCTGGCGCCGGTTGGCCTTAATTCATGAAGGAAAGCACTTGCCAAAAGCCAGCAGCAATCGCGGTGATCCTTTCAGGCGAATCTTTCTCCGAATCAGAGCCCAGACAAGACTTCTTTCCTTGGCTAAAAAGCCAAGCCAGCTGTGGCTGTCGGCCATCACCTGGAGGTCGGCATTACCAACGTGACCTTCCCTAACATCTACCGTCTCGTCGCGAATGATCACTGTAGCCTTCCGATCTTCGTCGCCGGTGAAGGTGAAGTGGTAAGTAGCCGCGATGCCTTTCGATTGGCCACGTTGAAACGTCAACCGCAGTCCGGCGAGAAATGCGGAAATCGAACGCAAGCGATTCAGGCTATTGCCAACGCGCTTCGTGTGCTTTTTCGGAAAACGCCGAGCGACGTAATCTTCAGCGTCGGATTTGCCGACGACATAGACGGTTTCTTCCTTTTCCTGCAACGGCCGGACGACATCTCTCAAGTACTCCGTGCGGTCTGTTAGAAAGGGAGCGATCACATCCTCGCCTGCGGGACACACGGCCATGCAGTAAGCGGATTTGTAGTTGGCGCCGAACGACAAGCTCTGCCACATCGACGCTGATTCCGGATTACTGATGCGATTACGGTAGTCGCGTGCGCTTTTGCTCTCGACAATCTGCTCAACCCAATTAATGAAGCCGCCATAGAACTCGCGATAGTTATGTGTAAAGCACGCCGCAAAATTGAACGAGCCATCGGAACCAATCGCGCCTACCGGACAAGCGGCCACGCAGAGTTTGCATTCCAGACAAGGGTTATAGTCCAGCGGACGTTGGTATTCAGTCACAGCGGCGTCCATCAGCACTGTCCCGAGCAAAATGAAGTTGCCAAATCTCGGGTGTATCACATTGCGATGAATGCCCATGTGTCCGAGACCCGCGGCAACCGCAACAGGTTTGTGTGAGACGATCCAGATCTTGCCGGTGCCGATACGATCCACTTCCATTGGAAATCCCATGGCCGGATTGATCGCGCGCACGCCGCGATTTCCAAGCGCAGTCACAATGTGGTGCGCAACTTCATTGACTCGTTCGCCCGTTTGGTGAAATTCGACATTGGCCGCCGAGCGCGCCGGACTGCGAATGGGCTCGCGATTCATTCGCAGTACGAAACTGATAAGCGCCTTCGTTGGCTGGAAAAATCGAACGATGTCGGCCCGCTCAGCGCCAAGTTCGGGACGATCGACATCGACGAAGCCAACATCGTCCGCGCCCGCATCGAGGCACAATCGGCGGAGCCACTGAGCATCGAGGATTGCTGAGCCAGGTTTGACCGGCGTAGCCTTTGCTTTTTCCCAAAATCTTTTAACGGTTGGGTGGTCGGAAAGCGATGACATTGGTGCGCTCCTGGTTTTTTACTTGTCGAGCTTGAAGGTGCTCCGCTTTCCCCATTCGTAGGCCGCTTCGGGTAGGAACCGCTGCAACCGAGTGGCGACTTTTGCCTGAGTTCCAATCAAGTAGCACAATCTTGGTTTTTTCCGAATGGCGGGCTCCTTAATTAACAGCCCAATTAAGAATCCTAACCGGCTGTGAAGAGAGTAGCTTGAACGAACTGGCTGTCAATCGCTGCGACGGATTGTGTCCTGCCGCGCAATTCAGCTTCACAAAAACACTCGTTTTGCGGGAGCGCGGTTAGAATTGCCGGCGGGACACCGTATGCTTGTTGGACATCACGCGGTAGGGTTTGCGGCAAAATGGGTTGCGCCTGGCGTCTCACTGGGAACACTCCAACTCGCTTCGGTGTTCCTGGATCTAATAGTCTTTGTCGACCAATTGGTCGGAATCGAACATGCCAGAGTGACGCCCGGTATCACCGCGTTCAGCGCTCTCGATGGATATGATGTCGCCATCGGCCATAGTCTTGTGACCTGAAAATGAGGGCATTGGCGAAACGGTTCGTGATCGGAAGCACCATCTTTATCGCTCTCCTTATCTGCCTGGTTGTAGCTGGGATCGCGATGTACATATACATCACGGAACCGCTGGAAGACGGTGCCCGCCTCGCCAACGGTGACGTAACAACCGTTGTTACGGGACATTTTGGTCCTGTTGCGATCGGGGTGTACATTTTCGAACTCGGTGACGGAACAGTCGGCTTGATTGATGCTGGTAACGACCGGGATGCGAAGGCGATCCGAACTGCGCTCGAACGGCTTGGAAAACGCGATAGGGATGTGCGCGCAATCTTTATCACGCATGCCCATGATGACCACACCTCAGGACTGGCGGCTTTTCCCGAGGCCGAAGCGTACGCGATCGAGCCGGATGCCAGTCTCGTTCGCCGGCAACGAGACGCCGTTGCTGCCTCAATGACCAAAGAGGTCCACGATGGCGAATTATTAGACTTTCATAACACCCGCGTTGAAGTGTATGGCGTACCTGGGCACACCAAAGGAAGCGCCGCCTACATCGCCCGCGGTGTCCTGTTCCTCGGCGATGCCGCTCAGGGTTTACGCGGCGGCACCCTCGGCCCGAACAGCATGCTCTCTGAGGACGCGGAACTCAGCAAGCGATCGCTACGTATGCTCGCCCAACGGCTAAGCTCTCGACAGTCTGACGTCCACTACATTGCTTTTGGGCATTCCGGTCACCTAGAGCGTTTGGAGCCGATTTTAAAGTGGGCCTCCTCATTACATTAGGTGCGCCAATTTTTATGACCCGGCCACTGGAAGCTTCACTGCTACTGGCAACATGGTTTCTAACCAAGATGGATTTACTGCGACGGCGCTCACGAACGGAAAAGTCCTGATTACTGGTGGGACAAACGGATCGACGAGTTGCTGCGCAATCGCCGCCAATCCGGAGCTCTATGACCCCTCTACCGGTACGTTCAACTTAACGGGACCATACATTGAGCTGCTGGATCTTCTTTTTTGGCCAAATTCTCTGGTTCCAATCTCACATCGCAAACATTTTTTGATGTTCGCTTCACCGCGCCGGGAAGTAACGCCTCGAATGTCGCACTGAATTGGCAGACCGGGGTTGCCTCGAGTCACGATGTCCCTCCCGCTCTCGCTTTGGGAAATTGGACGATTAATGGGGTGCGCGCGCACGAAGTTGAAACGGACCACACCGGCATCTTCTTTCCGGTCTCAGCAACCATAACCGTTGTCCCCTAAATCGTTTCGGCTTTGCAATCGAAACAAGCGTTGTTACTGGATCTTCCCATCAACATTGGGCTTGATCGCACATGCGGTCGCGGCACATGATTAGCCACTCCCACACTGCACTAACTGGAGAAACGATGTCTTCTAAAGTATTTCGCGCCACAAATATTGTTCTTGGTCTGCTGTGCTTGATGTATTTCCTCACGTATCTCGATCGCGTGAACATCAGCACCGCCGTTGCATCCGATCAATTCCGGAAAGAGATACCGTTGACGGAAACTCAGGCCAGCATGATCTTTTCTCTGTTCGCATGGCCGTACCTGTTTTTTCAAATCAGCGGGGGTTGGGTTGCGGATAAATTCGGCCCGCGCCGCGCGCTGACGATTTGCGGAATAATCTGGGCCGGCGCCACCATCATGACGGGCCTTGTGAATGGGATCGTGATGATGGGAGTTGCGCGCGTGATCCTGGGCTTCGGTGAGGGCGCGACCTTTCCGACTGCGACGCGCGCCATGTCTCATTGGTTGCCGAAATCCAAGCGCGGTTATGCGCAGGGAATTACGCACGCCTTCTCTCGCTTGGGAAGCGCTATCACGCCCGCGCTGGTAGCGTATTTGATAATCAGCATATCGTGGCGCGGGTCTTTCATCATCGTCGGTATCGCAAGTCTGTTTTGGGCCTTGGTGTGGGGGATGTACTTCCGAGATGATCCGAAAAACCACAACGCGATCACTGCAGATGAATTAGCGACACTTCCTTCCCAAGATGCGCGGCAGACCATCAATGTGCCATGGGGCCGGCTCGCCCGGCGGATGCTGCCGGTAACGGTTGTTTATTTCTGTTACGGCTGGACCCTCTGGTTGTTCCAAAGTGGGATCCCAAGATTTTTCAAAAACGAATTCCATATGGATCTCCAAAAATCGGCGCTATTCGCTTCCGGAGTGTTCTTTGCCGGCGTCGTTGGCGATACGCTGGGCGGCATCGTCAGCGACAAGCTTTTCTCGAGAACAAAGAACCTCAATATCGCGCGCCGCAATCTCGTCGCGATCATGATGGTGCTGTGCTGTTTGTCGTTGCTTCCGATTTTCTTCACGCACGATGTCGTGCTCGTTGCCGTCGCGTTGAGCGCGGGCTTTTTTTTCGCAGAATTCACCATCGGACCGATGTGGGCAATTCCGATGGACATCGCGCCAAAGTATTCCGGTACTGCCAGCGGAATGATGAACACGGGATCTGCGCTCGCGGCGATCGTTTCACCGGTGGTCTTCGGAAAAATCGTGGATCTGACCGGCAACTGGACATGGCCGTTCATCGGCTCGATGGTTCTGATGCTCTTCGGAGCCGCATTGTGCTTTGCGATGCATCCCGATCAACCGCTTGGCGAAGGCGACGAGCGGCTGCCCAAGGCGATATCGGGTTCTGCACTTCCGGTTTAAGCGCAATGGTACGCTAATAGGATCGCCCTGAAGAGTACTTCCTCGTATTCGCGACCTCCGACTACGCGCTCGAACTTTCGCGCTTCATCCGCACCGAATCGGCTGACGGTTGGCACTTCCATCAACGCAAGGAAAAAGAACGGTTAGTGTCTCATCTGCGTCACGATGTCACCCGTTTCGTAGACTTCGCAATACGCACGCTCCGCCACAAGTCCGGCGTCGGCAGCTTGGTTGAGCCGCAGCGTTCGCGGCGGCATCACCCACGGCTCCACGAACACATCGGGGTCTTCGATGGTGATTTCGTAAAGGATTTCATCGCCCTTACGCGTGAATTTCTCCACGATGTGCATGTTCTCAGAATGGAAGAGGCCGCCTCGTCCCAACCACGTCGTATCGACAAACGAGATGGAGTCGAGCACCAGCGTGTCGCCCTCCCAGCGCCCCACGGTATATCC
>Ga0114129_10011083_pt1 | contig 12843 bp, 7 predicted proteins | sample RhiMetdeltSRZDD1_FD_80071 | JGI IMG/M metagenome (GOLD analysis project Ga0114129, IMG submission 80071) | Populus rhizosphere microbial communities from Tennessee, USA - Rhizosphere MetaG P. deltoides SRZDD1 (version 2) (version 2) | ecosystem: Host-associated > Plants > Roots > Rhizosphere >...
GAAGGCATCCGACGAGTCGGATTCTTGCCGTATCAAGGCTAACGGGCAGAACCCCCGCGCGTTCCAGCTGGCCCCCCGCGTTCACTCGGCCGGCGGCCTTGGCGTGCGCGCCGCTTTCTCAACAGCAGAGGCCCGACATTGGCGCGGGGGGCATGCGGATGCGATGATGTCACGTGCCGCCGTCTTCCCCGAGAAGGCAGCGTTGGTCGGCGACGCGCCATCGCAAGATACGATTGGCCTTGCAAAGCGGCCGCGCTTTTGCTCGCATCTAGCCGCTACCGGGCGGGACCTCGAAACTTTTCAAGGCAGCGGACGTTACGAAGGTGGCACAAACGACGCGTTTTTCCGCTCAGGAGACAAATGAGTCGTTTCCCGCCTCACACTTCATGCGGCCTAGAAAGACTTTCCCCTTGTCCTTAAACCGAGCCGCCCGCACCACGGGTGGTCGCGTTTCCCGTCGATATGACAAAGCGAGTGGTTGTGAGCCGCGACCTGGGTGGCTTTGCAACGTTGTGAGCTCGCCACAATCCGGAAGGCTTTCATGAAGCGCGCTCGTCGGAAATCGCCCGGCTTTCCTCAAACTCAAGTCTTGCAGCGTTCACCGATCCGGGAGGGGCGACCTTTTCCGCTCGGAGCAACCTGGGATGGGCTAGGGGTGAATTTTGCGTTGTTTTCCGCCAGTGCCACGAAGGTCGAACTCTGCCTTTTCGACATCGATGGCAGGCAGGAGGTGGAGCGGCTCGAACTGCCGGAATACACCGATGAAGTCTGGCACGGCTATCTGCCGGAGGCGCGGCCTGGAACAGTCTATGGCTATCGTGTGCACGGACCCTACGAGCCCGACGCGGGACATCGCTTCAATCCCAACAAGCTCTTGATCGACCCATACGCGAAGCAAATCGTCGGCTCCCTCACCTGGGGGCCGGAATTGTTCGGCTATGTGCTCGATTCCGCCGACAAGGACCTGTCCTTCGACGAGCGTGACAGTGCGCCTTTGATGCTCAAGTGCAGGGTGATCGATCCTGCTTTCACATGGGGACAGGAGCGCAAACCCGCCGTCCCGTGGGAACAGACCGTCGCGTACGAGATGCACGTCAAGGGCTTCACCAAGCTCAACCCGCATATTCCGGCTGCGACCCGCGGCACCTTCGCAGGGTTGGCGCACTCCCGCGTGGCGAACTATCTGCGCACACTCGGCGTGACCTCGGCAGAGTTGTTGCCGGTTCACGCCTTCGTCGACGACAGTTACCTCATCGATAAGGGCCTCAAGAATTACTGGGGCTACAACTCGATCGCATTTTTCGCCCCCGAGCCACGCTATCTGCATTCGCCGTTTGCCAACGAGTTCAAGGAAATGGTGAACCAGTTCCACGCCGCCGGCATCGAGTTGATCCTCGACGTGGTCTACAACCACACGGCTGAAGGCAACGAGTTGGGACCAACGCTGTCGCTCAGGGGCATCGACAACGCTAATTATTACCGCTTGATGCCGGATAAGAAGCGCTACTACATCAATGACACCGGCACCGGGAATACGGTCAACCTCTCGCACCCGCGCGTGCTCCAGATGGTCGCGGATTCGCTGCGCTACTGGGCGACGGAGATGAGGGTCGACGGCTTCCGCTTCGACCTTGCCACCATCCTTGCGCGCGAACCCTACGGGTTCGACGAAGGTGGCGGATTTCTCGATGCCTGCCGGCAAGACCCGGTCTTATCCAGCGTCAAACTGATCGCCGAGCCTTGGGATATCGGGCCGGGCGGATACCAAGTCGGACAATTTCCGCCCGGATGGGCCGAATGGAACGACAAGTTCCGCGATACGGTACGTTCGTTCTGGAAGGGTGACGAAGGAAAACTGGCGGATTTTGCCGCGCGCATCTCAGGCTCGGGCGATCTCTTCAACAAGCGCGGACGCCGGCCTTGGGCCAGCGTGAATTTCGTCACCGCGCATGACGGGTTCAATTTGAACGATCTCGTCTCGTATAACGACAAGCACAACGAGGCGAACGGCGAGGACAATCGCGACGGTCACTCCAACAATTATTCCTGGAACCACGGCGTGGAGGGCCCCACCGACGATCCTGCGATCAAGGAATTGCGCGCGCGCCAGCAACGCAATCTCCTGTCGACGCTTCTGCTCTCCCAAGGCACGCCCATGATCCTCGCTGGCGACGAGTTCAGTCATACCCAGAACGGCAACAACAATGCCTACGCCCAAGACAACGAGATAAATTGGCTCGACTGGGAGAACATCACGCCCGAAGGCCGCAATCTTCGCGAGTTCACCCGCAAGCTGATTGCACTCCGCAAGGCATACCCGATCCTGCATCGTGGCCGCTTCGTCGTGGGACGCTACAATGAAGAGTTGGACGTCAAGGATGTGACCTGGCTCTCGCCCACCGGGAAAGAGATGGACCAGGGGCAATGGGAGGATGGCAAAGCCAAGTGCTTCGGCATGCTGCTCGATGGCCGCGCGCAGCCGACCGGCATCAAGAGGCGCGGCGACGACGCGACGCTCCTGATTGTCACCAATGCTCACCACGACGTGGTGGAGTTCACCGTCCCGGAGGTACCCGAGGGCAAGTGCTGGTTCCGCGTGGTCGACACCAATGTCCCTGGCGGCACCGAAACGCCGACGTTCGAGTTCGGTCACCGTTATCAAGTCACGAGCCGATCGCTGGTCGTCTTCGTGCTGGGTTTCGAAGATCGCCAGCCGCGAAAGACGCGGGAGGGAATCGGCGCCATTCTCGATCTCGCGGAGCGCCCAGTGGCCCCTGAGATGGTTTGATGCCCCACCTGGAGTTGAGCACGACGGACGTAGTTGATTCTCGCGGATCGCGCCCTCTGCCCGTATTCGAGGCGCAAGGACGCACCATGCGCGATCTCCCGCCTGATCAAACCTTCGGGCGACTCGCGTCCGACATTCTTCCCAGCTACCTGATGGAGCGGCGCTGGTACGCCGCCAAAGATGCAGGCGTTCCGCATGTCGGGATCGCGAATTCGATCTCGTTGGCCCCCGGCGACGATGCGCTCATCCTGATCCTGGATGTGACGCCAGAACGTCAGCCGTCGCGCAAGTACCTGCTGCCCGTCAGCATCCTGTGGGATGCAGAGGCGCCGGCGTCTGCAATATTGGCCGAGGTGCAACATGCCTCCTCGCGCGGGCTCCTGGTCGACGCCTTCGCCGATGATCGGTTCATCCGCGGAGTGCTCGCTCGCATCGCGACGGACGAGGGCACCGAAGGGGGCGACGCTCCCGTTCTCGTCTTTCGACGGTCGGCATCGCTCAACGCGCGAGGGATGACGGCGGCATCCACCATCGAGCGCAGGGCCGGCGAGCAGTCAAACACGTCGGTTCGTATCGGTGGTCTGATGCTCAAGGGTTTCCGCAGGCTCGAGGGCGGCATTCATCCCGAGGTGGAGATAGGTCGTTTTCTGACCGAAGTGGCCGGCTTCAAGAATGCGCCGGCTCTTCTCGGATCAGTCGAGCTGGCCGCGACCGCGGGAGAGGTGCCGACCGCGCTTTGTGTGCTGCAGGCGCTGATCCCGAACCAGGGCGATGGCTGGTCGCATGTCATCGAACGACTGGAAAGCATCACCGACGAACATGCCGACGCGTTCAGCACCGAACGTCAGCTGTTCTCGTTGGCGCGCTGCCTCGGACAGCGGACCGCCGAGTTGCATCACGCCTTTGCCGTCGAGACCGCCGACACGGCCTTTGCGCCCGAGGCCATCGAGCCAGATGACCTCATCGATTGGGCGCGAGCGATTCGCACCGGCGCAGAGCGTGCTTTCGACGCGCTGAACCAGGTTCGACCGAGACTGGGTCATTCCACGCAGCAAGCCGCGGATCGCCTGCTTTGCGCCCGCCAATACCTCCTGACGCAGATTGCAGGGCTGATGCCGGCAAAGGTCGGCGCCAAACGAACCCGCGTTCATGGCGATTACCATTTGGGCCAGGTTCTCATGGCCGGCGAGGATGTCTTTATCATCGACTTCGAGGGCGAGCCTATGCGGCCGCTGAGCGAGCGGCGCAGCAAGCACCTGCCGCTGCGCGATGTCGCCGGGATGCTGCGCTCATTTCAGTACGCTGCCGCGTCCGTCACGCGCGCCGTGCGCGCGGGGCAAGAGTCCGCCGCGCGACTGCAAACCTGCGCCGAGCGGATGTCCGCCATTTTCTTGGATGCCTATGCCCAGGCGATCCAAGATTGTCCGAGCTTCCCCGCAGATCTCGCGCAGGCAAGCGATCTTCTGCGGCTGTTCGTGATCGAGAAAGCGCTCTACGAGATCGGCTACGAACTCGCCAACCGGCCCGATTGGGTCGACATCCCGATTGCCGGCGTTCTGGCCATCGTCGATGGCGTGGATGCCACCGCCTTCTCCGCGCGGTCGGTGAATGATCCGAGCCCGCTCCACCACAACGCTCGGAATGCCGACCGTGGCTGAGCGCGCAACTCCCTTTCATGCCATGCCGTTCGGTGCCGAGTTGGGTCCCGACGGGGCGGTCCGGTTCCGGCTGTGGGCGCCGGAGCAGCAGCGTGTGCGGCTCGTGCTCGAGGGGCAGGACGAAACATTGGCGATGCGGCCACGGTCCGATGGCTGGCACGAGCTAGCGACCAGCGGGGCGAGAGCGGGAACGCAGTATTGCTTCGAACTGGCGAACGGCATGCGCGTGCCGGATCCGGCATCACGCTATCAGCCGCGCGACGTTCACGGTCCGAGCGAGGTGATCGACCCCGCTGTGTACCAATGGCGCGACGGTTCGTGGCGGGGCCGGCCGTGGCATGAAGCTGTGCTGTACGAAATGCATGTCGGCGCGTTCACGCCGGAAGGCACGTTCCGCGCTGCGATCAAACGCCTGGATCACCTGGTCGATCTCGGCGTCACGGCGCTCGAGCTGATGCCGCTGGCCGACTTCCCCGGCCGCCGCAATTGGGGCTACGACGGCGTTCTTCTCTTTGCACCCGATGGGAGCTACGGCCGGCCGGACGACCTGAAAGCCTTGGTGGACGCCGCCCATCGTAGGGGTCTCATGGTCCTTCTCGACGTCGTCTACAATCATTTCGGGCCTGATGGGAATTATCTTCCAGTCTACGCCCCGCAGATCCTCACGGACCGCCACAAGACCCCCTGGGGCAGCGCCATCAACTACGACGGCGACGATGCGACCGTGATGCGGGAATTCGTAATTCACAACGCCCTCTATTGGCTGGAGGAGTTTCATTTCGATGGCCTGCGTCTGGATGCGGTCCATGCCATCATGGACGACAGCCCAAAGCATCTGCTGGAAGAGTTGGCGCAGCGGGTGCACCTGACGTTCGGGAAGGATCGCCACGTCCATCTCATTCTGGAGAATGAGGAGAACGAGGCGCACTGGCTGGAACGTGGGCCGGGGGGGCGGGTTGAACGTTACACCGCGCAGTGGAATGACGATGTGCACCATGGCCTCCACACCGCCGCCACTGGTGAGCACGCCGGCTACTACGTGGAATATCAGGGCGACATCGGAAAATTGGCGCGAGCGCTGGCTGAAGGTTTCACCTTCCAAGGCGAGATGATGGGTTATCGGGGCACGGCGCGGGGCCAACCCAGCGCGCACCTGCCACCCACCGCCTTCATCGCCTTCATGCAGAACCACGACCAGGTGGGCAACCGCGCCTTTGGCGATCGGCTGACACATGGGACCCCCGCTGAACGCGTGCGTGCCATTGCTGCCGTGCTTCTGCTCGCGCCGCAGATTCCCATGCTGTTCATGGGAGAGGAATGGGCAGCGGCGCAGCCTTTTCCCTTCTTTTGCGATTTCGAGGAGGAGTTGGCGGAAGCGGTTCGCAAGGGGCGCCGTGCGGAGTTTGCCAAATTTCCGGAATTCCAGGACGAGGCGACACGCGAAAGTATTCCCGACCCGACCGCCGAGGAGACGTTCCGTTCAGCCAAGCTCGACTGGAGCGATCGCGGGCGCGCGCCGCATGCGCAGTGGCTCGATTGGTACCGGCGGATCCTTGCAATCCGCCGGTCCGAAATCGTGCCGAGGCTTGCGCAGGCTGCAGGCCATGCCGGCACGTATGAAACATCCGGGTCCGGCGCATTCCGCGTGAGCTGGAGCCTCGGTGATGGGAGCGGGCTCACCGTGCTCGCCAACCTTTCCGATGCGACCTGGAAAGGATTTGGCCCGAGCCCCGGTCGGGTTGTCTGGAGCGAAGGCGACCTCGATCAGGAGCGCAAAGCTTTGGGCCCGTGGTCGGTCATGTGGTCGATTGCGGACGCTGCGAACGCGCAAGACGTGGTCCGGCCGTGAGCGTGCTTGACCAACTTTCCGCGCGCATGGGTATCGAGCCCGAGTTCAAGGACGCCACCGGCAAACTTCGCCACACCGAGCCCAAGGTCAGCCGCGCCCTCCTTACCGCAATGGGCCTTGCGGTCGCGGACGCGCGCAGGGCGCAGACCATGCTCCGGCAGATAGAGCAAGCAGAAGCCGATCGCCCGCTTCCGCCGGTCATGGTGGTGTCCGACCCCGGCGCGCCGCTTGCCGTCCCGCTCACGCTGCCGAGGGGGATCGAGGTCGTGCGTTGGGCGGTCACGGACGAAGACGGTGCGAGCCGGGAAGGGGAGATATCCTTCGCCAAGCTTGCGCCGCCTCGCTCGCGGAAGCGAAGCCCAGAAGTCGAGCGCCGAACTCTTGTGATCCAGGCGCCTGCGAAAATCGGCTATCACCGACTGCGGATCGACGTGCACGGGCTCGGGCCTGCCGAAATGCGACTGATCGTCGTTCCCGCGGATTGCTACGTTCCGGAAGGCTTGGCTGCGGACACCCCGCTCTGGGGCATCTCGCTCCAGCTCTACCTGCTGCGCTCGAAGACCAATTGGGGGATCGGCGATTTCGGCGACCTCAAGCGCTTCGCCGAATTCGCCGCCGATCTCGGCGCCGCAGTCATCGGGCTCAATCCCCTGCATGCGATGTTTCTGGATGCGCCCGACAAGGCGAGCCCTTACTCGCCGGCGAGTCGGCTTTTTCTCAATGTCTTGTTCATCGAGATACCGGCGGTGGCGGAATTCGAATCATCCGACCGCGTCCGCGCGATGGCTGCCACACCGGAGTTCCGGCGCGATCTCGCCCATTGCCGCGATGCGCCTCTGGTCGACTACGCGGCGGTCGCGCGCCTGAAGCTGCCGCTTCTGCGCGCGCTATTCGAGGCGTTTCGAAACAATGTCGACAGTGGCCGAAGCCGGGGATTCCAGGACTTTCGGCGCCAGCAGGGTGACGCGCTCGAACGCTTCTGCCTTTTCCAGGCGTTGCGCGAGCATTTTGCCGCGCAAGCACCGCCGCAGGCGGATTGGCGGAACTGGCCCAAGGAATATCAAGACCCTGTCTCCTCCTCCGTTGCGCGGTTCGCGCACCAGCATCGGGATCGGATCGATTTTCTCGCCTGGACGCAATGGATCGCCGACCAGCAACTGGCCAAAGCGGCAGGGATCGCTCGCGCAAAAGGCATGACGATCGGCATCTACCGCGACCTCGCTGTCGGCGCTGACAGTGCAGGCGCGGAGACCTGGGCACGCCGGGATCTCGTCGTATCGAGCGCGCATGTCGGTGCGCCGCCCGACATTCTCAATCCGGTCGGGCAGGACTGGGGTCTGCCGCCGTTCAATCCCCATGCGCTGCGCATGGAGGGCTATTCCGGCTTCATCGATCTGGTCCGCGCCAATATGCGTCATGCCGGCGGTCTGAGAATCGATCATGTGATGGGACTGCAGCATCTCTATTGGATTCCGCAGGGCTGTCCGCCTGCACAAGGAGCCTACGTCACCTATCCCATGGACGACCTGATCGGGATCCTCGCGCTGGAGAGCCATCGGCACCGGTGTCTCGTCGTCGGCGAGGACCTCGGCACCGTTCCTGAGGGCTTCCGCGAGCGCATGCAAGCGGCCGGTATCCTGTCCTATCGGGTACTGTTCTTCGAGTTCAATGCCGACGGTGCTTTGGTGCAGCCGCAGGACTATCCGCCGCTGGCGCTGGCGACCCCGGGCAGCCACGACCTGGCGACCCTGCGCGGGTGGTGGGAAGCGCACGATATCGAGTTGAAAAGCGGGCACGGGCTCTACCCGAGCAGGGACGAAGCGCAGCGCCAGCACGTGCAGCGGGCGAAGGAACGGGCGGCGCTTCTGCGTGCACTCGCGGCTGCCGGGCTGGGATTGACGGGTCTGGATGCCACCAGCCCGTTTTGCCCGGATCTGGCCGATGCCGTGCACGCCTTTCTCGCCCGCACCCGCTCCGGGCTCGCCATGGTGCAACTCGACGATCTGACCGACGAGAGGGAGCAAGTGAACTTGCCGGGCACCACCGACCAGCATTCGAATTGGCGGCGCAAGCAGTCCCTCAGCCTGGAAGACCTTGCCGCGAATCCCCGCGTGCGGGCGCTTGCGCAGATCCTCAACAGCGCTCGCCCATCTCTCGCCAGCCGCAAGCACTCCGATGTCTGCTGACGCCGACAGACCCGCCCCGCGCGCCACCTATCGGTTGCAGCTGACGAAGGATTTCGGCTTCGCGGCGGCCGCCCGGCTGGTGCCATATCTCGCCGCCCTCGGGGTCAGCCATCTCTACGCGTCGCCGTACCTGAAAGCCCGCCCCGGAAGCACCCACGGCTACGACATCGTGGATCATAACGCGCTCAATCCCGAGCTCGGCAGCGAGGATGACTTCCGGGCGATGGTCGACGCGCTGAAGGCGCATGGCCTTCGCCAGATCCTCGATTTCGTGCCCAACCATATGGGCGTCGGCGGGGCCGATAACGCGTGGTGGCTGGACGTGCTGGAGTGGGGACCGGATTCGGCGCGCGCGGGCTACTTCGATATCGATTGGGAGCCGGGCGCGCGCTATTTGCAGGGCAAGCTGCTCACGCCCTTCCTCGGCAAGCAGTACGGGCAGGTGCTGGAGGAGGGCGGCCTCGAGCTGCGCTTCGACGCAGCCGCGGGATCATTCGCGGTGTGGGCCTACGGGACGCACAAGCTGCCGATCTGCCCGCTCGACTACGACCGCATCCTGGGTGACGCGCATCCCGAACTGGAGCGCTTGGGCGACGCGTTCGCGGGCCTGCCCAGTCATCGGCCGAATGTGGTGCGCCGCGCAGACGACCTGAAGCGGGAACTGGCGGCGCTTGCCGTCGAGCGGCCGGATGTGGCCGACGCCGTGCTGCAGGCGGTCGGCTCGTTCAACCAGGACACCGATCGCCTGCATGGCTTGATCCAGCGACAGCACTGGCGCCCGGCGTATTTCCAGGTTGCGGCCGATGACATCAACTATCGTCGCTTCTTCAACATCAACGAACTCGCCGGCCTGCGCATGGAGCAGCCGGAACTGTTCGACCTCACCCACCGCTTCGTGCTCGAAAAGATCGGCGAGGGGACCCTCGACGGTCTTCGCATCGATCACATCGATGGTCTGCTCGATCCCAAGGGTTACTGCATCCGCCTGCGCGAGAGCGCGGCCCGCCCGTTCTATCTCGTGGTCGAGAAGATTCTCGCGCGCCATGAGCATCTGCGCGAGGACTGGCCGATCGAGGGCACGACCGGCTACGAGTTCGCCAATCTTGTCGGCGGATTGTTCGTCGATCCGGCGGGGGAGGCGGCGTTCAGCCGTTTCTATCGCGAGTTCACAGGGCAGCGTCGCGCGTTCGAGGACATCGTCCGCGATTGCAAGATCCTCATCATGGACACGGAGATGGCGAGCGAGCTCAATGTGCTCGCTCGCGACGCCGGCCGCATCGCCCGTTCGAATCGGCGCACGTGCGACTTCACCGACAACATCCTGCATGTCGCGTTGCGCGAGATCGTCGCCCGCTTTCCGGTCTATCGCACCTATATCGACGGAACGACGCCTTCCGAGGCCGACAGGCGCGACATCGATTGGGCGATCGCGCAAGCTCGGCGCGCCGAGCACGCGCCCGACGCCAGCGTGTTCGATTTCCTGCATCGGCTGCTCACGACCGACCTGGTGGAGCAACCGAAGAGCGGTTACAGCCGGCAGACGGTCGTTCGCTTCGCCATGAAGGTGCAGCAGTACAGCGGCCCGGTGATGGCGAAAGGCCTCGAGGATACGGCGTTCTATCGTTACAACCGCCTGGTCTCGCTCAACGAGGTGGGGGGACATCCGGATCTTTTCGGCGTCGCCGTTTCGGCGTTCCATCGAGCCAACGCCGAGCGGGCCCGCCGCTGGCCCCACGCCATGCTCGGCACCTCGACGCACGATACCAAGCGCGGCGAGGACACCCGTGCGCGGCTCAACGTGCTCTCGGAAATTCCGGAAGAATGGGAACGCCAGGTCCAGGCGTGGAGCCGGATCATTCGGGCCCGCCGCGGCGACATCGAGAGCGCAGCCCCGCCCGACCACAACGACGAATACCTGCTTTATCAGCTGCTGGTGGGCGCCTGGCCGGTGGAGTTCATCGACGTCGACGCTCTCGACGCTGACGCGCTCGCCGCCTTTGCCAAGCGCGTGGAAGGGGCGCTGATCAAGTCCGTGCGCGAGGCCAAGGTCCATTCCACCTGGGCGGCGCCGAACGAGGCCTACGAGGAACCGCTCAAGTCGTTCCTGCGCGACTGTCTCGACGCCACCCGCGCGAACACATTTCTGGACAGCTTCCGCGCCTTCACGGCCCGGATCGCGCGGCTTGGCATGCTCAATAGCATCGCGCAGACGCTGCTCAAGCTGACCGTGCCCGGTGTCCCGGATCTCTATCAAGGCACCGAACTCTGGGATCTGAGCCTGGTGGATCCGGACAATCGCCGGCCGATCGATTATGACGTGCGCCGGGCATTGATGACCGAACTGGCGAATCCGAGGCAGGCGCCTCGCGCCATTCCCGCTCTGCTCGAGCGATGGAAGGACGGGAGGGTCAAGCTCGCGCTGATATCGCGGACCCTCGCGCTGCGCCAAGCGCATCCCGATCTGTTCGCCGAAGGGGGTTACGAGGCGCTGGAGGTGGGAGGCGCACGCGAAAATCATCTCTGCGCCTTTGCGCGCCGCTGCGGCGGCAAGAGCGCGGTGGTGGCGGTGCCACGGCTGGTGGCCGCGCTCGATGCGCGACCCGGCTGGGAGGACACCGTCGTCAGGCTGCCGCCCGCGGCCGCGCCGCGCTGGCGAAACGTGCTGTCCGGCGCCGTCGTGGACGCGGCGGACAGCGACGGCGCCGCTGTGCTCGGCGCCGCTCATATGTTTGCGCAGTTTCCCTTCGCGCTTCTGATCCCCATCGATCAGGAATGAAAGAGCCTGCGGCTGGACCAGGCTTTGACGTTCAGCCCTTGCAGCAGTTCACGGGCCACACGCACTCCGCCGCCTACGCCGGCGCGGGGGCCTGCCGGCGCACATGGTCGTCCCAGGTCTTCTGCATGTTCGCGTCGAACGGCCCGTCGTCCTTGAACAACTCGCGACGGAGGGTTTCGGCGCGCTCGTCGGCGAGGATCTCCTCGCGGTCGGCCTCGATCCCGGCGAGCACGCGCGCGGCGATGACGTCCGGGCTCGTCTTCGCAAGCGCCAGTGCGCGGGTCATGTCGGTGTCGATGTAGCCCGCGAATACGCCCACCACCAGCGTTCCCTGCGCGCGCAACTCGAACCGTGCCGCCCTGGTGAGCGACCATTCGGCCGCCTTCGATGCACAATAGGAGCCCTGCATCGGCGCGTTGAACCAGCTCACGACCGAGAGCACGTTGATCAGCGCTCCGCCACCGTTGCGCTTCAACACCGGAGTGAAGGCGCGGCACATCGCCAGCGTCCCGAAATAGTTCGTCTCCATCTCGGCGCGGGCGTGCTCCATCGTCGGCGCGCCCAGCGCCGGCTTGAAGCCGGCAACGCCGGCATTGTTGATCAAGATGTCCACGTCCTGGCAGCGCGCCGCTGCGGCGGCGACCTCCTCGGCGCTGGTGATGTCGAGTTGCACCGGGTGAACCACCCTGTCAGGCGCGACGCCCGCGATATTGCGCGCGGCGGCGTAGATCTTCGCGCAGCCTCCTGCTCGAAGCGCGCGCACCAGGGCACTGCCCAGGCCGCGATTGGCGCCCGTGACCAGGGCCGTCGATCCGCGGATCATCATCGGGTTTTCATTCCATGGAGTGCCGGGACCATCACTTTGTCGACCCGGATATTCGCGCGACATACGCCGCATTGGTGGGGAAACCACGCCAGTATTCGCGTGTCCGGCAACGGCTCTTGCTGGGTCAGGTCTTTGCGCGCCGGCGCCACGCACTGCGCGCCGTGGCGCACGGAACGCGCAAACCCGATCAGCGCATGTTTCCCCAGGGATCGAACTTCTGGTCCGGTATCCTGTCGAGTGCGGAGTGGTAGGCCTTCTCGGCCTCCGCCGCCTTTTTCTTCTGCTCCTCGCTCTGCTGCGGCTGGGTGCCGGCATGCCGCCCGCCCTTTCCTCGCCCCTGCGCATAGGCCGGCGCGGTCAAAACAGCGATCGTCGCCAGTGCGATCACGACGGTTCTCACTCGGTTCCCCCTCGAACGGTCGCGCCCCTCGGCACCCGGACATAGACCCCTTTGCGACCAGAAATATGACGCCGCCGGCAGCCGTTTCCGCAGCCGCCCTCGAAGTCATGTCTAGTCCAGGGTCGACGATCGAAGCTTGCGGCAGGCGGGCGATGTCCGCCGCGATGCCGTTGTCTGCCATCAAGGATTTCGTCGCACCTGGATCGGCGTGCCGCGCTTCTTGTTGTAGCCGTGGATCTGGACCGTCTCCCACACGCCGTTGACATGGTAGGGGTCGCTGCGGGTGAATGCCTCCGCGGCGGCGCGGTCCTTGGCGTCGACGACGAAGACGCTGCCGGCCGGCGTCTCCCCGTCGTCGGC
>Ga0114129_10011084_pt1 | contig 12843 bp, 10 predicted proteins | sample RhiMetdeltSRZDD1_FD_80071 | JGI IMG/M metagenome (GOLD analysis project Ga0114129, IMG submission 80071) | Populus rhizosphere microbial communities from Tennessee, USA - Rhizosphere MetaG P. deltoides SRZDD1 (version 2) (version 2) | ecosystem: Host-associated > Plants > Roots > Rhizosphere >...
GTGGAGCGGTGCCCTCGCCGGCTTCACACAGATCGGCAATTCCATGTTGTTTCTTCAACCGGATGTGTCGAAACGCCAGTTCGTGTCGGGTCTTTCTACCGCCGCCCGCAGGTATCCATGGGCCACATACGAGACGCTCGACAGACAAGGCCGGCCGACGACGGCCACTGCCGGTGTCGCATTTCCGGGCAACGACTGGGTCCAATTCCCGAACGGTGACCAGTATCTGGCAAACCTGGGAAATCCTTCGCCCAGGCTGTTGAGTATCCTTGCATCGTTAAGGCAACTGCATCTCGTAGCCGTGGCGAACCTATTGAACGCAATCGACCGCGGAATCGTCAGCCGCTACCTTAACCATGAATTTCGCTGCCCTGAGCTCGATTAAGTCATGGATACGATTGAAATGATGCGTCCCGTCTTGAAGAGCCAAGTATCACGCCTCCCTGGCAATGCTTCGAGACACGATAGAACGCTGTCCTGACACCCTGTGGACCAGTCGCGATTAAGGATAAGCGAAACAAAGGGCCTGTCGTCAGTATCCGGCAGTATTTCTGGCTGATTTCTTAGTGCTCGCGGCCCACCTGGCAGCGCGCTTGCGTTGAGCGCGTGGATCGACTCTATTCCTCGAGAACGTTAACAGCGGTTGTAGAGTTGAAAATCCTGGACACCGTTGGAAAGTGCAGTTAATTTTTCGGTCAGTTTCGAGAAACACAATCGATCATTCCCGTTTCTGAAAGGGGGCCTGTGCGGGCACGTAAGAATTCCGCATTCGTATTTTTCGTGGTCTCTACGATCGCATTAGGTGTGTTAGGTCTGTCGACGGCACCGGTAGATCGCGCATTGACTACCGATTCCTCGCGGTTGCTTTCCATCAAGCCCCTACCCGATATGGGTGAAATGTGTCTATGGGAACCGGTTAGCGCAAAGTCCGTTCCTGATTCAGAGGACAACAACCTCTTCGCCGCATTCGGAGACAAACCGGTATATGCGGCATCACAAGATGCGGCGGGAACGACGGATGTCGCACGGCCACCCGTACGCAATATACTCGACACCGATCCGATTTACAGCGCCGTAACGGTTGACACGCGGCTGAACGAAGTCTATCTCCAGGATCCCAACACGTGGAGTATCCGCGTGTTCAATCGGCTGGACAACACGCCGCCAGGTGCGCCACGGACTGAGGCGAAACGCGTGATCGGGGGGCCCAAAACGGACGTTCAATTCAACAGTTGCGTCTATGTGGATCCCAAGAACGGCGACATTTATTCTGTCGAAAACGACATCGGCGACAGCATTGTCGTTTTTAAGAACGATGCCAACGGAGATGTGGAACCCATTCGCAAATTGAGTGTCACACATCGGGCGTATGCCATGGCAGTGGATGAAGAGAACGACGAATTCTACCTGTCTGTCCAATACCCGCCTCAAGTAGCCGTTTACCGGAAGCTTGCTTCCGGAAATGAAAAACCCAAACGCTTGATACAAGGCGAAAGTACTCGGCTGTCCGATTCGCACGGGATCGCCATCGACGCTAAGAACAAATTGTTGTTCGTGAATAACTGGGGGAACATCAGCGATTACAGGATTGCCGGCAGCGGCAGATTTGAAGCGCCTTCCATCACCGTCTACCGCTTGGATGCAGATGGCGACGCGCCGCCAGTCCGTGTGATTCAGGGCCCCAAGACGCAATTGAATTGGCCGGGGGCGATGGCGGTCGATCCGGAACGCCACGAGCTTTATGTCGCCAATGATGTCGGCCAGGCCATTATCGTGTTCCGCGAAACGGATAAAGATGATGTGCAGCCTGTGCGTGTGATTAAGGGACAAAAGACCAGCTTAAGCTATCCCACCGGCATATTTGTCGACACGAAGAACAAAGAGCTCTGGGCTACAAACCTAGGTAATTCCTCTGCGACAGTGTATCCGCTGGCGGCGAACGGAGATGTCTCGCCGCTGCGTAGGATCCGAAGCGCGCCAGAAGGCAAGGTCTCGTTGAGATTTGGTAAGACGCAAGCTGTGGCGTATGACAGCAAACGTGAAGAAATACTCGTGCCGAACTGAGTGGCTCATCCGCAGATTGCGGTCTTCGCCAGGCTGGCGAAGGAGAATACGCCGCCAATTCGAGCGCTCGAAGGACAAAAAACGCGGATCAGCAGAACCATGCATGGTTTTGCATACGATGCCGTCCACGACGAGATTGTCGTCAGCAGTCCTCTCACACAAGGCATCCTCATATTCCGGGGAGGAGCCAGTGGAGAAGAAGCCCCGATCCGGATTATTCAGGGACCACACACGCAGATACTCGGCACTGCCGAAGGCGGTAACGACAAGGTGAGCGTCGATGCGGTAAATAATGAAATCCTATTGCCGGTGGGCACAGGAACTTCGAGGGTAAGCCGGACGCCGGTCGCCGAAAGCGGTGTGCTCGTATTCGCTCGAGATGGAAACGGTGACGTCGCACCCAAACGAATTCTCAGTGGGCCAGACACTCAGATCCGAAGCGTCGCGGCTGTGGCTGCCGATCCTGTACACGATCGTCTGATTGTGAACAGTGGAAATGCGCTGCTGATTTTCAATCGAACGGCTAGCGGTAATACAAAACCATTGGCCGTCATCCAGGGACCAAAGAGCGGCGTCGCGAACATCTCGTCTTTTCAGGTCTATCCTGAAAAAGGTTGGATCATTGGTGGTGGGTCGGATGGATCTATTTGCGCTTGGAGCATCAACGATAACGGTGACATTCCGCCACGATGGAGAATTCCAGTGCAAAAACTCACCGGCTACGTGGCTTCAGGAATTGCGCTGGACCCGATTCACAAGGAAATCATTCTTAGTGCCGCTGGTCAAAGGGTTCGCCCGCCCAGCGGCATCATGAACACGGTGATTTCGTTCTCCTGGCCGGAGATTTTCGAATAAAAAGACAAAGAGTGTCTTTGAGTTTTCCTGACTCGCGGTAATGTTCGCATTTGCGAGCCGGGTTGGCCCAGCACTTGTCCGAGCGGCTGACCTACTCGTGTCTTAGAGCCTGTATCGGATCAATTTGCGAAGCCCGGTAGGCAGGGACAAATCCCGCCGCAAGAGCAACGATCACTACTGCCAGCGAAGCGCCGGCGAGAACAATAGGGTCGTGGCCGCGGAGTTCGTAAAGAAGATTTTCTGCAAACTGGCCAATAGAAAATGCTGTAGCAAGACCCACTGTACCGCCGACGAGAGTCATGAAAGCAATGCGTCGCATAATCATCCCCAGCACACTCTTTGGCCCAGCACCCAACGCCATGCGGATTCCGATCTCTCGACGCCGCTGCTCGACAGTATACGCAAGCACTCCGTATATTCCGACGGCGGCTAATAACGTCGCAAGGATCGCGAAGGATAGGGACAAAGTGCTGATAAAACGGTCAACGAAAACATTGTCGCGTAGCTGTTGTGACATCGTGCGCAAGTTTTCAACCGGCAGATCGCGATCCAAGCGCGCCACTTTTCTAGGAATCTGCGCAAGCAGTTGCTCGGCTGGGAGGGCAGTTCGAACGTAGAACGTAAGCCGGCCGACTGAGGCTTCCTGGCGATATGCCCGGAAATACAATGGTGGAACCTCGTATTTTGCCGTGTTGTACTTCGCGTCTTTAACGAGACCAATGATTTCCGTATCGGGCGGGCTTCCGAATTCAGATCCCATACGCTTCCCGACAGGATTAACGCCGTGGTTGAACTTCTTGGCGAAGGCTTCATTGACGATAACCCGTTTGACAGAACTGGAAACATCAGCCGGCGTAAATTCGCGCCCCGCCAAAACAGGTATACCCATAGTCTGAAAATAACCGGCCCCGATTTTATTCAGAAGCGAGACGCTCCCCATATCCGGACCGCCCGCGGGCATTCCCTCCATGACGGCGTAGGAGTAATCGTCGCTCCCAGACAAGACGGGCACAGTCGATGCGGTTACTCCAGTGACTCCCGGGAGCGCCTTAAGCTCGCTCTCAAGTTGATCAAACAGCGATCGAGCACGTTCCGGGGAATACCCACTGAATTGTGGCGAAATACGGAAGGTAACCAACCCGTCAATATTGAAGCCGAGATCGACCCGGCTAACGTTGAAGAGACTCTTTGTAAAGAGTCCAGCTCCGACCAAAAGCGCGATCGAGAGCGAAATCTGCGTTGTTGCGAGCGACGTCCGAAAACGGGAAGCGGCTCTGGTGTTTCCGGATTGCCCTGACTGCGCCTTGAGAGCTGATATCAGATCCGGTCTGCTGCTATGCAGCGCAGGATAAAGACCGAGCACGAAACCGGTGCCCAATGTCAAGACAGCCGCAAACAAAAGCACGCCCGTATCCATCACAAACGGCATCGAAGCGGCCATATCGGCTGGAAGCATCGTCGCGATCACTCCCAACGTCCATCTTGCAACTGCTATCCCGGCGATACCGCCTAGAATCGCAAGCAGAGTCGACTCCACCAACAATTGCGCTATCAACTGCCTCCGCTTCGCGCCAAGCGATAGCCGCAGTGCCATCTCCGCACTCCGTGCTGCGCCCCGCGCGAGGAGCAGGTTTGCAATGTTCGCGCATGCAATGAGCAGCACGAATACCGTTACGCCAAATAAGAAAGTCAGCGGTACAGTCGCTTCACGATGTATAAGGCTCTGTCCGTGTGAGCCGGCCTCGATGCTGACGGTTCTTTCCTTAAACTCCTTCATCATTTCGTCTGTCATCGATGGCTGGAGCGGCACTTCGACTTGATTGATGATCGCGCTGTATTGCGGATTGATCGCTGCATGTGCCTGCTCGAGCGAAACCCCAGGTTTAAGCCGGGCAAAGAGATATGCCCAATAGTCAAGGCGTCCATTAAAATCGTAAAAATTGGGCTGCATTCGAGCACCCAACGTAATCGGGACGAAGACGGACGGTTTTAGCCCAAGCGTTGTGCCGTTAAAGCCTGCAGGCGCAACGCCGATGACCGTCAGACTTTGTCCATTGACGATCAGTTTTTCATTGATCACATTCGGGTCAGCCGCGAAACGGGTTCGCCAGTAGTCGTGGCTCAAGACGACAACCGAGGATTCGCCGATCACACGATCATCGAGCGGATTTAGCAAACGGCCGACAGCTGGCTGAAGGCCGAGTACTTGAAAATAGCTGCCCGATACGAGCAAACCCTCGGCGCTGAGTGTTGCGCCGCGCTGGGCGAGATTCACGCTGAACAGCCGATGAGCAGCGATGCCCGTAAAGACGGATTGGATACGCTCCAGATCACGAAACATCGGATAGCTGAAAACTTCCTCGCAGTACCCTGCCCGGCTGCAGGAGAGCAATCCCGGTTTCGGTCCTGGAGCACCGAGGTTAACAAGGCGATTCGCGTCTGGCACAGGTAGCGGCCGTATCAGAATGTGGTTAAAGAGCGAGAAGATTGCCGTAGTCGCACCAATCCCCAGCGCAAGAGACAGGACGCTGATGATCGTGACGAACGGTGCTCGGATAAGCGTTCGAACGGCGATCTTTATCATAGAAACTCCACTGTGATAGGCACGGTGAGTCTATCAAAACTGTGTACACTGTTTGCTCTCGGCAAGGCGAAACCGTGAGGGGGTGTTCGAGATGAAGATTGACGTTCTGTACCTTTCGGATTGTCCGAACCATGCTCCGGTGGTCGAGTGGATTAGAGAGATTCTCCGTGAGTATCAATTGTCGGAGGGAATCACAGAAATCGAAGTGATCGATCGGGCTCACGCGATCGAGTTGTCTTTTCCGGGTTCGCCTACCGTCCGGATCAATGGAGAAGACGTCGAACCGGATTTTCCCAAGGTTACTTCACATGGTTTGACCTGCCGAACATATGTCGTCGGCGAAAAAAGGCGGGGTGTGCCCGACCGCGAGTGGATCCGCGAAGCCATTGCTAAAACGTCCCGCCGCGACTCAGACGAGATATGAGCAAAACCCCTTTCGCACTGCGACATCTTGTATGCGCATCGAAAATTGGCGATGCAAACATGGTGCGCGGAATCCTCCGACAAAGCCCCGAGGCGGCACGCGACTGGCGACCGATCATGGAGGCGAGTTACAACGGTTTTCCGAAGGTGGTGGAACTACTCGTCAAGTATGGCTCAGACGTCAATGCGGTCTCCACGAGCGAGCACAACCGTCCCCTCCATCGGGCTGTAGAGAAGAATCATCTGGATGTCGTTGAGGTCCTCCTACGATCGGGTGCAGACATAGAAACGCGGGCTACGTGGCTGCATATAACACCACTCGTCAAAGCTGCTTTCGACGGTCACTCGCGAATAGTCGACTTTCTTCTTGAGCATGGTGCCAAAGTAGATCGTTTTTCTGCCGCAGCAATCGGTCGGACTCGGACCGCGAGAGATGGTGTCGATACCAACGGTCTGACGACGCTTCATTATTGCGCAGGCTCCGCTCTCGAGCGGCCAGAGGTCGTTAAGATTGCCGGCCGGTTGATCGCTTCAGGTGCCGATCCGTGCGCAAAGGCCGGAGCGCCCGGTCATGCCGTAACCCCCATTAAGCTCGCCATTCATAACCAGCCTGTGGCCAACTTGCTGCTCAATCATGGAGCTGACCCAAATGACGTGTACCGGGACGTTCTTTTGTCGACCTGCAGCGACTTCGATTTCGCAGGAACTCTCCTCGACCGCGGAGCTGTGCTGAACCCGGTCTTGTGGGGAGGCGAAACCTTGCTCCACCTGAGTATCCATTGGGGGCGTCTAAGTTCCGCGGAATGGCTCCTTAACAATGGTGCTGATCCAAACACCAAACGCGAAAAAGACAGCTGGACACCACTTCACCAAGCTGCTTCACGAGGGGTAGCAAGCATCGTCGAGACGTTGCTTAAACACGGAGCAGATCCAAAGAGGAAGGACGTCTCCGGGCATACGCCGCTCGACATCGCTCAAGCAAAGAAAAGAGCGGCGGTAGTGAAATTACTTATTTGATTAAACTCGTCATTAGCCCGACTTTTGTGCGGCTGTACTTCGAATTCTTGACCTTGATCCAGTAACGCGAGGGCTTCTCGGTGACTTGTAAGGCGAATCCTTTCGCTTGCACGATGCCGTCCAGATCCATCGCAGTGATTTGCTCGAACAGTAATCGTCTATCACCCTCGACGTGGTCAAGGTAAAGGATTCGTGAGCGGTTCCGCTTGAGCAGATCTGCAAAAAAAGAGATTCACGCACCCGGTCGCAATCGAGGCGGACAAGAGGTACTCGGACGGACGCACCAATATTTACCTTTATGATCCAAAATAAGATTAAGGAAGAACTTGTCACCGTCTCCCAGTTGCTGCTACGGATTTTTAAGTGCAGAAACCTTCAGAAGATGACAAGAAAGAGAAAAGTTCGATACCTTTCAGTTTCGCGGGCGGGCAGTCATGCTAGGGGCCACTTTGGTTGTGAAACTAATCGGAGGCTTCGCCATCATGTTGGCGATGCTACTGGCCAACGCCTACCTCTCCTATCGCAATCTAAGGACGGTAACACGTGACGCGCAGTTGGTTTCCCGCACCGATCGTATCCTTCTTGATTTCGAACGCCTACTTTCCGCTCTGGCAGAGGCCGAAACGGGGGAACGCGGTTTTTTGCTAACTGACAATCCAAGATACTTGGCGCCATACACTTCAGCCCTGGCAGAGGTCGATGAGCAGTCAAGGATCTCCGGAAGTTGACCGAAGACGACCCCAGCAAACAAGAGATAGTTTCTGTTCTGCAGCATACGATACAAAACAAGATCGATGAACTTGCGCAGGCGATTGAGTTAAAAAAGCAAGGCGAGTCACAAGCGGCTCTGGCCATAGTGGAAAGCGAGAGTGGAAAGAAGCCAATGGACGAGATTCGACGGATTATTAACGAACTGGTCCAGTCCGAAAGTGATCTTCGGGCGCGCCATGTGGCGGAATCGAGCAAAAGTGAACGTCACGCGATTCTGACACTGGTCCTCGTTGGAGGTCTGGGCCTCGTCATGTTTGTTTTCTTTTTTGTTCTCGTTAACCGCGGAATGACAGAGCGAGCGCGATTGCTGGACGAAGAACGAAGAGCTCACGAAAGAGCAGAAACCGCGTTCCAAGCCGAAAAGGACGCTCGTTCGGAAGCGGAACGCGCTAACCGGATCAAAGACGAGTTCTTGACGACCGTCTCGCATGAACTACGCACCCCACTGACGTCGATGATCGGTTGGTCGCGAATGTTGCGCGAGGGCGGACTTGACGAAGTCCGCACAGCTCAAGCCCTGGAAACGATAGAACGAAACGCTCGGTCCCAGGCACAGCTTATCGAGGACTTACTGGACGTTGGTCGGATCGTTTCAGGTAAGGTACGTTTAGACGCGCAATCCGTGGCGCTCGTACCCGTCATTGAGGCTGCGATCGAAGCACTACGCCCCGCTGCCGAAGCGAAGAACATTCAACTGCAGGCCGACCTCGATCTTAATGCCATCCTCGTGTCGGGTGATCCTGAACGACTGAAGCAGGTCGTGTGGAATCTGCTGTCGAACGCAATCAAATTCACGCCAGCACATGGGCGTGTGCACGTCACACTGCAGCGGACCAACTCTCACGTCGAGATCATCGTTAGCGATACCGGTCGCGGTATTAGTCCAGCGTTTTTACCGCACATCTTCGAGCGCTTTCGCCAAGCGGATTCGACGTCGACGCGCGCCACCGGGGGACTCGGACTAGGTTTGGCTATCTCGCGTCATTTCGTCCAGATGCACGGAGGCACTATTCACGTGGTAAGCCATGGGGTCGGCAAAGGATCGATTTTCACGATTCGACTACCGATACTGTCGGAGCAGGCGGCGGTAAGAAAGGAACCTAGGCTTAACGTGAACCTTCCTTCCTTGGACAACGTTCGCGTACTCGCCGTCGACGACGAACCGGACACGCTCAATATGCTCGCCACACTGCTCTCACAACGCGGTGCGCAAGTTCAAACGGCATGCTCCGCGGAAAGCGCACTTACCGTCCTTAAGACATGGAAACCGGACCTGATTGTGGCCGACATCGGAATGCCGGGCGAAGACGGCTACTCTCTGATTACCAAGATCCGAGCGCTGGATGCTGAGGAAGGACGAGATACTCCGACCATTGCTCTGACGGCTTATGCGAGAGTTGAAGACCGCATGCGAACGCTTGCCGCGGGCTACCAGATGCACATCGCCAAGCCTGTCGATCCATCGGAATTAATTACGATCGTTGCCAGTCTCGCTCGCGCACGCGCCTAAGCTCTCTGAACACTCTCTATAAAGGATATCGGCATCTAGGTGGGTTGGTCAGGCGCTTCCGCACGACGCAGCTTGGCGCTTGACCTCATGGAAGAGTGGGACCCGACTGCCGACCCGTTCGTTCTTGGGCTAATCAATTTGAAGCAATTCAGCGCTGCTCCGACAGTGCCGACACCTCACGCGCGCGAAGGAAATTAGCCTTCCTGAAGGCGTTCGCCAAATGCGGCAATGTTTCGGAAGCCGACCGCTCAGTCCCGATCCATCGAGACACGCACTATCGCTGGATGGATACCGATGAGAAATACGCAGAGGCGTTCCGCGGTGCGGAAAGTGTTTTCCCCGCGTGCGCGATGAAGTCCGTCGCCGAGCGATCGACGGATGGCAAGAGCCAGTCGTCTATCAGGGATAGATCGGACGGGACAAGAAAGGCCGGCCGGTCACAGTCACACGGTATTCCGATCGAATGCTCGAACTGCTCGCCAAAGCGAGGTGTCCCGAATTCCGCGACGAGCACGAAATCACAGGTGCGGACGACGGGCCTGTCACATTCCAAGTTCGATGGATGACGCCGGAAGAGAAAAAAAGTGGAGTTGTAGACGGGAGGCGTCGGCGACAAAGAGCCAGGACGTGCACGCCACATAGGAGAAGTATTCACCATGGAGGAACTGAAGGAGTTTCGAAAAGCTTTGATAGGCGGCGTGTAGGACTGGATCGCCACTCTCCGCGCAACTCGATGTGATCACACGCAGCGTAACCGGAGGCTATGACCGACAAACAGCGTCGCGCCGCGGGGGCCTGAATTCACTTGTACGATAAACCGACTTTACAGGATTTGAGAATGCGATAGATCTGCCTGGACCCCTATGCCAAGCCAGGCCATCATTTCTGACATCGGAGCGGGATCACGGCTTGGGCTTTTCCAGGGTCGAAAATCGACTAATTTTTATGACCTTCCGCGAGCTATTTCCCGTGCTCAGGATGCCAATTCAGAATGAGGGTGATCGGTGAGGCGCCGGCCTCTTCGGTGATGGTGTTCATTAGAAACCTCTGGCCGTCGCGGGAAACCGCATATTGCGGTTTGAGTGTCGGTTGAATTGCGCCGCCCAGATGCGTGGCGAAGAGCGCAAGAGGCGCGCCGGGCTCAATGGCCTTTCCGTTTGCAGCGAGCCGGATCGGAACCGCCATGAGGCGGCCGTCCAACGCGACGTAGAATAGTTCTTTTCCGTCGCGGCGCCAGCGCAGTTGCGCGCCGCCGCCGGTCGAGATCGGCGTCGTACTTCCGGGACTGGGGAACGGCCGGACGTAAATTTCGTAGCGGCCCGACTCATTCGATTGATAGGCGAGCCATTTTCCATCGGGAGAAAACTGGCCGTCGGGTTCGTCGAAGTTGGTCTGAACAACGGGAAACGGTTTTCGATCTCCTTCTATAGGCATTGCCCAAAGGTTATACGCCATCGCCGCGTCATTGCTCCGGAACAGAATGAAACGCCCATCGGCAGTCCAGTCCAAAGCGGATTTTTGCTGAACAGTCGTCAGCAGAAGTTCCTCACTTCCGCGCCGGTGGCGGACTTCACATAGAGATCGGTCAGCCCCGTCCGGCTGGAGCCGAACACGATGCGGTCGCCTTTCGGTGACCAGAGGGGATTGCTCTCGCGCGCGTCATCCGAAGTGACCCGGCTGAGCACGCCCCGTTCGACGTCAAGCCGCCATATGTCTGTATTGCGACTGACCGTGCGCTGGAGCGCCAGGAAGCGGCCGTCGGGTGAGAGTGAAGGTTCCATGGCGCCCTCGCTGTCGGGAGGGCTGACTTTCTCGATTTCCTTTCCGGTTCGGTCGAACCATACGAACTGACGCTGGCCCGTCGCGGTACTGGCACGGTAGGCGATGGGACCTGCAGGGGATGCGGACACTGGAGCCTTGGGCGCCCCGCTGTTGAGGGACAACTGTTCAGCAAGAGGAAATGGATTTCCAGTGAACGTCAGCCGATCGGGGTCGAAGTTCTGCGCGAACAATGTATCCTGACGGACGAAGAGTAATTGGCCCGAGGAGGCGTACACCGCGGAGGAATCCGCATCAAGGAGCCGCCGTGTTTCCTTTCCATCGAGTTGACCCATGTAGACGTCATGCACCCGGCCAAAACGATAGTAGAGGAAGCGCCGGCCATCCGGCAGAAATTCCGGAAACATGGGCGCCTGTCCCGCTTCCGTTTTCAGCACCTCAACCGGTTCTCCGCCGGTGTCAGAAATTCGGAAGAGAGCGGCAAAGCCAAGGTCGGCAAAGAGTATCGTGCCCTCGCTGTTCCAGGTCCCGCCTCGATTTCTGGGAACGTTCGCCAGCGTCTGAATAAACCCGCTGTCGACGTCGATGCGCTTGAGCTTGCCCTCTGCAAAAAAACCAACCGACCGGCTGTCAGGCGACCAGAACGGATATACGGCCCCATCGGTCCGTTGCAGCGGCCGAGCCGAGATCGAATCCAGAGAACGCAGCCACAGCCGCTGCAGTCCGTCAGATGTCGCCTCGAAGACAATCTTGCGCCCGTCCGGCGAGATCGCCAGTGACGCCGAGTCCGCCGATCGCGGTGTTGTGATTTCGAGGCGTATCTCAGAAGCCCGTGGCGCAGATGACGAGCCCAGACGAATCCACAGCATCCCCACGATGGCAAGCGCCACGACGAGCGCCATCGCCGACACCCATGCCAGCCGCTCCCGTCGTGACGTCGCCGCCGGCGAGACTGGACCGTCCGGTTTACCGCTTTGCGCCTCGTGAATCTCGATGCGTGCATCGCCGATGTCACGTAATCGCAGCGACGGATCCTTTTGGAGACAGCGGCGCAGCAAACGCCGGATGGCTTCAGGTGTAGCCGCCGGCAACCGACTCCAGTCGGGATCCGACTTGAAAATTTCCGCCACGACTTCGCCGATCGTTTCGCCCTGAAACACGGCTTCACCGGCAAGCATTTCGTAAAAAACGCACCCAAACGCCCACACGTCCGAGGTACGGTCCGTCGACTTCCCCTTTGCCTGCTCCGGTGACATGTATGCGGCAGTACCCAGGATCACACCCGGAACGGAGGCGCTCATCAGAGTCGGTGAATCGGACAGTGTTGTTGTTTGCTGGTCCTGCGACGCTTTCGCTAACCCAAAATCCAAAACCTTTACCTTTGCGCCGCCAGAGAGCGTGATATTCGCAGGCTTCAAATCTCGATGAACGATTCCTTTCTCATGCGCCGCTTCCAGCGCTTCGGCGATCTGCTTCGCGATCGGTAAACCTTCATCGATCGGAATTGGCCCGCGTTTTAATCGTTCTTGCAAAGTCTCGCCGTGCACGAGTTCCATCACGATGCAGCGCCCTTGATCCGATTCTTCAAGCCCGTAAATCTGCGCGATATTCGGATGATTCAACGAAGCGAGGACTTGCGCTTCACGCTGGAAGCGCGAGAGCCGATCTGGATCGCTTGCAAAGTCACCGGGAAGTAACTTCAGCGCGACATCACGTTGAAGCTGTGTGTCGTGGGCGCGAAAGACCACACCCATGCCCCCTTCACCCAACGGTGAGGTCACCTCATAGGGGCCGATGCGTGTGCCGGGTTTGATGGACATTTACGGTGCGTTCGATTATA
>Ga0114129_10011085_pt1 | contig 12842 bp, 9 predicted proteins | sample RhiMetdeltSRZDD1_FD_80071 | JGI IMG/M metagenome (GOLD analysis project Ga0114129, IMG submission 80071) | Populus rhizosphere microbial communities from Tennessee, USA - Rhizosphere MetaG P. deltoides SRZDD1 (version 2) (version 2) | ecosystem: Host-associated > Plants > Roots > Rhizosphere >...
CGCACCACCCGGGGATCGATGCGATCGCGTAATCCATCCCCCAGGAAATTGAATCCGAGCACGAGGAGCGCAATGGCGAGTCCCGGAAAGATGGTGAGGTGCGGAGCGTCGAACAAATGCGACCGCCCGGCATCCAGCATCGTCCCCCAGCTCGGGGTCGGGGGCTGCACGCCGAGGCCGAGGAAGCTGAGTGCAGCTTCTGCAATGATCGCCGCCGCCATACCCAGCGTTCCCTGCACCACCACCGCCGGCAGCGTCGTTGGCAGGACGTGTCGCAGGATGATGCGTGGCGCGCCGGCGCCGAGTGCGCGGGCGGCCTGCACGAACTCGAGCTCGCGGGCGCGAAGCGCCTGGCCGCGCACGAGACGCGCGTATCCGACCCACCCGATCACAGACAAGGCGAGGATCACGTTGCCGAGACTGGGCCCGAGGACGGCCACCAGCGCGATCGCCAGGAGGATGCCAGGGAAGGCCATCAGGACGTCCATGAGCCGGCTGATCACGTCGTCGACGCGCCCGCCGGCATATCCAGCGATCGCGCCGAGGATCACGCCGACGATGGTCGACAGCGTGACCACCGACAACCCGACCAGCAGGGAAATCCGCGCGCCGGACACGATCCTCGACAGGATGTCGCGGCCGAGCTCGTCGAGGCCGAAGGGATGCGACAGCGTCGGCCGCTCGAGCCGCCGTTCGAGCTGCTGCGCGCTCGGCTGGTACGGCATCAGCATGGGGCCGGCCACCGCCGCCCCGACGGTCAGCGCCACGATCACCGCACCGAGACGGATCATCATTCGAGCCGGATCCTCGGATCGAGCACGCCGTAGGTGAGGTCGGTGATCAGATTCATCATCACGTAGGTGAACGAGATGAAGAGAATGCAACCCTGCACGAGTGGATAGTCGCGGAAATTGATCGCCTGGATCAGCAGCCGGCCGACTCCCGGCCACGCGAAGATCGTCTCCGTGATGATCGTTCCGGTCAGCACCGCACCGAACTGCAGGCCGATGATCGTCACGATCGGAATCAGACTGTTCCGGAAGGCATGATGGACGATGGCGCGGAGGCGGGAGAGGCCGCGGGCGCGGGCGGCCATGACGTAGAGCTCGCGGAGCTCCTCGAGCACGCTGGCGCGGGTCATCCGGGCAAGGATCGCTGCGAGCGCCGCGCCCAGCGTGACGGCTGGCAGCACCAAGTGGGCGACGCTTCCGGTCCCGGACACCGGGAGCCACCCGAGGACGACGGCGAAGAGGATGGCGAGGAGAGGGCCGAGCCAGAAGTTCGGCATGGAGATGCCGACGAGCGACACCGTCATCGCGGCATGGTCGACGGCCGTGCCTTTCCACACCGCCGCGACAATGCCGAGCGGGATCGCCAGCAGGATGGCCACCGCCATGGCCGCGAGCGCGAGCTGGATGGTCCGAACCAGCCGCGACCCGATTTCTCGCGTGACCGGCGTCCCGTACCGGAACGACTTTCCCAGATCACCACGGACAATGCCGGTGAGGAACGACTTGTATTGGACGAGGAGTGGACGATCGAGGCCGAGGGACTGGCGCAGGGTCGCCACGTCAGCGGCGGGCGCGCTGTCGCCGAGCATCGACTGCGCAGGATCTCCGGGCACGAGGTGAATGAGCGAGAACACCAGCGTCGCGACCCCCAGCAGCACGGGCAGCGTCAGGAGCAGGCGGCGGAGGAGGTACCTCGCCATTCAGCGCAGGGCCCGCGCGGCGTCGTTCCCGGGATCCTTCGCGAGCAGCCGATCGACCGTCCGCTGTGCGCCGGCCTTGTCGCCGATGCGAAGCTGCTGGCGGGCGATGTCGAGCAGATCGGCGGTCGACGCCGCCGACAGGGCCGCCTGGGCATACCAGTTCGCGGCGGTGGCCGGCTCGTGGAGGCGGACCGAGAGATCGGCGATCCGCCGGGCGACCGCGGTCTGGCGGCGGTCGGCGGGTGAGGTCAGCGAGTGATAGTCGAGCAGGGCAGTCCGCGCCTCGGCGATGTGACCGGCCCGCTCGGCCGCATCGGCCAGGTTGAGGAACGTCGGGCGGTCGGTGGGCAGCTTCTCGATGGCCTGCTGCAGCGTGCGCTCGGCGAGCGCGGCATCGCTGCCGATCAGGCGCGCCTCGCCGAGGAGCCCGAGTGCGGTGCTGGTCGGCTCCATCGCGGCGGCGTGCTGGAGGGCTTCGAGCGCCTTGCCGAGCGCGATGCGATCCCCCTTCCGCGCCTCGCCGAACCACAGCCGTCCCAGCGCCACATACGCATTCGCATCGTCCGGATGGCGCTCGGTGGCGTGGCCGAGGAGGCGGACGGCCCGGGTGGTCTGGTTGGCGTCGGCGTACGCGAGCGCGAGGGCGAGCTGACGGCCTTCGCGGGGGTCCGCCTCGAAGAGCGCCTCGAGCTGGCGGATGCGGCCGGTCCGATTCCCCGACGCGCCGAAGAGATCCGCCAGCTGTTCGCGTGCTGGAATGGACGAGGGATCGAGGGAGACCGCGCGTTCGAGGGCCCGCTGGGCATCGCGCGGGCGCTGCAGCTCCCGAAGGCAGATGCCGAGCAGGTAGTGCGCGTCGGCGAGACGGCTGTCGAGGGTGAGCGCCCGCGTGAGCGCCTCGGCCGACTCCGCCGGCTGGCCCACCATCAGCCGCGCGAGGCCGAGCTTGTAGAAGACGTGCGGCGACCGGTCGTCGATCCGCACGAAGGCGGCGAACTGCTCGGCGGCGCGTTCGGGCCGCTGGCGCGCGAGATCGACGTCACCGCCGAGTTCCAGCGCCCGCGTGGCGGTGGCGTCCCGCGCCGACGCGATCCCGAAGTCGTCGGCCGCCAGGTCCAGCTCGCCTCGCCGGAAATGCGCCTCGCCCCGCTTCAGATACCCGAGCATCGCGTCGGGCTTCACGCGGATCGCGGTGTCGAAATGGCTGATGGCTCCGAAGGCCTCGCCTCGCGCCATCGCCAGCTCCCCCTGGAGGATCGACCGGCGGTACAGGCGCTCCCGGCGGGTCATCGTGTAGCCATAGACGACCGTCGAAATCGTAATCGCGAGCATCAGGAGGGCCAGCGCGCGCTTCACCGGGCCCCCAGGCTGGGTAACACACCCGCACCATACGACGGTTTTGGTCGTTCTGACCACCCCACTGCCCGGAACTTTCCCTGGGAGGGTGGGTTCTAAGGGTTCAAGGGTGCCAACGGAGCGTGTTGGCGGCGGGTGTAAGATGGCAGAGGGTCTCTCGGTGAAGCCGCTTCGAGCCATTACATGGACCGACGTCGACGGTCGCGAGGCCGGGCTGATTCAGCGCTGTGCCGTCCGCGACGAGGATGCCTGCGCGGAGCTCGTCCGCGAGCACCAGCGCATGGTCTATCAGCTGTCGCTGAACCTCCTCGGCGACCATAACGAGGCGCTCGACCTTTCCCAGGAAGTCTTCCTCCGCGTCTTCCGGACCATCCACGGGTTTCGCGGCCAGTCCGCGCTCCGGACCTGGATCTACCGAATCGTGGTCAATCAGGCCCGGAACCGGCAGCGCTGGTGGCGGCGGCGGCATCGCAGCCAGCAGGTCTCGCTCGACGATCACCTGCGCGACCATGGCGATTTCCCCGAGCAGAACGATCTGGAGTCACCGGACCGCATGCTCGGCCGCAAGGAGCTCGCCGATCGGATTCGCGTCGCGCTCGACCTCTTGCCGTTCGACCAGCGGACCGCGCTCGTGCTGCGAGAGATCGACGGGTTGAGCTACGACGAAATCGGATTCTCATTGGGGATTGCTGTCGGGACGGTGAAGTCCCGCCTGGCGCGCGCGCGGGAAGCCCTGCGCGCGGAGTTGAGGGACGTATGACGTTGTTGACCTGCGCGGCAGTGCGGCGGCGTCTTCCGGCCTTCTACGACCGGGAGCTGCCGGTTTCCGAACTGATCGAAATCGAATCCCACGTGTCCGACTGTCCGCCTTGCGCGAGCCAGCTCCGCGACCTGCGCCTGGTCGGGGCGACGCTCCGGCTGGCGGCTGCCCCGGGGCCCGCCGACGATTGGACCGGCCTGCAGTCGGGCGTCATCAGCCGCATGCGCGCCGAGGCGCACGAGTCCTGGACCGCACGAACGAGGCGGATGTTCGACGACATGCACCTGGTGTGGATCGGCCTCGCCGCCACGGTCGCGACCGTGGTCTGCGGAGCGATCGCCCTCGGCGTCGTCCATTTTGCGTCGCCGGAACGCGATGATTCGCTGGCCTCGATGCTGGAAGTGATCTCCGCGCCGTCGGGGTCCGATCTGAATCCGGTGAAGAACGACAAGTTCCTGCAGGTGCCGACGGTCCCCGAGCGCGGCGCGATCGAGTTCATGCTGGCGCAGCCGATGACCCGCGACGAGGTGGTGCTGGCGCTGAATGCGATCGTCACGCAGGATGGCCGGGTGTCGGGCGTCTCGGTCCTCAGCACCGAATCTCACCCGCGCGAGGTGAACCCGATCCTGCGGGCCATCTCGAGCGCCCGGTTCGAACCGGGCCGGATGGGCACTTCACCAGTCGCGGTGAACCTCGTGTGGCTGCTGGCTCACACGACGGTTAAAGCGAAGGCGCCGCGGACGACCTGAGACTTCGCTGTCGCGTATCAAGGGACAAGGGATAAGGGACAAGGGACAACCAGCTTTCAGCTGGAATTGGAGCGTTCCCTTTTGTCCCTTGTCCCTTGTCCCTTATCTCCTGGCGTCAGTCACCGCCGTAGCCACGTTGTTCATCGCATCGGTGGCGCGGATCAGCACGCTGCGGCCAAGCTCGTTTTCCTCCAGCGCGATCTCGAACTCCTCGCGGCGGGAATCGGCGATCCCATCCTTCGGGTAGACGGTCCGCCAGCGGCTGGCGTCGAGTGAGTACTCGACGCGCTGTACCGACGACTGTTCGTCGCGCACCGTGAACGCCACCGAGCGACTGCCGGCGCGCGCCGCGGGCGCCTGGATCTCGATGCGCGGCGGTGTGTTGTCGATCTCGAAGCTGGTGCTCTCGAGCTCGCCGACGAGCGCGGCCGCCGGCGAGTTGGACGGCGCATCGGATGCGGCGATCTTGAGCACGTAGGTGCCGTCGGGGACCGAGGTCGTGTCCCAGACCATGATCGGATCCCACAGGCCGCGCTTCAGCAGCTTCCAGGACGTTTCCCCTTCCCGGCGGTAGGACACGTCGTACTGCAATCGATCGTCGTTCTGATCCTCCGCCTTCCAGACGAACGTCTGCAGGCCTTTCTGGTAGATCCGGCGGCCGAGCGAAGGCGGGGGCGGAGCGGGTGTGGAAGAAGAAGCCGACGGCTGATTCTGTTGACGGCCGTCGGAGGTGTTGTCCTCGAACCCGGCGATCTCCATCTCGCCGGTCGAGAAGGGCCGCTGGAAGACCGCGCCGGGCGGGTGCACCGTGATCGACGTGACTTCCGGCCGCAGATTGCGCGGCAGGTAGGCGGCGGTCACGGACGTCAACACCGGACCTTCGCTCGTGTCGCTGCTGATCGTGGCCTTCCACTGGAGATAGCGCGCGTTGGGACTGTTGATCGGCTCCCCGTCGGCATTCGCGTAGACCTTGGACCATGCGCTCCAGGTCTCGTCGGGGGTGGCGGTGTTGCCCGAGCGTGTGACGATCTGCACCTGACCTCGTCCGCTCGACCGCCACCGGATCGCGCCCCAGCTCGCGACCGTGCCCGCATCCCGCACGTCCGATTCGTAGGTTCCTTTCTTCGCCGGCGAGGACGACAGCGCGAAGACCTTGCCGGGATTGCTGGTGGCTCCGACGATGCGGCCGGATGGCTCGCGGAGCAGGGCAGTGACCTGCCGCGCCGCGGCGCGCGCGAGCAGGGTCGCTCTGGCCGGATTGCCGATCAGGCGGAAGATCTTCCCTTCGGTTCCCGTCCCGACCAGCAGGCTGCCGCCGTCTTCGACGACGATGTCGTACGGGGCGTCTTCGGTGGTCTCCCAGATCGTGTCCCAGAAGCCGTCGGGTCTGATGCGATAGATAGCGCCGCGCCCGGGCCGCCGCGGCGAACGCGCGGCCGACGGCGCCGTCGATCCGCTCGTGATGCCGCTCTCGACGACCGTCATGCCGGTGATTTCGGTCGAGACCGACGGCACCACGGACCGGCCGGCGTCAGGGGCCAGTGACTCGGACGGACGATCGGCGCCGCTCGACGGGGTCGCGCTCACCGCCGCCGCGTAGATGCTGCCGTCGGCGGCGATCCGCAGCGCGTGAATCTCGCGGTAGGGGGAGTCGAGCAGCACGAACGCCTTGCCCGTGCTGTCGATGCGGAAGATCCGTCCTGGAGATTCCGTGCCGGCGATGAGATCGCCGTTCTTCATCACCGCGAGGGCGACGACGTTCGTCGCGCTGGTCTTGTAGAAGCGCGCGCCTTTGCCGTCGGGAGTGATTCTGTAGATCACACCCTTGTCTCCGGTCGCGGCGTAGAGCGTGCCGGACGGGTCCGAGGCGAGCGCCCAGATGTATTTGTCGTCGGGATCGAAGAGCGTCTTCGAAGAGCCGTCAGCCGCGACCGAATAGATCTTGCCGTCGGGCGACGTGGCGACGTAGAGCCCGCCCTGCGGCGCCGGCGCGATTGCGTGCACCTCGAGCTCGGTGGCATCGAAGAACGTCGTGACCTTGCCGTCGCGCGCGACCTTCAGCACCTTGCCTTCGTTGCCGCTGCCGGCGAGGAGCGAGCCGTCCGGCCCGGCGACGATCGACCAGAGGAACGGCGCCGAGGTCTCGCCGAGCACCGAGGCCGCGGGCCCCAGGAACATCCGGCCGTCGGCGTCGATCGAGAGATCCTCGACGTCCCCTTTGAGGAAATCGGCCTGGCTCGTGACGGTCCAGAAGGTGGGGCTGGCGGCGGTGAGGGCGATCCCCAGCACGCAGACGGAGAGGGAGACGAACGCCAGCAGGCGTGGAAAGCGGCGGGTGGGCATCGCCGTTATCGGGCCTCGAGATTGATGGTCAGGGCGCGTGACCCGGTCACCGCCGCGTCCGCCGGGATCTCCCACTCGCCGAGCGTGGCGTTGCGGATCGGCGTGAAGCTGCCGCCGTTGCGATCCGCCTCGAGCACCGACAGGACCGACGGCGGCAGTGCGGTCATCGCCTCGCCGTTCACCACCGCGCCGGCACGGCCGGTCAGCAGCCGGACGTAGATGCGGTTGTTCCGCCGCGTGTCGTTCAGCACGCGAACGAGCTGCGCGATCGTCTGCGGCTGCAGCGACCCTTTCAGCTCGCGCTGTTCCATCGCATTCAACTGCCGGCCGTCAGTCACGAGCACGGTCAGCTCTTTCGGTGCGTTCGCGGGGATCTCGATCGGCAGCGTCGAGATCTTCTCCTCGCCGCGGTACGATCGGGTGAGCACCTTCAGGGGCACGGTGCGGCCGGCGCGAGGCCTGATGTCGTCGAGCCACACGCGCTCGATCGAGGCCGTGCGCGGGGTCTCGGTGGCGGTGACCGTGACGTCGAGTCCATCGATCGTCACTGCCTGGATATTGTTCCCCAGCATCATCGCCAGAGGCCCGGCCACGGCGGTCGAGGCGCCGAGGATCGGATTCTCGTTCGCGAAGACATCCTCGAGGGTGAGGTCGCCGTGTCCCTTCAACCGGGCGCGGCTCTTCACCGACAGGGTCGCGGCGCCGTACTGGCGCTCATACGCGCCGAGCGTGTTGAACATCGACACGTAGGCGAGGAGCGGCGTGAAGAGCTGATCGTTGACGAGATTGAGCTTGACCGTGCGCGTGATGGCGGGTGTTCCCGGCGCGCGATCGGAGACCACCGTGATGGTCATCGGCACCAGCGCCGGTCCCTTGCCCAGCGTTCCGGCGATCGCCGTCGCCCGATCCTGCTGCATCGTCCCGATGGTCTCGCCGAGGCTCGAGATCTTGAACGACGTCATCAGGCTCGGCAGCATCGTGTAGACGTGCGCGCGCGTCATCGGGAACTCGGCCGGCCCGAGATTGTAGAAAGGATGGCCGAAGGCGTAGACCTTGTCACCGTCGATGTGCGTGACGGTCCCGGTCGCGCCCATTTCGAGGTCGCCGGCGATGAGCGAGACGCCGACCGCATCGCCTTCGCGAAGCGGACCGGTGGGAGCCTCCGGGGCGCCGGACGCGGCGCCGGTGACGATCGGCGCGAAGCCAGACTCGCGGAATGCGCCGGCCACGAGATCGGCGATCTCCGGCTCGAATCCGCCCATGAGCAGCGGCGTGGCAATCGGCCGCATCATCGCGCCGAGCTGGGCGCCGGCCGCGGCGGGAATACCGAGCGTCTGGACGTCCGCCGGGCGGGACGCGAACGGCGCCAGCCGGGCATAGGTGGCCGTCAGCGCAGCGGTGAGGCTCTCGCGCGTGACCGGCAGCTCGAGGCGGGCCTGGCGAGTCGCGCGGACGCGCGGCATCGCGGTGGCGTCCTTCATCTCTTCGATCGGCGTGATCCCGGCGATCGGCTCTTTCGAGAACGCGCCAATCGAGTACGACACGGCGCCGATCAACCGGCCGTCGATGTAGACCGGGCTCCCGCTCATGCCCTGGGCCACCCCGGTCTGGGCGAGCGGTCCACCCTCGAGGCGCGCCAGGATCAGGTCGCGCTTCGGCCCCTGAACGTTCCGCAGCACGCCGAGGATCTGGACCTTGAACTCCTGGAGCTCGGAGCCCTCGAACACGGTCCGGCCGATGCCGGTCATGCCGGTGCGGACCTCGCTCACGGGCATGATCGGCGTCGCCGCACGCGGTGCGGTCGCGATGAGGGCGGACAGGGCCACGGCTGCCGCAGCAGATCGAATCTTCATATCCGTTTTGACGCTGGAGAGGGCACCGGCGGCTGCCGGCCTGGCCTGTCGACGGACAGGCGCGCTCGTCTTTTCGAAAGTTCGCTTCAATCCGTTATAGAGAGCATCCGCTTGCAGGTCAAGGGCAAAGGTGCTATCGTGGCCGGACTTTGCGCCACCTGTTTACCCTCTCCATCGCTGGCTGCCCCGGGACCAGGTCCTATTGGTGGCGGCGCAGCTCTGCTGAGGGGGCAGACCGCTAGCCAACAGGCGCGCGGACAGGCATTCAAAGGCCTCCTCAGCTTCGGCTGTGGAGGCTTTTTCGTTTTTTATGGCCAATTCCCGCATGTGCGTCGCCGTCACGGGCCGCACCATGACCGACATCCGGGCCAACCGGAACGCCGTCGAAGGCGCCGAGCTGGTCGAGATGCGCCTCGACACGGTGGATCGCCCCGATGCCGCCGGCGCGCTCGAGGGCCGCCGCGGCGCCGTCATCGTCACTTGCCGAGCGGCGTGGGAAGGCGGGCATTTCACGGGCTCTGAAGAGGAACGGCAGCGGATTCTCGAGGACGCCCTCGACCGCGGCGCCGAGTATGTCGACGTCGAGGCGCGCGCCGCGTTCGCGGGGGACCTGATCCGGTCGCGCCGTGGCCGGAACGTCATTCTGTCTTCCCATATTTACGGCCCGCCCCCGTCCGATCTCGAGGCGCAGTGGGCGGCGCTCCAGGCATCGGGCGCCGAGATCGCCAAGCTGGCGGTCGAAGCCCACTCGCTGACCGACACGCTGCGGGTCATGGCTCTTGCGGATGGCGCCAGGGCCGAGACGACGCCCGGTAGCCAGGGACGCGTCCTGATCGCGATGGGGGACGCCGGCGCCGCGTCCCGCATCCTCGCGACGCGTCTCGGCAACGCGTGGACCTACGCTGGGGACAACGTCGCCCCGGGTCAGATAGGCGCCCGCAGGCTGCTCGACGAGTTCCGTTTCCGCCATATCACGTCCGATACCGCTGTCTTCGGCGTGGTCGGCAACCCGGTCATGCATTCGCTGTCCCCGGTGATGCACAACGCGGGATTCCGCTGCCTGGGGATCGACGCGGTGTATCTGCCGCTGCTGGCGGCCGACGCCGCCGACTTCGTGCGCTTCGCGAAAGGGATCGGCATGGCGGGCGTCAGCATCACGGCGCCTTTCAAGGTCGCGCTGATGGAGTCGGCCGACGAGCTCGATCCGCTGGCGACGCGCGTCGGCGCCATCAACACGCTCGACATGCGCGACGGGCGGTGGCGCGGCTACAACACGGACGTTCATGGCTTTACTGCGCCGCTGCTTCGGCGGCTGGCTGAGCAGCCTGCCGGAAGAAAACTCCGCGCCTCACTTCTCGGCGCCGGCGGCGCCGCGCGCGCGGTTGCGGTCGCTCTGGCCGATCTCGACGCCGACGTCACGGTCTGCGCGCGGCGTCCGGAGGCGGCGCACACGATCGCCGAGCTCGCCGGAGGCACGGTGGGCGAGTTGCCGCCCGCGCGCGGAAGCTGGGATCTGCTCGTCAACAGCACGTCCTGGGACGGCGATGCCGCGCTCAACAGCCCGATGGCCGGCGCCGCGCTCGACGGGCGGCTGGTCTACGAGCTGCTCTACGTCCCGGCAGTCACCCGGCTGCTCGCCGATGCGCGCGCGGCGGGATGCACGACCATCGGCGGCCTCGAGATGCTGGTGGCCCAGGCCGAGAAGCAGTTCGAGATCTGGACCGGCCAGGCCCCGCCCCAGGGGCTCTTTCAGCAGGCGGCAGGACAGCCATGAAACAGACCACTTTCGAAGAGTTCCTGGAACTGAGCCGGCGCGGCACGTTCGTGCCCGTGGTCAAGGAGATCATCGCGGACCTGCTCACGCCGGTGTCGGCGTTCCTCAAGATCGCCGAGCATTCCGACTACGCCTTCCTCTTCGAGAGCGTGGAAGGTGGCGAGCGGGTCGCGCGCTATTCGTTCCTCGGCAAGGACCCCTTCCTCGTCCTCAAGGCGCGGCAGGGCAGGACGACCATCGAGCGATCGGGCGTCAGGACCGAAACCGAAGAGCCCTTCGTCACGGTGGTGCGCCGGATGATGGCCGAGTTCCAGGCGCCGTACGTGCCCGGGCTTCCGCGATTCACCGGCGGCGCGGTCGGTTTCATCGGCTACGACGCGTCGCCGGTCTTCGAGCCGGCCCTGCAGCGCGCCTGGGATCAGGCGAGCTGGGCCTCCGGTCCGGCCGAAGACGATGCCGGATTCATGCTGTTCGATACGGTGCTGGCCTTCGACCACGTGAAGCATCGGATCCTGATCGTCGCCAACGCGCGCGTCACGGCGGACGAGGACCTCGGCGCGCTGTATCAGTTCGCGTGCGCGAAGATTCAGTTCCTCGAGCGTGAGCTGGAACGGAGCCTGTCACAGCCGGAATCGAACGGCGGCAGGCCGCCCGACGTGCGATCCAATCAGACCCGCGAGCATTTCGAGTCCGGGGTCCGCACGATCAAAGAGCGGATCGCGGCCGGGGACATCTATCAGGCCGTGCTCTCGCAGCGCTTCGAGGCCGACGTCAGCGCCGATCCCTTCACGATCTACCGGGCGCTGCGGCATGTGAATCCGTCGCCCTACATGTATTTCATCCGCCTCGGCGGTCTCTCGATCGTCGGGTCGTCCCCGGAGATGCTGGTGCGCGTGGAAGGCCGGCGCGCCGAGACACATCCGATTGCCGGCACGCGGCCGCGCGGCGCCAGCGAAGACGAGGACCTCCGGCTGGCGGAGGAGCTGAAGCGGAACGAGAAGGAGCGCGCCGAGCACGTGATGCTGGTCGATCTCGGCCGCAACGATCTCGGGCGCGTCTGCAGGTTCGGCACGGTGCGGGTGCCGCAGTACATGGCGCTCGAGCGCTATTCGCACGTCATGCACCTGGTCTCGACCGTCGACGGCATGCTCGCCGACGATCAGGATCATCTCGACGCGCTCGTCGCGTGCTTTCCCGCGGGCACGGTGTCGGGAGCGCCCAAGATCCGCGCGATGCAGATCCTCTCGGAGCTCGAGCCGACCCGCCGCGACGTCTACGCCGGCGCCGTCGGCTACATCGATTTCGCCGGCAACCTCGACTTCTGCATCGCGATCCGGACGATCACGATCCGCGACGGGAAAGCGCGCGTGCAGGCCGGCGCCGGAATTGTCGCGGACTCGAACCCGGCCGCCGAATACGAAGAAACGCGCGACAAGGCCCGCGCGATGATCCAGGCGCTGACCATGGCCGAGGAAGGCTTGTGATCCTTCTCATCGACAACTACGACTCGTTCACCTTCAACCTCGCGCAGTATCTCGGCGAGCTCGGCGCGCCTCCGCTGGTGCGCCGGAACGACGAGATCACGATTGACGAGATCGACGCGCTCCGCCCCACCCACATCGTCATCTCTCCCGGACCGGGCCGCCCCGAGGATGCCGGGATCTCGGTCGACGTGATTCGGCGCTTCGGTCCGGAGACGCCCGTGCTCGGCGTCTGTCTCGGACATCAGGGCATCGGCGTCGCGTTCGGCGGGGCCGTGATCCGCGCGCCGCAGCTGATGCACGGCAAGGTGTCGTCGGTGCAGCACGATGGACGCGGCGTCTTCCGCGGCGTGTCGCAGCCGTTCGTGGCCGGACGGTATCACTCGCTGATCGTCAGCGATCCGCTGCCCGAGGCCCTCGAAGCGGCGGCGAGGACCGAGGACGGCACGCTCATGGGAGTGCGGCACAAGCAGTTTCCGATACACGGCGTGCAGTTCCATCCCGAGTCGGTGCTCACGGGAGAGGGAAAGCAGCTGCTGAGGAATTTCCTGGAGCTGGCGAGATGAGTCTCTGTCAACTCCCAACTCCCAACTTCCAACTCCCAAGGGAAGCCGTTCGCGCCATCGGGGTGATCGGCCATTCCCCGGAGACGTACCTGCGTCTTTCACCCCGCTTGTCCGAACCACATCCTTTGGAAGTTGCGAGTTGGGAGTTGGGAGTTGACGATGCTCTCTAATCTCCTGGAGAAGCTGCTGCGCCGCGAGGACCTCACGATGAACGAGGCCGCGGGGGCAATGGAGGAGATCATGGACGGC
>Ga0114129_10011086_pt1 | contig 12841 bp, 13 predicted proteins | sample RhiMetdeltSRZDD1_FD_80071 | JGI IMG/M metagenome (GOLD analysis project Ga0114129, IMG submission 80071) | Populus rhizosphere microbial communities from Tennessee, USA - Rhizosphere MetaG P. deltoides SRZDD1 (version 2) (version 2) | ecosystem: Host-associated > Plants > Roots > Rhizosphere >...
GCGCGCCTCGCTCGTGCCCGCATACCGCCAGTGCACGTCCGGCAACCGCACCCACGGCGCGCCGCTCAGCTTCCCCTCGTGCAATCCGCCACAGCAGTCATCGAGCTATCTGACGCTCGGTACGCCCGACTCGAACGGCGCCGGCGCCAACGGTGTCGCCTCGGTGCTCTACCGCGTGAAGGCCGCCTCGCCGAGCGACGTGCTGATCTCGGCCAGTCTTACGGATGTGCGCTGCAAGCTCCCGGTGAGCACGACCTGCGGTAGCTCGAACACGGCTGCGGGCCCCGACTACACCGGCCAGCTGCAGGTGAAGCAGGTGCTTCGTATCACCGACAAGGACTACTCGCCCTCCGACTCCGGTACCACACAGGACTCGCCGTTCCCGATCACCGTGCCTTGCGCGACCACCGTGAGCACGGTCGTCGGCTCGACCTGCGCCGTGTCGACAAGCGCGAATGCGCTCGTGCCGGGCGCTGTGACCGCGGGCAACCGCGCGATCTGGGCGCTCGGGCAGGTCCAGGTCTACGACGGTGGCGCGAGCGGGACGGCCGGGTCCCCCGGCGCGACGCTCTTCATGGACGAGGGCATCTTCATCCCGTAGGGCGCCCCGTCACGGTCAGCCACGACTGCCAGGTGATGCGGAGGATCACCCCCGTGATCACGATCGCGATGATCGGGTCGGCGATCGGCAGCCCGAGCGCGACCAGGACCGCGCTGATCAAGACGCCGAGGCTGACGAAGCCGTCGGTGCGGGCGTGGTAGCCGTCGGCGACCAGGGCCGGACTGTCGAGCCGCCGGCCGGCACCCAGCCGGACCCGCGCCGCCACTTCGTTGCCGGCGAAGCCCACGGCGCCCGCAATCCCGAGCGCGAGCAGATGCCGGGGAGCGTGCGGATTGACGAGCTTCTCGATCGCGAACACGGCGGCCACGCAGGCGCTCACGAATATCGCGAACACCACCGCCAGGCCCGCGAAGCGTTCGGCCTTGGCAGAGCGAAGGACAAAGGCAGTCCCCAGGGGCACCGCAGTGAGGGCATCGCCGAAGTTGTGGATCAGGTCGGCGAGCAGAGCGACGCTGTCGGTCGCGACGTAGATCACCGCCTGGATCGCCGCGGTCAGCCCCAGCACGGCGAGGGACAGGGCGACGGCGCGCAGTCCGGCGCGCGAGCGCTTGATCGAGTCCGCGACGAGCCCATGGGAATGGCTGTGGGAAGCGGAGTCGGTCACCGTGCGGATGATCGCTGACTCAGGGGGTGAGTTTCCGTCACCCGGGTCCTTTCCTCCAGGACAGCCACCGCGACCCTGGAGGTGATGGCCCTGACCGGCGAGACGATTCTGGTCGTCGAGGACGACGACGCGACCCGGGCGTTCCTGACCGACAACCTGAAGGCTGACTGCTACGGCGTGGTCGCTGCCGCCAGCGGCCGCCAGGCGCTCAACCTGCTCGAGGTGAAGGAGTGCGACCTGATGCTGCTGGACGTGCTGCTCCCCGATGCGTCCGGGTACGAGCTGTGCCGCCACGTACGCGAGTCCGACGGCCTGGCCCAGCGGATCGACCCCGAGCTGCCGGTGATCATGCTGACCGGCCGCGCCTCCGAGACCGATCGCGTGCGCGGGTTCGCGCGCGGCGCGGACGACTACCTGGTCAAGCCGTTCCACTATCCGGAGCTGGCCGCGCGGATCGCGGCCGTGCTGCGGCGCTCGCGCGAACGGCGCGCGCAGGGTGTGCTCCAAGTAGGCGAGCTGCGCGTCGATCCGGTCGGCCGCGAGGTGATGCTGGGGGACCGGAAGATCGAGCTCTCGGCGAAGGAGTTCGCGCTCCTCCGGACGCTCGCGGCGGAGCCCACACGCGTATTCACCAAGGAGGAGTTGCTGCGCGACGTATGGGGGTTCAAGCTGATGGGCTCGACCCGCACCCTCGACTCGCACGCGAGCCGCCTGCGTCGCAAGCTGTCGCCCTCGGGTCGTCGATGGGTGATCAACGTGTGGGGCGTCGGCTACCGCCTGACGGATCGCGAGCAGTGAGCGGCTGGGCGATGGTCGGTCCCGGCGCCCTGCTCGGTGCAGCGGCTGCGTTCGCATTGACGATGCGGCTTGCCGCCCGGCGCCGCCAAGCTCTATCGGCACCGCTGCACGAGTTGCGCGGCGCGCTGGCCGCGATCCAGCTGGGCCTGTTCGCCATGGAACGCCGCGGCCCATCCGCATTCGGCGCGGACCGAATCGACGCGCTTCGTACGCAGGCCGAGCGCGCGCACGTGGCGGTTGAGGACGTCGACCACATCCGGCGCGGTCGCTCTGCCACGCAGTCCAGGCGCGAGCTCGTCGACGTGGGCGCGATTGTCCATCGTCGCGTTGCGGCCTGGTCGCGCCTCGCCGAGACGCGTCGTCGCGCCGTCGAGCTCCGCTGGGCAATCGGCGCCGCGGTCGTGCGGGCGGACGTGGCCAGGATCGGCCAGGCGCTCGACAATCTGATCGTCAACGCGCTCGATCATGGGTGCGGCGTCGTGCGGGTCACCGGCGCTGCGACTCCCACTGCCGTGCGGATCGTGGTCTCGGATCAGGGACCGGGAATCGGCCGGCCGCTGCGCGAGCTCATGCAAGGTCCATGGCAGGGACGCCATGGTCACGGCCTGGCGATCGCAGCGCGTGTGGCCGAGCTTCATGGCGGCCGGCTCACGGCCGTCTCCGGGCGGCTCGGGTCAAGGGTCGAGATCGAGCTGCCACTCGTTCCTGGCGGGGACACGGGGGAACAGGCGCAATCGCCGCGGGTCAGCGGCGCCCGGCTCGAGCTCTCGGCTGCCTCTGGAGCCGGCAGCTAGTGGGGCGTCGGTCGCGTGGACTCGCCCTGCTGGGGGCTGCCGCAGCCTGCGCGGGCATCGCCGCCTCCTCGGTCAACCGGTACACGAACGACGTGCACGCACAGGTGGGTCCGCTTGCCCCGGTGCTCCAGGCGAACGCGCATCTTCGCGCGGGAACACCGATCACCGCGGACACCGCGGCTCGCCGGTTCGATGTGCAGCGTGTTCCGGTCCGCTATGTGCCGCCTGGGGCGCTCGCGTCGCCTTCCGAGGCGGTCGGATACCGGCTGGCGGTCCAGCTCGAGCCTCGTGACTACGTGACGGCTCGAAGTCTTCTCGCCGGGAGCGCGGAACGGAACGGTGCGGACCCCGGCGGCCGCACGGTCGAGGTCGCAGTCGCCGGCGCCGCCTCGCTGGGTGACTCGCTGCAGCCTGGCACGCACGTGGACGTGCTGATCACCACAGACAGGGGATCGGGCCCGGGTCGCACCTATGTCGCGCTCCAGGACGCCGAGCTGGTCGCCTTTTCCGCCGGCGCGGCCGGCGCCGGCGGCTCGGCCGATGCCGGGCGCGCGACCGCGGCACTGCGCGTCTCGCTTCGGCAGGCGGTGCTACTGACCGCGGCGCAGAACTTCGCCCGCGAACTGAGACTCGTGCCAAGGCCGGCGGGCGACCACCGCAGGCTCGGTGCCGTGGGAGTCTCGGCGGCCGCACTCGGCGGATGAGCTCTCTGGACGACCTGGCGCGCGGCGTTCGCCGACGGCTGGTGGACGATGCCGGGCGCCCCGGCAGTGAGACGGAGTCGCGTTCCCTGCGCGAGCGTGTCGCGGCCTTGGTGGAGGAGCAGGCGGCACCCCTCGACCGCGACCAGCACGAAGCGCTCGTCGAGCGCGTGCTGTCGAGCGCCGTCGGGCTCGGTCCCCTCGAGCAGGTGATGAGGGACCCCGCCGTCGACGAGGTGATGGTGAACGGCCCACGAGCCGTGTGGGTCGAGCGCGGCGGCCGCGTCGAGCGGACCGGCGTGGAGTTCGGATCCATGGAGGAGTTGCTGAACGTGATCGAGCGAATCCTTGGCCCGCTCGGCCGGAGGGTCGACGAAGCCAGTCCGCTGGTCGACGCGCGGCTGCCCGACGGGTCGCGGGTGAACTGCGTGATCCCGCCCCTGAGTCTCGACGGGCCCCTGCTTACGATCCGCCGCTTCCGCCGCCAGGGATTCTCGCTGGGTGACCTGGTCGCGAACTCGACGCTCACATCCGAGCTCGCGGGATTCCTGGCGAGGGTCGTTCGAGCGCGGGCAAACGTGGTGGTGAGCGGCGGCACGGGCTCTGGCAAGACCACACTGCTCAACGTGCTCTCGTCGCTGGTCGCGGATGGTGAAAGGATCATCACGATCGAGGACGCGGCCGAGCTCCGGCTGCAACAGGATCATGTGCTCCGCCTCGAGAGCCGCCCCGCGAGCCTCGAAGGCGAAGGGGAGATCACGATTCGCCGCCTGGTCCGGAACGCGCTCAGGATGCGGCCGGATCGGATCATCGTGGGCGAGGTGCGGGGAGCCGAGGCGCTCGACATGCTGCAGGCGCTCAACAGCGGCCACGACGGATCGATGACCACCGTCCACTCGAACTCCGCCGCGGATGCGTTGCGCCGGATCGAGACACTCGCCTTGATGGCGGACGTCGCCCTTCCGCATGCAGCCGTGCGCCAGCAACTCGCGAGCGCGCTCGATCTCGTTCTCCACCTGGAACGGGACAGGCACGGAGCGCGCAGTGTGGTTGAGGTCGTGGAGGTGGTGCGGTTTGCGGGAGACGTCGGGGTCAAGTCCCTCTTCGGATCGGGCGATCGGACGCTGCGCGAGCCCGGGGCGGAGCTTTCGCGAAAGCTCGCGGCGGTTTCGTGAGCCGGGAAACCGGCGTTGTGTTCGCGGCGATCGCCGCCGCATTGGCGGTTTCCGGCGCGGCCTCGCTCTTCGAAGATGCGTTTCGGCGCGCGGCCGGACGCGCTATCCGGACGGCGCTGGCCGCGGGGAACATCGTCGAGAACGTCCTCGCGCCACTCCGGCGCGCGGGCGCCGAGGGCCGGGATGCCACACGTCGCGAACGCCGGGGCCTGCAGCTCGCCTTCGCGATCGGAACATTCGCCGCGGGACTCCTGTTCGTAGGTCCGCTTCCCGCGGCGAGTGTCGCGACCGTGTCCGCTCTGATCGCGCCCCGCGCGCTCGTCATGCGGCGCGAGCGATATACGCGTCGGCTCGGTGAGGGCACCGCAATCGCGGCAACGCGAATCGCGGATGCGCTCGCGACCGGCCATACGACGCGAGCCGCGATCGCACTCGCCGCACACGAGCTTCGTGGGCCGATCGCCCGCGAACTGTCCCGTGTCGCCGCCGACGTCGAGCTCGGCGCGCCGGTTGACGCGGCGCTTGCCGCGTTTCGTGAACGCGCGGCTTCGCGCCGGGTCGATCTGCTCGTTGCGGCGATCCGCCTGCAGCGGCGGTCCGGCGGTAACCTCGCGGCGCTCCTCAGGGATGTGGCCACCGCGCTCGAGGATCAGGCGCGGCTCGAGGCCGAGGCCCGCGCGGAAACCGCACAGGCACGGTTCACGTCGAATGTCGTGCTCGCGATGCCCTTCGCCCTGCTCGGTCTCTACGAGCTGCTCTCCCCGGGCATGATCGCGCGGCTCGCCGGGTCGGCGGTCGGCGCATGGCTGCTCGGCGGAGCGGCGGCGATGCAGGCCGCCGGCGCCGTGCTCGTGCGCCGCCTGGCCAGAGTGGAATCGTGACCAGCGCCTCGATGAGCGCGGCTGCCGCGGCCTTGCTCGCGGCGCTCGGGGCACGCGACCTGGCCGGCTCGGCATTCGGCCGTGGCAGCTTCTCGGCGCCGCGAGCGAGGGCGTTCGCCGCGCTCGCGCCGAAGATCGCCTCGCTCGCCCCGCTGCGCCGCCTGACCCCGCCGCGAGACCTGGGTGAGCGGCTCACCGCCGCGGGGCAACCGGGCGCGCTCGGGCCACGCGAGTGGATCGCGCTGAAGGCCGGTTGCGCGGTTGCGGCCACAGTGCCCTCGGTCGCGATCTTCGCGGGAGGTGCCGGCCGGCTCACGACGCTGCTCGCGATCGCCGGCCCGGTGGCGGGGTTCGCGGCGCCGGACTTCTGGCTTTCCCGAGCTGTGCGGGCGAGAAGCGAGGCGGCCGTTCGCGAGCTGCCGGACCTGCTCGATCTGTTGCGCGTCTCGGTCGGGGCGGGGGTCGCTCCGCTCCGGGCGATGGGATCGGTCGCGGCTCAGTTCGACGGGCCGCTCGCGGCCGAATGGCGCCGCGCGGCTGCAGGCGTGGCGCTCGGCGAGCCGCCCGCGAATGCGATCGTGAGCATGACCGAGCGCATCGCGGCCGAAGAGGTCCGCGCGTTCGCTGATGCGCTGTTGCGGTCCAGGCGGCATGGCCTGCCGCTGGCCGCGACGCTCGCAACCCAGGCGGCGAGAGCGCGCGAGGCCCGCCGCCGCTCGATCCGCGAGCGGGCCGCGCGCGCGGGTCCCAAGATGCAGCTCGTCGTGGCGCTCGTGCTGGTGCCGTCGATGCTGCTGATCGTGACCGCGCTGCTGGTGGCGGAGCTACAACCGGCGCTCGGCCTCGGCTAGCCCTACTCGGCGGCAGCCTGCTGTTGGTTCGCGTAGAAATCGGCCCAGCGGCCCTGCTGCGGGATCTGGAACGCACCCATCGAGGCTGTCTTGCGGCCGACCACCCACACGAGAGAGTTCTCGGCGTCCTTGGCGTGCTTGATGCGCTCGCCCTTGTTCGAGCTGAACTGCCGGTAGACGATCTCGAAGCTGTTCATCTGCAGCGCCCGGATCATCACGCGCGGGTCAAAGGTGTGGAGGCCATGCTCGAAGTAGCCCTTGACGGGCGTGTGGATGAAGTAGTGGCCGCCCACCTTCGTCATCCGCATGCAGCTCTCGAGGCACTGGCGGGTGTCGAAGACGTGCTCGATCGTGCCCACGTCGTAGACGGTCTGGTAGCGCTCGTGCTCGTGCTCGGGCACCGGGTGGTTCATGTCGTAGCGGAGCTCGGCGGCGGGATCGAAGTAGTCGAGCGCGCTGATGTCGGTGAGCCCGCGCGCCTGGAGCAGCTCCTTCACGTTGGGATAGTCGAAGTCCTCGGGCAGGTCCGCGCCGTGGATCGTCTGGAAGCCGACCATCAGGAAGGGCTCTGCGACGAAGCCCGGGATCTCGAGCACCTCGCGGTGGAGCTCGATGTGCCGCTTGAGGATGCCCATCGGCGCGTGATGCTAGCGCCCGGGGTCCGGAGCGCCGGGGGGCGTCTGCCTCAGATCGAGGGCGTGCAGATCACCACGAAGCAGTCGCCGTCCGGATTGCCGCTGGCGTGGTTGCCGCCGCCGTCGATCGTGCCGAGCACCGCGTCGATGCCGATGCCGCCGTTGTTGTCGGCGGCGTTCTCCTGAACGGTTGCGCCCGCTTCGCCGAGTGAGATCCCGGAGCATCTGTTGTCGTGCGCGTTGTTCCGCCACACGAACGCGGTCGGGTCCGTGACGAAAAGGCCGTCGCAGTTCCCGGACACGTTGCTGCTCTGAAGGTGCGCGTGATTGCCGGCGCCGACCATCGCGATGCCGGAGTCGCACCCGGTGACGGTGTTCTGGGCCACCTTCGAGAAGGTCGAGTAGCCGCTGATCGTGATCCCGTCGAAACCGGAGCAGCCCAGCACCTTGTTGCGGACCACGAGCGAGTTGTCGCCATCGACGGCGATGCCCGCGGCGGGCTTGCCGGTGACCCAGTTGCCCCACAGGTAGACGTCGTTGCCGAAGATGTCGAGGCCGAGCGTGCCGGCGGAGGCCATCACGTTGCGGTAGACGAAGTTGCCGTCCCCGAACACCGACATGCCGGTGTCCACGTTCGAGAAGACGTTGCCCCTCACGTCCGAGTTGGTCGCCGACATCGCGATGCCCGAGTCGAAGCCGTCGATGTGAGCGTCACGGACCATGACGCCCGTGTGCTCCACGTCGGTGGCGATCCCGGCGGAGCCCTGGCCGAGCGCGCCCGCGCCCGTGATCGAGTGGCCACGGAACCTGACGGTGATGTTGTCGGCGCCGATCACGAGGCCGATCGCCGCCGGGTCCGTGCACACGATGTCGTTCTCGACGATCGTGTCCTGCGTGATCTTGTCGCCGCAGGCGAGCGTGGCGGCCGGCGCCGGCGCACCGGTCAGCGCAAACACCGCGCCCACCGCCGCAAGAACCGAAATCATCCGTGACAGCGAACTCAAGACGTACCCCCTCCGTGGCCTGACACCTCCTGAACCCTATTGCTCCGGTCGAGGCCCAGTCAACCGGGTTAGTTCCCACGATGTCCCACGATTTGCCTGGTCAGACAGGGAAGGGAGCTTCGCGAGCAGGACCGCCTGCGCCGCAGCTGATCTTTCCGCTTACTTAAAAGACCTCGGTCCGGTCTGAAGTGGGGGAGGGGCTGCTCCCGGTACGAGCCGGGAGTTTCACTGCGGCTGGCGGGCGGAGGGGGAGGGGGCCGGGCGACGCCCTCAGCTCGGCTGGCAGGAGCCCGGCCCCCTCTCCCGGAGCCCCCAGGACGCCCGAGTGGGAGAAAGTTTCACCTAGGTGTTGCAAAGTGGGATGAAGTGGGGTAAAGTGGCGCCACTTCAGACCGGACCGGGGTGGCGGGGCTCCTCCCACTCCGCCATCCCAGGCCCGGCCAGGCGCCACGTGAGGGAGACCCTTGGTTGTCGTTCCTTGGTCAGTACGAGCACACCCTGGACGCGAAGAACCGCTTGACGATCCCGGCGAAGTTCCGGGCGCAACTCTCCGAGGGCGTGGTTCTGGCGAAGGAGCAGGAGACCTGCCTGGCGATCCGGCCCGCCTCGGCATGGAGCCGCTTCACGGACGAGATGCGCGGTCTCGGCACGATGTGGAACCAGGACTACCGGGACTTCCAGCGACGGTATACGGCGGGGGCGTTCGACGCCCAGCTCGACGCCGCCGGGCGGATCATGCTTCCGCAGGCGCTGATCGACAAGGCCGAGCTCTCGCGCGAGGTGGTGCTGATCGGCAACCTCGACTCGATCGAGGTGTGGGACCGCGCCCGCTGGCGCGCGGAGGAGGTGCGGCTCGAGCAGGAGACGCCGGAGCTGGCGCGACGACTTTCCGGAGCGACGGGTGACACTACTTCTTGACATGACCCTTCACATCCCCGTGCTCGCCGCCGAGCTGATCGACCTGATCGATCCGGCTCCGGGCGAAGTCGCGATCGACTGCACGTTCGGCTCGGGTGGCCACGCGCGCCTGGTGGCCGATCGGATCGGCCCGTCGGGCGAGCTGATCTGCATCGACCGCGACCCGAATGCGGAGGCTGAGTTCGCCGCCTTCTCGGACGAGGTCGCGTGCACCACACGCTTCATCCGGGGCAACTACGCGGACGTGCTGCCGGATCTCTTCGACGAGGGACTGCATGTCGACTTCCTGTATCTCGACCTCGGCATCTCCTCGCTGCAGGTCGATACGCGCGAGCGCGGCTTCTCCTATTCGTACGACGCGCCCCTCGACATGCGGATGGACCCTGTCCAGGAGCTGGACGCGCGCGCGGTCGTGAACGACTGGCCCGAGCAGCGGCTCGCGGCCGCCTTCCGCGACTACGGCGAGGAGCGCTACGCGCGCCGCATTGCGCGCGAAATCGTCCGCCGCCGGACGCGCGAGCCGATCGACACCACAACCGCGCTCGTGGCCGCGATCAAGCGCGCCGTACCGACGCCGGCCCAGTTCGCGAGCGGGCACCCGGCACGCCGGGTGTTCCAGGCGATCCGGATCGCGGTCAACGACGAGATCGGCTCGCTCGAGCGAGCCCTCCCCGATGCGTGGCGGCTGATCGGCCCCGGCGGCCGTATCGCGGCGATTTCCTTCCAGTCGCTCGAGGACCGCATCGTCAAACGCTTCCTGGCCGATCGCGCGCGCGGCTGCATCTGCCCGCCCGAGTCGCCGATCTGCACGTGCGGGCGGGAGCCCGAGGCGGAGCTGTTGACGCGCCGGCCGGTGACGCCCACGCCCGAGGAGACGGCGGCCAACCCCCGTGCGCACTCAGGCAAGCTCCGCGCCGCGCTGAAGGTGCGCGAGGAGGAGCCGATCGCCGGCGGCCCGACTGTGCGGAGGACGGAGCGCTGACCCCGCCGTCCGCCACGGCGGCCGCGCAACGCACGCCCACCCGCCGTTCCACGAGGACGCGGGTTCACCGCCGGGTATCCGGCCCAGCTCGTCCGCTCCGCCCCGCGAGAGCACCTCAGGCCGCGAGCGCGCCTTCCCTTCCGCAGCGGCTCGGGCCGGTCGCGCTCGGCGCCGCGCGTACGCTGCGCGACTCGCAGATGGTCGACCGCCTCGTGCGCGGCCGCGCCTGGATCGCCCTGCTGGGCATCATCCTGATTGGCCTCGTGGGGCTCAACGTGTCGCTGCTCAAGCTGAATGCGGCCGCGGGCCGCAACGCGGAGTGGGCGAAGCTCCTGCGCATCGAGAACGCGGACCTCCAGGCGCGCGTGTCGCATCTGCGCTCCGCCCAGCGCATCCAGGACGCGGCGCGCACCATGGGCTTCGTGATGCCGGCCGCCGCCAGCGTCCACTACCTGACGGTCGATCCCGGTCGCGACGCTCGCCTCGCGGCGGCGCGCGACAAGTTCATCGCGCCGTCGTCGAACAGCGACATCGTGACCGCAGCCGGCGACACGGCGACGATCACAGTGCCCACGATCACGCCCACGTCCACAACCACGACCGCCCCGACCACCACCACGGCGCCCACCGCGACGACGACGCCCTCGGCCACCACGCCCACGGTGACCACGGGGGCCACCGGAGCGACCGGCACACCAGCGACTTCGCAGCAGCCCGGCACCGGAGCGACCGTCCCCTGAGCGGCGCGCGTGCGACAGGGAGGATCGGGCCCACGCGCCTCGTCGAACGGCGGATCGGCCTGCTCTTCGCGTGCTTTCTCGCGCTGCTTTCGCTCGCGACGCTGCGCGAGCTCTACCTGATCACCTTCAAGGGCAGCACGCTCAGGAGCCTGGCCGCCACTCAACAGGTCGAGAAGGTGACGCTGATCGCGAAGCGGGGCACGATCACCGACCGCCACGGCACCGAGCTGGCCGTCTCGGAGGATGCGTCCACGATCTACGCCAACCCGTTCCTGATCAGGGACCCGGTCGGCACCGCGAGGAAGCTCGGGCCGATCCTCGGCGACTCTCGCGACGACCTCGCCGTCAAGCTGTCCGACCGCAAGAAGGGCTTCGAGTACCTGGCCCGCAAGGTCTCGCCGCACGAGGGCGCGCGCATCCAGAAGCTGAAGCTGACGGGCATCGGCGTGATGGACGACTCGCGCCGCCGCTATCCGGAGGGCGACCTCGCCTCCCAGGTGATCGGGACCGTCGGCATCGACAACAGCGGCCTGCTGGGCATCGAGCAGCAGCTGAACGACAAGCTGGGCGGCACCGACGGAGAGCAGCGAATCGTCAAGGACGCGCGCGGTGACCCGGTATCGCTCGAGCAGGTGAGGGACGTGCACCCCGGCTCCGACCTGCGGCTCACGCTGGACGCGTCCCTCGAGGCGCGCACCGAGAGCGTGCTGGCCGACGTCGGGCGGACGTTCCAACCGAAGGGAGCGACCGCGATCGCGATGAACCCGAACAACGGCGACATCCTCGCAATGGCGAACTGGCCCGAGGTCGACGCGAACCACGTCGACCAGGCGCCTGTCTGGGCGCGCGTCAATCGCGCGGTCGGCATGACGTACGAGCCCGGTTCGACCTTCAAAGCGATCACGGTCGCGGGCGCACTCACCGACGGCGTGGTGCGGCCCACCACGCAGTTCCGCGTCGGGCCCCAGATCCAGGTCGCCGACCGGGTGATCAATGAGGCTCACGGCACCGGCGGCGTGTTCACGGTCGCCGACATCCTGGCGCGCTCATCGAACGTGGGCGCCGTGCGGATCGGGCTGCGGCTCGGCCCGAACCGCTTCGACAGCTGGGTGCGGAAGTTCGGCTTCGGGAACCTGACGGATCTGCCCCTGCCCGGCGAATCGCCCGGCATCGTGCCGGGGGTGAAGGACTACTCAGGCTCATCGATGGGGAACCTGCCGATCGGGCAGGGCCTCGCGGTCACCCCGATCCAGATGATGCAGGCCTACGCGGCGATCGCGAATGGCGGCATCCTCGTGAAGCCGCGGCTCGTGCTGGACGGCAAGCCCGCGAAGGGCGAACGCGTGATGAGCCGTCGCAACGCGGCCCAGCTGCAGAAGATGCTCGAGGGCGTGCTGGGGCCGACCGGGACTGCCCCCGAGGCGGCCGTTCCCGGCTACGACCTGGCCGGGAAGACCGGTACCGCGCAAAAGCCCGAGCACGGCGTCTATTCGCAGACGAAGTACGTGTCTTCCTTCATCGGGTTCGCGCCCGCGCGCGACGCAAAGCTGCTGGTGGCGGTGATCGTGGACGAGCCCGGCGGTGGCGTCTACGCCGGCGGCCAGGTGGCCGCGCCCGCTTTCGAGCGGATCGCCAGCTACGCGCTCCCGTACCTCGGCATCGCGCCCCAATAGCAGCGGCCGACACTTATTCACTGAGCAAGGTGGGCCGAAGGCAGAAGTTCAGATGGTCCAGGGGTCCCCGTAAAATCGTGCCCCGATGACCCTGCGCGACCTGCTCGTCGATGGCGGCATCGATCTGCCCGTGCCGGCCGGCGACGTTGAGATCGAGGCGCTTGCCTACCGCAGCCAGGGCGTCACCGAGGCGGCGCTCTTTTTCTGCGTGCCCGGCTTCACCACCGACGGGCACGACTTCGCGCAGGACGCGGTCGAGCGGGGTGCGGCCGCGCTCGTGTGCGAGCGGCCGCTCGACCTCGACGTGCCCGAGGTCGTCGTGCCGGACGTGCGGGCGGCGATGGCCCCGCTGGCGGCCGCCTTCTACGCGCACCCCACGCGCGAGCTGCGCGTGGTCGGGGTGACGGGCACCAACGGGAAGACCACCACCGCGTTCCTCGTTCGCCACCTGCTCGAGCAGGCC
>Ga0114129_10011088_pt1 | contig 12841 bp, 10 predicted proteins | sample RhiMetdeltSRZDD1_FD_80071 | JGI IMG/M metagenome (GOLD analysis project Ga0114129, IMG submission 80071) | Populus rhizosphere microbial communities from Tennessee, USA - Rhizosphere MetaG P. deltoides SRZDD1 (version 2) (version 2) | ecosystem: Host-associated > Plants > Roots > Rhizosphere >...
CCAGCCCGCGCCGAGCACCGCCGCCGTGAGGGCGACCTCGGCGATACGGCCGAATCGCCGGCCGCGGGCGAGCGGCGCGGACATGCGCACGGGCGCCGGCAGTCGCTCTCCGATCTCGCGACCCATCTGCTGCCGGTTGAGGAAGATGCGTCGACGTTCCTCGGCTGTGAGCTGTCCCATACGCTGCCTCCTTCCCGCATCGGGTGGCGTATGCCATTCGGACGATGCGCGAGGGCGAAGCGTGACGGCTCGGCCTCTCGGTGGCCGCGAGACCGCGTGGGGAGCGTCGCGGTCAGGGTGAGCCGTGCGCACATCCCCGCGCGAGACGCACGCGCTCTCCCAGGCCTCTTAAAGGAGAGCGCGTGGGAATCGCCGGCGTTCGCCCGCTGAATCGGACGCGCCTCCTGCCGCTGCCCGGCGGGCCCTCCGGGCACGGTATGCTGGGATCCGGCTCGGGCGGCGCCACCAGGCAGTTCGTGGACACGTTCGACGCGGCGCGGGCGTCATCGCCGTTCCGCACGGAGTCAACGATGCAGCTGGCAATGATCGGTCTCGGCAGGATGGGCGGCAACATGACCCGCCGCCTGATGCGTGCTGGCCACGAGGTGGTCGTGTACGCAAGAAGCGCGAAGTCGCGCGACGCGTTCGCGAAAGAGACGGGCGCGGTCGTGGCGTCGTCACTCGATGAAGTCGTCGCGCGGCTCAAGCCGCCGCGCGCGATCTGGCTGATGGTGCCCGCGGCGGCGGTGGATCAGACCATCAGTGATCTCGGGGGCGTGATCACCAAGGGCGACATCCTGATCGACGGCGGCAACTCGTACTACGTGGACGACATCCGGCGCGCCAACGAGCTCGCCCGGCGCGGGATTCACTACGTCGACTGCGGCACGAGCGGCGGCGTGTGGGGCCTCGAGCGCGGATATTGCCTCATGATCGGCGGTGACAGGGCCGTGGTCGAGCATCTCGATCCCATCTTCGCCACGCTGGCGCCGGGCCGAGACGCGGCGCCCCGGCTTCCTGGACGCGAGAAGATCGCCGGCACGGCCGAGCAGGGGTACCTGCACTGCGGCCCCCCTGGCGCCGGCCACTTCGTAAAGATGGTGCACAACGGCATCGAGTACGGCGTGATGGCCTCGTACGCCGAGGGGCTGAACATCCTGCATCACGCCAATGTGGGCAACGCCGAGCACGTCCTCGACGCCGAGACGACGCCGCTCCGCGATGCCGAGGCGTATCGGTACGATTTCGATCTGCGCGACGTGGCCGAGGTGTGGCGTCGAGGCAGCGTGATCGCCTCCTGGCTCCTCGACCTCACGGCCGGCGCGCTGCTGAACGATCCGAGTCTGTCCGCGTTCGCCGGGCGCGTGTCGGACTCCGGTGAGGGGCGATGGACGATCAAAGCCGCCATCGACGAGGCGGTGCCGGCGCCCGTGCTCACCACGGCGCTGTACGAGCGCTTCGCATCGCGCGGCGAGGGCGACTTCGCGAACAAAGTCCTGTCCGCCATGCGGTACGCGTTCGGAGGTCATCAGGAGAAAGCCGAGCGCTGATGTGATCGCGCCCGGACGCGCCTCCCCGCTCGGCGCCACGTGGTCCGAGGACGGCGTCAACTTCAGCCTGTTCTCACGACATGCGGCCGGGGTCACGCTCCTGCTGTTCGACGCCGTCGACGAGTCCCGGTCGACGCGCGTCATCCGCCTCGATCCCGCCGTCAACCGCACATACTTCTACTGGCACGTGTTCGTGCCGGGCATCCGTCCCGCGCAGCTCTACGGCTATCGCGTCGAAGGCCCGTTCGACCCGCCCACGGGGATGCGATTCGATCCGAGCAAGGTGCTGCTCGATCCCTATGGGCGCGGCGTGATGGTGCCGCCGGGCTATTCTCGCGAGGCGGCACTGCGCGCGGGCGACAACGCCGCCACCGCGATGAAGAGCGTCGTGCTGAATTGCGACGCGTACGACTGGGAAGGCGACGCGCCGCTGTGCCGGCCCTCCGCGCACACGATCGTGTACGAGATGCACGTGCGGGGGTTCACGCGGCATCCCAGCTCGGGCGTCGCCGACAAGACGCGCGGCACCTTTGCCGGTGTCATCGAGAAGATTCCGTACCTGCGCGACCTCGGCGTCACCGCGGTCGAGCTGCTCCCGGTGTTCCAGTTCGATGCCCAGGACTGCCCGCCCGGGCTCGTCAACTATTGGGGCTACTCGCCCGTCTCGTTCTTCGCGCCGCACCACGCCTACAGCTCGCGGCAGGATGCGTTCGGGCCGCTCGATGAATTCCGCGATATGGTCAAGGCGCTGCACCGGGCGGGCATCGAGGTGATTCTCGACGTCGTCTTCAACCACACCGGCGAAGGCGGCGACCACGGGCCGACGCTCAGCTTTCGCGGAATCGACAACCCCACCTACTACATCCTCGAGCCCGACCGGTCGCGGTACGCGAACTACAGCGGCACCGGCAACACGCTCAATGGGAACCAGCCGATCGTCAGGCGGATGATCGTCGACAGCCTGCGCTATTGGGTCGAGACGATGCACGTCGACGGCTTCCGGTTCGATCTCGCCTCCGTCCTGTCGCGCGGCGACGCGGGCGAGCCGATGCCGAATCCGCCGGTGCTCTGGGACATCGAGTCCGACCCGGTGCTCGCGGGCACGAAGCTCATCGCCGAAGCGTGGGACGCCGCCGGACTGTATCAGGTCGGCAGCTTCGTCGGCGACAGCTGGCAGGAGTGGAACGGCCGGTTCCGCGACGACGTCCGGAGCTTCTTCCGCGGCGACGATGGCTTCGTGAGGCGCCTGGCCGATCGAATCATCGGCAGTCCCGAGGTGTACGCCCACAAGCAGCGCGAAGCGGAGCAGAGCGTGAACTTCGTGACGGCGCACGACGGCTTCACGCTGAATGACCTCGTCTCCTACGACGTGAAGCACAACGAGGCGAACGGCGAGAGCAACCGCGACGGCTCCGACGACAACCGAAGCTGGAATTGTGGCGCGGAAGGGCACACCGACGATCCCGTCGTCGAGAAGCTTCGCAACCGCCAGGTGAAGAACTTCCTGACGGTCACGATGCTGTCGATCGGCATGCCGATGATCCTGATGGGCGACGAGGTGCGACGCACGCAGCGCGGCAACAACAACGCCTACTGCCAGGACAACGAGACGAGCTGGTTCGACTGGGCGCTGCTCGAGCGGCACGCGGACGTGCATCGCTTCGTCCGGTTGCTCTGCCGGCGGCGGCTGCTGGCGATGGAGGCCGACTCGACGCGGGTCAGCCTCGATCAGCTGCTGCGCGACGCCCATCGCGCCTGGCACGGCGTGACGCTGCACCAGCCCGACTGGCGGGACATCTCCCACAGCCTCGCCTTCACCGCCGAGGTGCCGATGACGCAATGGCTGGTCCACATGATCGTGAACGCCTACCGCGAGCCGCTGGACTTCGCGCTCCCGCCACCCGGCGCGCATGGCCAGAACGCGTGGCACCGCTGGATCGACACGTCCCTGGAGTCGCCGCAGGACATCGTTCGGTGGACCGCGGCGCCGACGATCGCGAGCACGACCTACCGGGCGCAGCCGCACTCGGTGGTGGTGCTCTATGCAAACGACGCGCGCCGTTGAGCGCGCCTCACTTCCCGGTTGTCACATTGGACAGCAGCGCGCCGAGTCCCTCCGCCATCGTCAGGTGAGTGAGCACGGCATCGCGGAGCTTGGGAAACGGCAGCTCGGCGAGCATCGCCGCCTGCACCACGGCCATGACCTCACCGGCCTCCGGACCGATCATGGTGAAGCCGAGGATGCGGTCATCGCGCTCGGCCACGAGCACCTTCATGAAGCCGGGTCGTTCGCCCACCGCCTGCATGCGCAGCACCTCGCCGAGCGGCAGTTTCGCCACGCGGGGGGTCACGCCCTGGCGACGAGCGTCGCCCTCGCTCAAGCCGATGTGGGCCAGCGGCGGGTCCGTGAAGACGCAATAGGGAATCAGGCGATCGCGCGTGCTGCGCTGGCCTCCCGCGAGATTGGCCTTGATGATCTGGAAGTCGTCGACGGACACGTGCGTGAACTGTGGGCTTCCGGCGCATTCTCCGATGGCCCAGACGTCGGGCGCGCTGGTCTCGAGCCGCTCGTTGACGCGAACGTAGCCGCGAGCGTCGAGCTCGATCCCGGCGCGCTCGAGGCCGATCCCCGCGGTGTTCGGCGTGCGACCCACCGCGACGAGGACGTCGCTGCCCTCGATCCGCCGCTCTCCTGTCGGCGTGCGCACGCCGAGAGTGACGTCTTTTCCGGATCGGCCCTGCACACGGAGCGTCTGGGCGCCCACGAGACACTCGATGCCTTCATCAGTGAGTATCCGCCGCACCTCCTCCGAGACGTCGGGATCCTCCTGGCTCAAAAGCTGCGGACCCTGCTGGATGATCGTCACGCGACTGCCGAAGCGCCGGTACGCCTGGGCGAATTCGAGGCCGACGTAGCCGCCGCCGAGCACGATGAGATGTGGCGGCACGTGGTCGAACTCGAGGGCCTCGATACTGGTGAGCGGGTCGGCGGCCTGCAGGCCCGGGATGTCCGACATCGTTGCGTGGGTCCCGGTGTTGACGAAGACCTGGTCGCCCGCCACGAGGCGCGTCCCGCCGGCGTTGAGGCGCACCTCGAGCGTTTTCGGAGCCACGAAACGCGCGGACCCCAGGATCAGCTCGGCGCCGCTGTCCTTGTAGGCGCGCAGGTGCGCGGCGATCTGCCCGTCGACCATGTCGCGCTTGCGACGGCGGACGGCCACCATGTCGATCGCGACGTGACCGGTATTCGTGCCGAACTCCGCGGCGTGGCGCGCGAGGTACGCGACGTTCGCGCTCCAGATCTCGTTCTTGCTCGGCATGCAGTTGACGTTCGGACACGAGCCGCCGATCCACTGCCGCTCGACGACGGCCGTCCGTCGTCCCGATCGCGCCAGATGCCAAGCGAGCAGCTTGCCGCCCGCGCCACTGCCGAGGACGAGCGCTTCAAACCGTTCCTGTGCAGCCATGCCTTACTCCTTTGGGGGAGGGTCGAACCACGGTCCGGAGGTGCTCTCGCGCGACGTTGAGACGACGCAGGGCGAGCCTCGGTTACAGGGGCATCCTTGTACTCGCTGCCGCCGCCGAAAAATGATCGTCGGTCGCTGCGCCCCCGACTACGCTAGACGTATTGCCGCAGAACGTCGTCACGGAGCTCGAGGCAGCCCTCGCGCGCCAGCGCGCCAGATACCACGACCATCCGCTGCGCGAGCTGACCGCCCTGCTGCTGCTCGCCATGGAGCGCGAGCAGATCGTGTCCATCGCCTACCGAGACGAATCGATCCAGCGGCGACTCGATACCCTTCCGCTGCCCGATGACGTCCGGGACATCGTTCGCCATGGGATCGCGTGGGCGTGGAAGGACGAGGAGATGCACGCGATTTACACGCGCGGTCTCCTGCTTCGGATCGGTGGACCATGGACCCGAGCGCGAACGCTCATGGCGCAGCTCGCCGGTGCCCTCGGCGGGTGGGCCAGCTCCGTGCAGCAGCACGCCCGATGGTCGCAGGCGCCGACAGCCCGGGCGCTGGCCGCCCTGATCACGGGCATCGGTCGCGCCGCCGGCAAAGTGCCGCGTGCGATTCGCGACCGCCTGCGGTTCCTGTCGTTTCGACATCGGGACCGGCGATCTCCGTCCCGCTCAGCCGTCCGTCAATCTAGGAGGCCTCGACGTGAGCTACTTACCGAGGATCACCGTGACTGCAAGACCACCACGGATCTCGGCCAAGCGTTGATCGACGGCAGATTCGATCATGTCGGCAAAATCAAGGGACCGGTCCTGCGCGGCCTCTCCGCGCGGGCGCCGTTCTTTCACAACGGGTCGGCGCACACGCTGATGGACGTCGTGCGGTTTTACGAGAACCGATTCGGCCTGGTGCTCACGCCTCGCGAGGAGTCGGACCTGGTCGCATTCCTGAGCGCGCTGTGATTCGCAGCACGGCCTTCACACCACGGCGACGGCCTCGATCTCCACGAGGAAATCAGGGTGCGCAAGCCGGCGGACCTCCACCGTCGTGCTCGTGGGGAGCGCAGCGCCGAAGTACTCCATGCGAACGTCGACGTGCTTGAAGTATTCGTCGATGTCGGTGACGAACGTCGTCGTCTTCACCAGGTCGCCGAGCGAAGCGCCTGCCGCGTCGAGCGCGGCCTTCACGTTCTCCCCGACCTGGCGGAGCTGCGCGCGCATATCGCCCTTTCCGACCACGTTCCCGGCCTTGTCCCGCGCGAGCTGGCCGGAGACATAAATGGTTCGCCTGCCTTCGACGCTGACGACGTGGGAGTACAGCACGTGACCATTGACGACGCGCTTGGCCAACGCGTCAGGCTGGATGTTCTCGCGCTTCGCGGCCATGACGCCTCCTTGGGTGTAGTCGTGCGGTCCGTTCAGCCGTCACCCGTTCGGTGATGCCGACGGCGGCGGCGGTGACGGCGGCGGGACGGCAGGCCCCCGGCGCCTCCTGACGTCGAGGTGGCCGCAGTATAGCTCGCCGCAGTTTGTATGACGGCGTTGTGTGCTGCAACGGGTATCCTTCGATCGCGCCTCACACCCACGAATCTCGGGCGGGCTGCCCACCGGAGCACTGAGCATGGCGAAGACGACCGGACGACGCGAGTGGCTGTCGATGGTGGCGCGCGGAGCCGCCGCGACGACGCTGGGCGTGTTCGGGCATCCGCGCGCGGCGCGCCCGGACGACGGATGCGGGTCCCCGTGCATCAAGCACATCATCGTGCTGATGATGGAGAACCGCTCGTTCGATCACATGCTCGGGCTATTGATGAGCGAGATTCCCGACCTGCGCGGCGTCCGCGTCGGTGAGTGGAGCAACGTCGACGACAAGGGTAACGTGCACGCGCTGACGGCCGACGCGGCGTACCAGGGGCAGTTCAGGGTCGATCCGCCGCACGATTTCTGGAGCGCGCACCAGCAGATCTACTTGCATCCGGGAGACCGGACGCCGCCACAGCCGCCGCGGCCGGACATGCGCGGATTCGCCGCAACCTACGCGCGCGCCGGGGGCAACCCGGCTCACGTCATGAAATGCTTCAGCCCGGAGCGACTGCCGACGATCCGCGCGCTGGCCAAGAACTACCTCGTCTGCGACAACTGGTTCGCCTCGCTGCCGGGCCCGACCAATCCCAACCGCGCCTTCGCGCACTTCGGCACGTCCTTCGGACGCGTCGACAACGGCCCCGTGTGGTTCATGATGCTCGATCGGCGCGTCCAACACGGCATCTACGGTCGATTGCGCGATCGCGGCAAGACGTCAAAGATCTACTACTACAATCAGCAGAGCGGGACGGTCGCGATGACGTTCCTCCCGTCGTACTACTTCGGGCTCTATCGCGACTTCGTGAGCGACTGCAAGAACAACGCGCTGCCGGACTATGCGTTCATCGAGCCGCCCTACGTGGATCAGGACGACGGGACACTGGCCGCCGACCATCATCCCGACAACTTCGTCCTCGCCGGCGACCAGTTCATCCGGAACGTCTACGAGGCGATCCGCTCCAGCGACGAGGTGTGGCGCTCGACCCTGTTGCTGATCCTCTGGGACGAACACGGCGGCATCTTCGACCACGTGTCGCCGCCCACGCTGCCGTACGCCGACAGCTTTCGCTCGCCGGTGGGGTTCGCGTTCGACCGGCTCGGTGTCCGCGTCGGGGCGATCGTCGTGTCGCCCTACGTGACGCCGGGTGTCTCGCACGCGCTGTTCGAGCACGCGTCGATTCCCGCCACCGTCACGCAACAGTTCATCGGCCGACCCGACATCCACGCGCCCTACCGCCGCGAGCAGCGCGCGGCCACGCTGCAACAGCTCCTCGTCGACATGTCGCCGCGCATGGACCGGCCCGAGTTCGAGCGGGCGCCGCGGCGCAGCGAGGGGGGCCCCGGACACGTGATGCCGGCGTCGTGGTCCGAGTCGCGTCCATGGGACCGCCCGACGTCTGGGCCGACGCGATCGCCGTCGTCACTTCAGATCGAGCACGTCCGCGAGGTGCACCGGCTCCTGGCGTCCCGGAACGCGAAGCTCGCGCGCGCCTTGGATCCGCATGGCCTCACGAGCCAGCGCGAGGTCGCGCAATTCATGCGTCTGGCGCTGGCGGCGCTCCATCCCGAGCTCGAGGGTCGCGATTCCTGAGCGGCGTGCGCGTGGTCGGCTGACGGCTGCGGTCGCCGCGCTCGCGCTGCTCGCCCTCGCCGTCCCGCAGGCGAGCCGGGCACAGATGGTCCAGGAGCTAACGCCCGAGTCGCTCGGTCTGACCGTGTGCTCGAAACCGACCGTGGCGGAGAGCAGCGTTCCGGTGGTGCGCGATCTGCGGACGGAGTACCGGGAGCTGGCCTTCGACATCTGTCGTGTCAAGGAGGACTACAGGGACGCCGGCTTCCGCGGCATGCTGCAGCGGCAATTCGGAACGATCCAAGATCTGATCGTCGACGTCTTCACCGGTCCCGGTCTGCATCCGACGATCGGCAACATCGTGCCCGAGAGCGGGACCGCACTGGGGCTCTCACTGAACGACGAGTGGCACCGCGCCCAGTCGCCGCACCTGCGGTTCACGACGAGCGTCGAGGGACGCGCGTCCGAGAACGGGTTCTGGGCGGCCGGCGCGGTCGCCCACATCCAGTTCGACCTCTATCGCACGTACGACGTCGCCCCGTTCCGGATGCCGCAAGCCACCATCGCGATCAAGCACTTCGATCTTCCCAAGATGCCGTTCTTCGGGCTGGGCAATCAGACCTCGCGCCGTGACCGTTCGTTGTTCGAGCTGACCGAAACCGAGCTGCCGATCCTCCTGGACTTCCCCGTGGCGTACGGACTGACGTTGTCAGCGCAGTTCACCGCGCTCCACGCGGCGTCGGACCCGTCGCCGACGTTCCTGAGCCGCTTCCCCGAGGCGTCGGCGCCCGGCCGCCAGTCGCGCACGACCTACGTCGTCCCGGGACTGATCGCGACCTATCGCTCGCCGGACGTGCTGTACGGTCTGTCCGGCGAGGCTCGCGTGGGCTATGAGGCCTACGAGGCGCTGGCGGGGGGGCCGTTCTCGTTCGATCGATTCGAGGCGTGGACGGCCGTGCACTACGGTATCGAGGATCAGCCGTTCGCCGAGGCGACATTCCCGTACGTGCGCGCTCTGCTCGGCTCGAGCCGCTTGAGCGCGGAGGCGAACCTGATCATCAGTGAGGCGCGCAGACACAGCTCGGTGCCGTTCTATCTTCAACCGACACTCGGCGGCGGCGACATCCACAACGAAAACTGGCTGAGGAGCTATGCGAACTACCGCTTCAGGGCCCCCAACGTGGTGGCGTATGGCCTGACCTATGAACGTCGACTGATCGATCCGATCGGCATCTCCGTCTTCGCGCAATGGGGCAAGGTGGGGCGCGACGTCGGCGAGCTCGATTTCGACCGTCTGAAGCACAGCGTCGGCATCGGCCTCACGTTGCGACTCGGCGGCAGATCCGTGGCGGAATTTTCCTTCGCGTGGGGCGGCGGCGAAGACACCCGCTTCTACGCGACCGGCAACACGAACAACGCAATCGGATTCGGCGCGCGGGCGGCCGGTACCATCGGTCTGCGGGGTGTGTTCTAGCCCTGCCCCATCCCCCTACCGCGCCGCCGACTCGTAGCGGCTCGTCTGCTCGACGTTCGAGGCACGGAAGCGTGCGACCGCGTCGGCGTGCGCAGCCCGCTCCGCCGCCCCGAAATCGACGCGCGGCCGCGGCTCGTCGTCGAAATTGCCGTAGCGGTCGGTGCCCCGCACCAGCATCGCGGTGAGACGTGTGCGGCTGGTGCAGCGCACGTTGGTCGGGATGTAGCTCAGTCCGAGCCCGATGCGCCGGTCGGCGGAGAGATTCGGACGCGAGTTGTGCACCAGCAGCGTGTGGTGCAGGGAGAACTGGCCCGCACGCACCGGCATGAATTCCGTACGGCTCGTGTCGAGCTCGGCCGTGATGGTCTGGCCGCGCGACAGCAGATTGTGTGCAGCGTCGCTGTGCTCGGCGTGATGGAGCTGGCCGAGCGTGTGCGAGCCCGGAATCACCTCCATGCAGCCGGCTTCGATCGAGGCGTCGGTGAGCGCGACCCAGGCGGTCACCTGCACGGGTGGCTCGAGGCCGAAGTACGTCGCGTCCTGATGCCAGCTCACATAGGCGGGGTCGCCGGCATTCTTGGGCCAGACCGAGAGATGGAACAGGCGGATGTCCGGGCCGATGAGGTCCTCGACGGCATCGAGGATGGCGGGATGGTACACGATCTGGTCGACCCAGGTGAACAGCAGATGCGGCTTGAAATTGTGCCCTTTGGTGAGCTCACCCTGGCTCGCCTCGAATTCCTCCATGGCGCGCCGATATCGCCGCGCCTCATCCGCGGGGAACGCGTCGATCGGGTACACGAACCCGTCCCGGTGGTAGCGCTCGATGTGCGCCGCGCTGAGCTTCTTCGCCATGGGCGCCATCCTACACCGCGGTCCCCGCCACCGCCGCGTGACGCCGTCCCCTGGCGGACCCGGATCTGACCGCGCGTCACCTCAAGGCGGCGCGCCCGGCATGAGCCGGAGGCTCACGCCGCCCGCGGAAACGGCCTCTCTCGCCGACTGCCATCCGACCGCCGCCCTTCGCTGCTGACGGGCTCGAGCAGGCGGTCGACGCCACGCTCGAGCAGCTTCTTCACGAGCGCAGCGGCCGCGGCGCTGAGAGCGGCGGCGATGATCTTGCCGGGAATGGTCGGCTCGGCGGCCACGCGCTCGGGATGCTCCGTCATGCGCGAAATCGCCTGACGCAGCCTGCCCGCCCGCGCCGTGACGCGCTGCCGGCGCCGCTGACGCAACACGTTGAGCCCGACACCAGTGGCCGCGGTCGCCACGAACGCGAGCGTCGTCAGCGTGGCGCCGAGTGCGTGGCGACGCAGCTGAAGCCGCACGTCGAACAGCTCGTGCCGGCGCCGGTCGAATTCGGCGAGCAGCTCATCGAGCTCGTATCGGACGGTCGCGATCTCGCCACCGAGCGCCTGCGCGGTCGCGCGAGGGCTGGATTCTTTGTCTACGCGAGGCGTTCCTTCACCCATCGCATGTCCTCTTTCAGTGTCTGCCGTGTCAGTGACAATGGCCCGGTGACGTGGCGCCGCCAACCGATGTAGCCGATGATCGCGGCGATCACGAGAATGGCGCCTCCCACCAAGAGCGCAGCCAGCCAGCCGGGGATGACGAGCGCTAGCGCCAGGATCGGGGCGACGAGGAGCAGGTTCACGCCGATCAGCGCCGCGACCGCCGCGACACCGAGCGCCTTGATGGTGGCCAGCTCGGCGTTCAGATCAGCGCGAATCTCGGCTTTCGCGAGCTCCAGCTCCTTTTGCGCCAGGACAACGACTTTTCCTGTGATCTCCTTGATGAGCACACGATTGGACAGTTCACCCGCCGAAGGTCCATTTCGCACGACGTCCATTGCAGTCTCTCCTCCATGGCGGTCATCCGTGCGTCCGTCCCGCTTCGATGACGTCGCCGCCAACAGCTGCTCTTCACCGCCCAGCGCACGGCCGAGTTGCAACGCCTGGCGGTACACCACCTGCCATTCGTCGTACGTGACCGGCAAATGACGGATGTCTCGCGCGATGTCGCTCAGCCGTCCCGAGAGCGCCGTCGACCTCGCATGGGCGGCAGGATTCTCCGAATACACCGACCACACACGCTTGATCTGCCGCTCGATATCCTGTGCGCGCGGATCGAACGTTTGCAGCGCCCGCTCCGGGGTGAGCGCCTCCACGATGACGCCGTGTGCCCACGCCGTGTCTTGCGCGGAGCCGCGCAAAAGAAGGGCGTTCGGATAGAGCGCGGCCTCCATGTGGTCGCCGACGAAATACGCCAGACGCTGCGGGACGTACTCTCTGAAGGCCGGGCCGCCCAGGGCGAGCAGGATTCGCGATGGCAGCGTCATCCACCATGGGGGCTGCGCCTGGTGGACGGTGAATCCGTGTTCGTTGAGCACGCCGGCCGCCGTGGCCGCGATTGCATCATAGTGGCGGGCATCGGTGATCAGCGGGATCTGCAGATCGATACGGCGGCGCACGAACGAGATGATCCGCAACACCGGCACGGTGACGAAGACCACGAAGAACGCGGCAGCAATGGCGATCGTGATGGGAAAGCCGCGGAGCACGCGCGTGACGGCCGATTCTTGCGAGGCCGGCCGGCCGTTCGTCGGCATGGGCTCGAGCGCGCTGACGTTGCGGCGCCGGACGGCGATCGTGATGCCGACGGCGAGCGGCACCGCTGCGGCCAGGACGATCCAGCCGACACGCACGGTCCACGACGGAATCCAGTCGGGCAACGGGACGAACCCCAGCACGAACACGGCGATCTTCGGAACCGCGATGCCGAGCAGGAGAATCGGCCACGCCGCTGCCGCCCCCACCAGCGCGGACAGCAGCGTCTGCTCGCGCTCGTTCGTCTGGCCGAACAGGGCAACCACGGCCCAACCGAAGATGGCGGACGTGATCCGGCCCAGCGATCGGCTGACAAGCGCGAGCAGGGCCTGGATGACCGCCATGCAACCCCATGGAGCAAAGAAACTGCCAGTGTCGAGGCGGCCGTGATCTGGGTAAATCTTCCAAACCGCGCGGGCCCTGCCGCTGGCGCCGCGGCGCTGGCCTCGCCCGTCCGTGACGTCGTCAGCGCGAGAGCTTCTCCGCGCGGACGCCGATGAGCCGGAGCTTGCGGCGTCGGGGATTCTCTCGTTCGTCGAGGAATGGCACCCAAGGCCTCCTCGCTCGTCCACGCGTCGCGGGCGGCTCGCGAGC
>Ga0114129_10011089_pt1 | contig 12840 bp, 6 predicted proteins | sample RhiMetdeltSRZDD1_FD_80071 | JGI IMG/M metagenome (GOLD analysis project Ga0114129, IMG submission 80071) | Populus rhizosphere microbial communities from Tennessee, USA - Rhizosphere MetaG P. deltoides SRZDD1 (version 2) (version 2) | ecosystem: Host-associated > Plants > Roots > Rhizosphere >...
AGATGAGCATCGACGAAGAAGCCAAACTGCGCCGGCAAGTGGCCGATCTGGAGTTGCAGCTGGCCGAAGCGCAAGCCGTGCTGCGGGCGATTTATAACCGCGAGGTCGATGCCGTGGTCGTGCACGGTGCGGACGGCGAGCAGGTATTCACTCTGCAAGCTGCCGAGCATCCTTACAGGGTCATGGTCGAAACCATGACTGAAGGAGCAGTAACACTGTCTCGAGAGGGTACCGTGCTTCACTGCAACCGGGCGTTCGCGGAGCTTGTCGGCCGAGCATCTCACGAGCTGATCGGTTCGTCCTTCACAGTCTGGGTGAAAGAAGAAGACCAGGCGAGCTACGCGGAATTCCTGCAAAACGCCGCTGCGCCGCAACGGAGAAATTTGCTGCTCGTCAAAGCAGACGGTGCGGCGGTACCGGTACAACTGGCCTCGAGCCCGCTCGATCTGGACGATTTGCCGGGCGCGATCTGCGTCATTGCGCTGGACCTGACTGAGCAGCAGCGTCGCCTGGCCTTGGAAATCGATCAGCAGGCCGGCCGGGCGCGCGAGCAGGCGCTGCGCCAGCGCCAGGAGGAATTGGAGAAGCTGAACCAAGAGCTGGAGGACATCAACCGCGGCATGGTAACGCTGTATGCGGAGCTCAACGAGAAAGCCAAGGACCTGAGGCACGCCGACGAGATGAAGACGCGATTTCTTTCCGATATGAGCCACGAACTGCGCACTCCGCTCAATTCGATTTTCGCCTTATCGAGTCTATTGCTCGACCGGGCCGACGGGGAGTTGACCAGTGAACAGGAGAAACAGGTCGATTTCATCCGCAAGGAGGCCGACTCGCTACTGGAGCTGGTCAATGACTTGTTGGATTCGGCCAAGATCCAGGCGGGCAAGGCCGAAGTGCACCCGTTGGAGTTCGAAGCGGCCAATTTGTTCAGCGCATTGCGCGGCATGCTGCGCGCGTTGCTGGTCAATGAAGCGGTAAAGTTAGTATTCGAAGAGCCCGAGGGGGTGCCGTTATTGTATGCCGACGAGCCCAAAGTATCGCAGATACTGCGCAACTTTATCTCCAATGCGCTGAAGTTCACCGAGCGCGGCGAGGTGCGGGTTAGCACGCGGTACGACGAGAGTAGTGGTATGGTGACCTTTTCCGTAAGTGATACCGGAATGGGGATTGCGCCCCAGGACCAAGGGAGAATATTCGAAGATTTTACCCAGTTGGAAAATCCCGCGCAGGGCCAGTTCAAAGGGACGGGATTGGGCTTACCGCTATGCCGCAAGTTGGCCGATTTATTGGGGGGGTGGATCGACCTGGAGAGCGAGATGGGAGTGGGCTCGAAATTTTCTCTGACGTTGCCGTTGCGCTATCAGCCGGAGAGTAAAGCGCGCAATGGTGACGAGACTGCGGCTGAATTGAGCGTAGGGTAAAAGAATTGTAAAGGACGAGAAGACGCAACAATAACGAAAATGGTTGCTTCAAATTCGCTTGAGTCTAACATTCTGATCATCGACGACGAGCCGGCGGCGCGCTACGTGGTGGCCGGTCTCTTGAGGGCCGAAAACTGCGTCACTTACGAAGCGCAAAATGGCGTCGAAGGCTTGCGCATGGCGCGCGAGATCAAACCTCGGTTAGTGCTTCTCGATCTTCATATGCCGGGTATGTCCGGCTACGACGTGCTCGATTCACTCAAAGCCGACTCGGAGATGCACGGGATACCCGTGGCTGTGGTTACCTCGGCAAGCCTCACCGACCAGCAAAGACGCAATCTTGAATGCCAAACCTGCGCCATCATCAACAAAAGCAGTCTTTCACGGGAGCGTATGCACCGGCTCTGGGCTTGGTGCTGCGATAAGGCGAGCGCGAGGGAGAAGATGGAGGAACAGAGTGACGGAGTTAACAAGCTGGAATAATGGAATACTAGAGTAATGGGTGAACTGGAGTGTTGGAGTAGTGGAGTAATGGGTCCGCCCCAACACGCCAACACTCCATCACTTCAGGAATCCATTACCCAATCCGTACATCATGACAGATTCTCACCCTCATACCATTCTAAACGTCGACGATAACGAGGCCGGGCGTTATGCCAAGACTCGCGTTCTGCAACGCGCGGGCTACCACGTGCTGCAAGCCGGCACCGGCGCGGCGGCGCTGCGCATCGTCGCAGAACTGCGGCCGGAACTGATCGTGCTCGATGTCAAACTGCCCGATATCAGCGGCTTCGAGGTTTGCCGTAAGATCAAGAGCGAGCGCTCGAGCGCCGACGTCATGATTCTACAGGTCTCGGCGTCGCGCGTGGCAGCCGCGGACCGCGTTCAGGGCCTCGAGATCGGCGCAGACGCCTACCTGACCGAGCCCATAGATCCCGCGGAGCTGCTCGCCACAACGCGGGCATTGTTGCGGCTCTACGATCGCGAAAAGGAAAACCGCCGGCTGCTCGACGAGCTGCGTGAGAGCGAAGAACGTATGCGCATTTTGATCGACGGCGTGCGCGACTACGCGATATTCATGCTCGACAAAGACGGATGCGTGAGCAGCTGGAACGCCGGCGCACAACGGCTGACGGGTTACGTGGCGCTGGAAATTCTCAACCGACATCATTCTTATTTATATCCAGACGAGGCGATCCGCGCGGGACAGCCGACGGATGATTTACAGGTCGCGGCAGTCAATGGCCGCCATGAGCTCGACGATTGGCGCGTCCGGAGGGACGGTTCGCGATTCATCGCCAATGTGATTTATACGGCGCTGCTTGACGGCGGCGGCGCGCCGCGTGGTTTCGCAGTGGTGCTGCGTGACATCACCGAACGCAAGCTGAGCGAGCTGACCCGCGCCTGGCTGGCGTCGATGGTAGAGCACACGATGACCGCCATCATCGGCTTGAGTCCGGCGGGAATCATTGAAAGCTGGAACCCCGCAGCCGGGCATCTTTTTGGCTTCACGGCCGCCGAAGCGATAGGCCAGTCCCTCGCTCTGCTCACCCCCGACGACCGCTTGGAAGAACAAGGGATACTTCTGGAGCGGTTGCGCGCGGGCGACGCGCAAACGCTGGAAACCGCGCGCCGGACAAAGGATGGGCGAGTGTTGGAAGTAATCCTGACCGTGGCGCCGGTTATCGATGGAAGGAAAAATCTCGTCGGCGTTTCCGCCAGCTTGACCGACATCACCGCGCGTAAACTCGCCGAGGAGGCGCTGTGGCGCAGCGAAGAACGGTTAAGCTTAGCCCAGGACGCGGCCCACGTCGGGATCTGGGATTGGGACCCGCGCACCGGCAGCCTGTCATGGACGGCGGAGATGCTGAATCTCTACGGCGTCGCTTCGCCGGCAGCTACTTACGCCGAATGGCGCCAGCTGGTCCATGTCGACGACATTGCGCGCGTCGAGGCAGAGCGTGACGAGGCATTGCGGCGACGGCAGTCCTTCAATATCGAATACCGGGTAATGCAGGGCTCGGGCGAGGTGCGCTGGATCGCATTACGAGGCGAAGGGTACTACAGCGCTGACAACGAAGTGAAACGGGTTCTCGCCATCAATATGGATGTTAACGATCGCAAGCGCGCTGAGGAACGGCTGCGCGAGAGCGAAGAGCGCTTTCGGGCGTTGGCCGATAGCGCGCCGGTGCTGATCTGGATCGCCGGGCCACAGAAAACGCAGTTTTGCAATCAAGCCTATCGCGATTTTGTCGGCGTCGCCGACGACTCTGAGTTGGTCGGATCCGGGTGGTCGAAGTACCTTCATCCCGACGATCGCGAAGGCTATATCGCCGCTTATCTGGCGGCATTAAATCAACGGGAGCAGTTCGAAGCCGATTTTCGCATGCGCCGCGTTGACGGCCAGTATCGCTGGATGAAGTCGCTGGCCAAGCCGCGTTTCACCGACACCGGCACATTTCTCGGCTATGCCGGCTGCACGATCGACATCCACGACCGCAAGATCGCTGAGGCACAGTTGGCACTGTTGGCCGCCGTCGTGAATTCTTCTCAGGACGCGATTTATTCGTTTACTCTCGACGCTCGGATCCTCAGTTGGAATAGCGCCGCGGAAACCCTTTTCGGGTGGACCGAAGCGGAGGTGCTGGGGCAGCCGGCAAGCCTCTTCGCTCCCGCCGAGCTCATCGCCGAACGCGAGCGCCTAATTGAGCTGGTTACGCGCGGCGAGTCAGTGAGACAATTCGAGACCACATGCGTGCGCAAGGACGGCAGTCGCTTTGATGCCATGCTGACGTTTTCGCCGGTGGTGGCGCACGGCAACATCGTCGGCATATCCGCCATTACCCGTGACATTACGGAGCGCAAGCGCGCGCAGGAACAACGCGACGAACAGGCGCGACTGTTGGACTTGTCGCTCGACGCGATTATCGTTTCGAGCACTGCAGGCGGTACCATTCAGTACTGGAATGAAGGAGCTGAAAAGCTCTACGGCTACAGCGCCGCAGAAGCCCTCGGTCATTCGATCGATGAGCTGCTCAAAACCGCCTATCCGGTGTCGCGGCTCGACATCGGGAAAAAAATTGATGATGAAGGGGAATGGGACGGCCGGTTGGTGCATATCCGGAAGAGCGGTGCCCAGGTAGCAGTACTGAGCCGCATGCAACGAATCATCAGACCGGGCGGCGACGTGATTTTGGAAGTCAACCGAGACATCACGATTATCGAAGAGGCGGAGCGGGCCGTGACCGAAGCCGCGGCGCATCTCAAAGCGATCGTCGAAACAGCGGTGGACGGCATCATTACTATCGACGAGCGCGGCGCCGTCGAATCGGTCAATCCGGCAGCGGAGAAGATCTTCGGGTATCCGGCCGCCGATATGGTCGGTATGGAAATCTCTCTGCTGGTGCCGGATCTCGCTGACTCTGGCGGTTACGCATTGAGCAGCCACCTGAGCACCGGCGAAGGGCAATCGACTGAAAGTAGCGCGGAAATGCGCGGCCGGCGCAAAAATAGCAACGAATTTCCCTTGGATGTCGGGTTTAGCGAAACCGTGCTCGGCGAGAGGCGCTTTTTCACCGCCCTGGTGCGGGATGCCAGCGCGCGCAAGAAGGCCGAGCAAGCCCTCGTCGACGCGAAAAACGCAGCGGATGCAGCGAACCGGGCCAAAAGCGAGTTCCTGGCCAACATGAGTCACGAGATCCGTAACCCGATGACCGGGGTCATGGGCTACGCGGATATCTTGCTCGAGCGCTTGCAGGACTCGAAAGACCTCGAGTGCGTGCGCGCGATCAAAAACAGCGGGCAATACTTGCTGCAAATTATCAACGATCTACTCGATTTGGCGAAGATCGAGGCCCAGGGTCTGGAGCTCGAAAAACGAGAAATCGATCTGCCCGGTTTTCTCACCGACGTATACACGCTCATGGAAGGCGCCGCGCGAGGGAAGGCGCTGCCATTGGTTTTAAAATATGAAGGCATGATTCCGCATAGAATCGAAAGCGACCCGAAGAGGCTGCGTCAAATCCTGATCAATCTGCTCGGCAATGCGATCAAGTTCACGCACCATGGCGGCGCCGAATTGACCGTGCGCTACAACGCCGAGCGGAGAGAGCTGGAATTGAACGTCAGCGATTCGGGCATCGGCATGACCGAGGAGCAACAACAGAATCTCTTCAAACCGTTTACTCAAGGCGACAGCACGGTGACCAAAGCCTACGGTGGCACTGGGCTTGGCCTGGCGATCACCAAGCGTCTGGTCGAAGCTTTGGGAGGACGAATTACTGTGACGAGTGTTCCTGGACGAGGCAGCACATTTTACGTCATGCTGCCTGTGCACGTGCTCGCGGACACCGCCCACGGCAATTTCGAGATGGCGTCCGAAATGGCGGAGTTGCCGGGCCGACAAATGCTTGGGGCGCGGGTGATGGTCGTCGAAGACCAGCCGGATATTCGCCGACTGTTGGAACACTTCATCACCGATGCGGGTGGCAAAGTGACGGCATTCGACACTGGTGAGGCGGCGTTGAAAGCAGTCGAGCAGAGGACCGACGATTTTGACGTCATCCTGATGGACATCCAGATGCCGCTTCTGGACGGCTATGAAACCACGCGGCGGTTGCGCGCGCTGGGATTTACCAGACCGATCGTTGCGGTGACCGCGGGCGCCATGGCCGGCGATCAGGCAAAGTGCCTCGCCGCCGGTTGCAGCGAGTATGTCAGTAAACCCATTGACAGGGCGAAGCTTTTGGAAGTCATCACCCGAATAGCGCACCCTGGCCCAATCGCTGCCGGACCCTTGTGGTCGAGCCAGCCGGGTTCGTGGCAGAACAACAATAGCGACGGTCAGTCAGTGGCGGCCGCCGGCGTACCTGAGAGCCGCGCGAAATATCGGCGCGTGTTGGTCGTCGACGATCGACCGGTGGCGCTCAATGCGACCAAGAGTTTGCTGGAGATGTACGGCTTCGAAGTGCGAGCCGCCGCCACCGGCCATGGAGCGATCCGGGCTGCCGCTGAGTTTCGGCCGCATTACGTTTTCCTCGACCTCAGCCTGCCGGACATCAGCGGCTATGAGGTGTTTCGCCGGCTGAAAAGTAACGAGTTGCTGGCGAACACCAGATTCTTCGCCCTGTCGGGCCACGGCCCAGAGGAAAATCTGCGGGCGCAGAAGGCCGGCTTCGATGCCTATTTTACCAAACCGGTAGATATCAAGGAGATGGAAAAATTGATCAATGAAACGCCGCCATCGAGCGCGGCGCAGTGACGCCGCGCTGATCGCAACGCGCGCACTTTCAAATCGTTCCAAACGCTCCAGCAAGTTCAAATCGTTCAAGACGTTCAAACCCGGCGTGGGTCGAGGATAGAGGATTGAGGATCGAAGATCGCGAGCCTCCATTCTCGATCCTCAGTTTTTGGTGCCGGTCATTCGCTCGGCGTCGGCTGCAATCTTTCGCGATTGCGGGTGATGGCGCGATCCGCGGGCCGCGTCAGTAACCGCGGTAGGAATGCCGAGCGGCTTTGCCAACCGCGGTGGACATGATCGCCATCTATTCGTTCCGGTCCGGGTAGCGCCCGGCCAATCATACTTAACGCTCCTCCGACAAAGCTAGGAACCAGGCCGTTCAGCAAGCGCGCCAAGCGCGCCTGTGGACCGACGACCAGCTGTCCAACGCCATAGCGGCACGCCTCGATGATCTCGTGCGCGGCGACTTCGGAGCTCACGGAAAGCGCCGGAGAGGCATTGGCAATGCTGAACAGCGCGAATTCTTTTTTATGCTGGCCCTTGAATAAGGCATTGACGTGGGAGCCCGTGCGCATCAGGCCCGGAGATACCGTAGTGACGTAGATCCCGTCCTTCACCAGCTCGGCACGCAATCCTTCGGAAAAACCGACCAGGGCAAATTTACTGGCGACGTACGGCAGTAAGTGGGGCACGGCGATCTTGCCGCCGATGGAGGCAATATTGACGATACGTCCGCTGCCTTGATGCTTCATGTATGGCACCACTTCTTGAATGAGATAGAGGGGACCCCAGAAATGAGTATCCATGGCGTCGGCGAAATCCTTCGGCTGCATGTGCTCGTAGGGGCCGACCTGAATAATGCCGGCATTGTTGACCAAAACGTCGATTCCCAGCTCGGACGTAATCGACGCGATGGCGTTGCGCACTTCATTTTGATTAGCCACGTCACAGCTCATAGTAACGACACGCACGCCGGTGCGTTTGAGCTCGCGCTCCGCTTCGGTGAGTTGGTCGCGGTCGCGCGCCAAGAGCGCGATATTAGCGCCCTCGGCGGCGAATTCGCGCGCTAACTCCAGACCCAGACCACGCGAGCCGCCGGTAATCACGATTGTTTTTCCGGCAAACTCGATGCAGCGCCGTTGGCGCGCGATATAGGCTGCCGCTGCGCCGGCCGCGCCAATCAGTGCGAGCTTAATCGGTAGCGGAAGCTGATATTGTGATGTCCGCTCGTCCATAAGAAATCTCCTTCATTTCGTCTCGCCGAAGCCGCGCGCCGTTACTGCCGGGGGCGACCGGCCAGTCCCCTATATCGGATCAGGCCAATGTCTTATGGCGCGACAGTCGGATCGCTGCGGGCCGGATGATGCGCTGTGGATTTGCGTCAGGTGTCTGCTGATCGGTGGGCATAGTCATACGGCTCGTCTCTTTGGCGCGATCTTTTGCAAAGAACCTTCTTGTCGCCGCGAAAACTAAGCGGAGCAAGCGATATGCCAGGAAATTGTTTGTAACAGTCGCCGCCGACCAAATTGTGGGCGTGCGAAGAAATAAAATTTCTCGCTATTCAGGGTCGGTCCAACAGATAGTCAGAGCAGTGAATACCGTCCACGAAAACCCGACAGTGTATGAGAATTGACACAGTAATCGAAGAGCAAGGTCGCATCATAGGACAGAAAACTGCCCGTGAAAATTATGAGTGGTAACGTTTCTGCGAAATCTGGCAATACAAATGGCCGGGTTCTCTGACGGTTGCACTGAAAACTCTGTTATGTGCTGCCAGCCCTTGCGGCACCGGACTTGCTGCTCGTGATCATGAATAGGCAAACTAGGAGGCAATTATGATTGACGTCAATAAAACCGAACCTGACCGCGTCCGAGCAAATACGCCGCCCGAAATTAACCAGCGCATCGACAAGCGGATCGAGGAAAATGTTCGTTACTACTCAGGCCAACCGAAGGAAAAAATAGCGGGACGAATCCGCGATCTTGACGAAGAATGGGACATTGAGCGCATGATAGAAGCGATGGCATCGTCGTTTTCGTTGACCGGGATCATCCTCGGCGCCACGGTTGATCGCCGGTGGTTTTTGCTGCCCACCGTCATTCTATCGTTCCTTTTATTGCATGCCATTCAAGGATGGTGTCCGCCGGTACCGGTGCTGCGTCGCCTTGGTATTCGTACGCGCGAGGAAATTGACCGCGAACGCTATGCGCTCAAGGCGTTGGCAGGCGACTTCGCCGGTCTTACACGAGACGTCGATACCATCGAGGACACGCTGGTTGCGGTCAAATAACCGTGCAGCCGCCCGATACGAGACAGCCATTGGCTGGCTTGTGTTGGTCTCCACCGTCATGCCGACGGGTAGGGGCGGGTTTCAAACCCGCCCCCTGCGGAATGAAGAGACGATTCAATGATGTAACCAACTACGAAAGACGCCTCGCGGACGGCTTTTTCTGCCGTAACCGATCGCGTTACTGATTGCCTCGCCCTGACGTTCGACGAGGTCTTTGCCTCTTTCGAAAACTTCTCCGGCGCGCTCGCGGCCTTCGTCGACACGCTCGCGAAGAAATTGCCGCGTTTCTTCACCCGAGTAGGGGGCGATCAAGAGCGTGGCGACCACGCCGACGCTGACGCCAATCAGAAAAAAGAACAATTCGTTAGGGTTTTTCATTATTGCCTCCCTTTTTACAATTCTGCGTCTTCTGTATCTCTGGGTCCATAACTGATTCCGACTGCTTTGTCGGGGACTGGCTGCTTTTTGATTTTAAAAAGCCGCCTGTCCCCATATGCGAGCAAGAAACATACCGCTTATGGTTCTGTCGCAGTTCAGTTGCTCCAACCCGCCGTTCTGACGGCACACCTAGAAATCATTAGCCATATTCCATTCGTGCTGACCTGGTCGAAGCAATGATCTGCTCGCACAAGAGATTCTCACCGCCGGCTACTCCAGCTGTCGCAGCATTTTCGCCGTGAGTGGGCGACGTGCCGCTTCATAATCATCCCAAGGATCTTTGCGCAGACGAGCTAAACGGTCCGGGACATTTCGTATCGTGAAATGCCCGCGTAGATCTTCCGTCAGCTCCTGCCAGCGCAAAGGCACGGATACGGGCGCACCGGACCGAGCGCGGGTCGAATAAGCGCACACCGCCGATGCGGTTCGGCTATTGCGCAGGTAATCAATAAAGATCTTACCGTGACGTTTTGACTTCGACATCGTCGCGGTGTAGCGCTCGGGCGATTTGTGCACTAAGCTCTCGGCAACCGATCGTGAAAAGTCTTTGACATATTGCCAGTTTTGTTTGAGCGCGATGGGCACGACAATATGCAGCCCTTTGCCGCCGGTGGTTTTGACGAACGCGCCGAGGTCGAGATCGCGCAGCCGCGCGCGCAGCTCAGCCGCCGCGGCTTTGACTTGATCCCAGGGAACTTCCGCTCCCGGGTCGAGATCGAAGGTCATGCGATCCGGCTGTTCGATGCGCGGTACGCGTGAGCCCCAGGTGTGCAATTCCAAAACTCCCATTTGTACCAGAGTAATGATGCCAGGAAGCGAATCGACCGATAGATATTTAACCGTGCTGCGCTTTTCCCGAACCGGAATGGTGTGGATTACGTCACTCACCGCATCGCGGCTGTGACGTTGATAGAAGCATTGCTTAAGATGACCTTCGGGACAACGAACCAGGGTCAGCGGACGACCCTCCAAGTGAGGTAGGATCCAGTCCGCAATCTGTTCGTAGTAGAGCGCCAATTCGTGTTTGGTTATCCCTTGGTCGGGATAGAGGACACGATCGGGATTGGTCAGTTTTATGCCCGCGATGCGATCATCCTGGCTCGCCGGTCCGTTCGATTGCGTCGGCGGCTTCGCCACTTCGCGTTGGATCTGTTTTGCCGGCTTGTCTTCGCGCAGGCCCTTGAACGAAGGATGGCGCAAAAGGCCGTCGGTCGTCCACTCGGTGAAAACGACTTCGCCCACCAGCTCCGGTTCCACCCAGTGCACGCTTTTGGCGTCGCCGCCCTTCGGCGGATTGACGAAGGGCGGCGACTTTCGTTCGAGCTTGTCGAGACGAACGCGCAGATCGCGCAGCATTCTGTCATCGAAGCCGGTGCCCACTCGGCCGGCATAGCGTAGCCCGCCGCTGTCATCATGAACTCCGAGCAGCAATGCGCCGAAGCCGGCGCGCGCGCCGGCTGGGTCGGTGAAACCGCCGATCACGAATTCCTGGTTCTTGGAGCATTTTATTTTCAACCAATCGCGGCCGCGGCCAGAGCGATACGGCGCATCGGCTCGCTTGGCAATAATGCCTTCGAAGCCGATCTCACAAGCTTTGTCGAACACTTTGCTGCCCTGGTCGATCCAGTGCTCGCTGTAGCGCAGAGGTCCCGTGCCCGGCGCTTTCGGGTCGAAGCGCAGCAGCCGCTGTAACAGTTCTTTGCGCTCGAGCAGCATCTCGGAGCGCAAATCACGGCCATCCAGATGCAAGAGGTCAAAAGCGTAATAGACTAGCTCAGCCGAGTCGCCATGCTTGAGCACGTTTTGCAACACTTGGAAACTATGCTTGCCCGTGTCATCGACAGCGATCACTTCACCGTCGATCAGCGCCTGGCCCACGTCGAGCTGTTTTGCCGCTTGCGCCAGCGGGCGGAAGCGGCTGGTCCAATCTTGCGCGTTGCGGGTCAACAGAGAAACCCGCCCATTATCGATGCGGCACAAAATCCGGTAGCCGTCAAATTTTAACTCGTGCAGCCAATTCTGTCCTTCGGGAACAGCGCTCACCAGCGTCGCCAGCTGGGGCTCGACAAATTTCGCCAGCGCCGTTTTGGCGCGCGCGGCGCCATCCCGGCGTCGCACAGAGGGACCTCGACGGCTTGATCGTGGCATGGCTTTTCCGGAGGTTTGCGCCTCGTTGATCTCTTCGATGATGCGCCCGGATTTTACACTCTCAGGACGCTCCTCGACGATATCGCGATGGCTGGCGTCGTTGTCGGATTCTTTGATGAGCAGCCAATTGTTCTTAGCGTTTGCTTCCCGGGGCCTGCGGATGCGCACGAGAGTCCAGCCGCCGTGGAGCTTCTCGCCGAACAGGCGAAACTTGAGCTTGCCCTGACGACGTGCGGCGACCGGATTACTCTCCGGCACCCAATAACCCCGGTCCCAAATGATCACGGACCCGGCGCCATACTCACCCTCGGGTATCGTTCCCTCGAAAGCCCCGTAATCCAGCGGATGATCTTCAACTTCGACGGCCAGCCGGCGTTGCTTCGGATCGAGGCTCGGTCCTTTGGGCACGGCCCAACTGCTGAGCACGCCGTCCATTTCCAAGCGAAAATCATAATGCAGCCGGCGCGCCGCATGCTTGTGCACCACGAATGACAATTTTCCATTCGCGTGCCCGGCAATTTTCCCGCGCGGTTCCGGCGTCTTGCGAAAATCACGCTTGCTATGGTAGCGCTGCAGTCTCATGTCGGTATAAAGCGGCCCATTTGATTCCCCCCACCTTTATCCTCCCCCACGCGCGCGGGAGGAAAGAAGAGGGGCGCGCCTCTATCACCACGTCATCACGCGGGACAACGAGTGCTGATAATAGTCGCTCGAATTCGAGCTTAGCGGACTTTCGCTAACCGGCTTTGCGGTGGCGCGTCGTGCCCTCCTTGGACTGTGCTTGCTTTACGCTCTGACGCAGCAGGTGCATGATGTCGATGACTTTCCCTTCGCGTTTGGGTCGTGGCGTCTCGCCCGCGGGCTCCACGACCTTGGTTTGTCCGGCCTTGATTTTCTTTTGGATCACCTTGAGCAAATCTTCGTAGTACTCGTCATGATATTTTTCCGGGCTCCACTCCCCAACCATGTTTTCGACCAGCTGTTCGGCCATCTTGAGTTCTTGGGGAGAGATTTCGCCCTTGGCATTAGTTTGTGGCAATGCCAATTTTGAAGCATCACGCAACTCGTGGGCGTAACGTAAAATATTCAAGAACAGTAGCGGTCCTTGCGGAATGAGCGCGGCCAATCGTTGACGGTTGCGGATAACCACCTTGGCTATGCCGACCTTACCGGTTCTTTTCATCACTTCGCGCAAAAGCGTATAGGCGCGTCGGCCGTTTTTCAGCGGCTCGAGATAGTAGGGCGTTTCATAGTGAAGCGGGCTGATATCGGCGGCATCGACGAAGTCCATGATCTCTAT
>Ga0114129_10011091_pt1 | contig 12839 bp, 9 predicted proteins | sample RhiMetdeltSRZDD1_FD_80071 | JGI IMG/M metagenome (GOLD analysis project Ga0114129, IMG submission 80071) | Populus rhizosphere microbial communities from Tennessee, USA - Rhizosphere MetaG P. deltoides SRZDD1 (version 2) (version 2) | ecosystem: Host-associated > Plants > Roots > Rhizosphere >...
ACAGGCGAGGTGATCTACGATCCGGCGACCAGGGCCATGCTCGACGCCTTCGTAGCGACGCGCCTGGCCTGACGAGAGCCCCCGCAGGGAACAGCAACGGTCCGTGATTGGGCTCCTACGCAAACCCGTCCGGTGGTTGGCCGAGCACCTCGAGCGCTACTTCGATGGTTGCCTGGTTGCTCGTGACGACCGGCACGCCGAACCGCTCCAGCAGTGCCGAACGGGCCTCCACACCCCGGAAGTTGGTGCACGAGACGAAGAGCAGATCGAAGTCGACGCCGGCGAGCTGCTCCTCGGCGAAGGCGACGATGCGCGCCGGCGGGACGCTCGCAAGGGCAAAGTTCTCCGTGATCCCGAGGCCCCCGATCCGGACGACGTTCAGGCCCCGCCCTTCGAGCCCAGCACGGATGTGGTCGTTCAACTCGTCCACGTAGGGCGTGATCACGGCGACCTGCTTCGGGTGGTGGCGCTCGATCCGCGACTTGACGGCCTCGTTGGTGCTCACCACGAGTGCGCCGGTGGTACGGGCGAGGTCCTCGATCAGCTTCGCCTCGCCTTCCGAGCCGAGTACCGCGCCGCCACTGGTGCAGGCGAAGGCGACGACGTGAGGGCGCAGGCTCGCCAGGTCGATCGCCGCTTGGGGCAGGTAGCGAGTGATCATCTCGCGCTCGGCCGCCGCAGTCGTCTCGGCCAGGAACATGCGGGCGGCGTGGAGCGTCACCCCGTCTGGGAGGCTACGGGCGAAGTCGACCTCGACGACCGCATTGGACGATGGGACGATCACGCCGATGCGGCGGTCCTCGGCGACATCGCTGCTCGACATCGGACTCTCCTACTCTGCCGCCTGCAGCTCGCGAGGCGGCGTGGCGGCGGCACAGTTTGGCTGCACGTGTCGGGCGGAGACTCTGGTTGTCACCGCCGCTCGGGTTACTCGACGTCGTGCTCGTGATCGTGGTCGAGATGGCGGCTAGCGAGCGCTCTGGCCCAGGTGTCCTCATGATCTTGCGGCGTCTCAGGAGTCGAACTGTAGTCAAGGAGGTCAGCGGGATTGCTGGAGATCATCGTCTGGACGTCAGCCTGACTGATGCCCTTCTCGAATAGCGTTTGGGCGAAGATGCGTAGCGCTTCACTAGGAAGTGGGTTGTGCCGCTGCCCGGCGTCGCTGACGAGCAAACAGCGCGAGGCACCAACCCGCGAGATGGCCTCTACGACCTTGTTTGGCGAGGCATACTGCCAGGCCGGTGACACCGTGCAGTAGCCGAACTCCGGCATCCCACCCAGGCGCACGATCTCCTCGAGGGTCGGGATGTCGAGGTTGGGCACCTTGAAGAATGGGTGCGTGATGCAGATCTTCTCCACCCCCAGCTCGCGGGCCCGCTTGACCATCGCCACAATCTCGCGCGGCGATCACGATCTCGAGGTCGTCGGCGACCCGCGGGAAGAGGTCCGGGAAGGGATGGCAGTGGAGATCCACCGCCCCATGCACGTCGATCAGTTCGCCGCCAAATTCTCGCTGCTTCACCGCTCCTCCTCGCCAGGTCCGGGACCCTCCGCCTCGTTATCGAGCTCCTACGACACAGGCTGCGAGACGACAGCCGGCAGCCGCACCGTGAACGTCGACCCCTCACCGTACGCGCTCGTCACGGTCAGCTCGCCGCCCATCAAGCGGCAGAAGTGGCGGCTGATCGCCAGGCCCAGACCGGTCCCGCCGTACCGGCTCCGGGTGGACGCCTCGGCCTGGGAGAATGCCTCAAACACGCGTCCGAGCTGCTCCTCCGTCATCCCGATGCCAGTGTCCGAGACGGCGAACGTGAGCCAGTCGCCAGGCTCCCGTGTGATGGTCAGACTGATCGTGCCATGGTCGGTGAACTTCGCGGCGTTCGAGAGCAGATTGAAGAGGGCCTGACGGACCTTCGTCTGGTCGGCCTGCATCGTTCCCAGGTCATCGGCACATGAGACGGCCAGCGCGTTAGCCTTCTTCTCGACCAGCGGCCGGACGATGGACTCCACATCACGGATCAAGTCGGAGATGCCGAAGGTCTCCAGGAAGAGATCCATCCGCCCAGCCTCGATCTTCGAGAGGTCGAGGATGTCGTTGATCAGCCCCAGCAGGTGCTTGCCAGCGACGTTGATCCGCTGGAGATCGGGGATCAGCGACTGCTGGTCGAGATCCTCGGCTTCCTCCTGGAGCATCTCGGAGTAGCCGATGATGGCGTTCAGCGGCGTGCGTAGCTCATGGCTCATGTTGGCCAGGAACTGCGACTTGTGCTGGCTGGCCTCGGCAAGCTGGACGTTGGCCTCCTGAAGTGCTTCAAAGAGACGAGCGTTCTCGATGGCGATCACCGCCTGGTCTGCGAACGTCTCCAGCAGCGCGACCTGCTGCTCGGTGAACGGCCCCGGCTCGAACCGCATCACTGACAGCACGCCGATCGCCTCGTCGCCGCGCAGCAACGGCGCTGCGAGCTGTGCCCGCCAGCCGCCAAGCTTGAAATGCATCGTATAGCTGAACGGAAACTCTGCTTCCGCCTCGGCCGTCGTGACATCAGGCACATGCACCACCCGCCGCTCGACCAGCGCGCGACCGCTGATCACCTCGCGGGTGGCGGGAGGAGTCGTCGCTCCGGATTCGCGTATGGTCCGAAAGAACCGCTCGGCTCCGCGGCCGTGAATCGCTACCGTCCGGAGGTGGTCGTCCTCCCGACGGCGGAGCTGGACAAAGTCAGACGCCAACAGTCTGCCGGCCGCCGCCGCCAGTTCGTCCAGCACCCGCTGCGCCTCGGTCGGCGAGCTCGCCAGCGAGCGCAAGATCCCGATGGTCGCCGTTTGCTGCTGGCGCACCTCGTCGAGTGCCCGCGCGCCGCGCCCGACCTCACCCTGCAGCGCGTCGATCTCTCCCTGCGCCGCCGCGTCACGCTCCCGCAGCCGACGCACCTCGGCCTCGAGCTCCACGACCCTCGCGGCGTCGTCCGCCATCGCCGGCTCCCCCTGACCGCTACGTCATCAACCTGCTGCGCGACGGCGCCAGGATAGCATGCCCTCCGAGTCCGAACCTGTGACCTCTGTCACAGGGTCGCTCGGGGCTGTCCGCAGACTCACGGGCCGTCCCAGAAACGGCCGGCCCTCGAAGTCGGATCGACGGCGATATCCGCCCCGGACGATCGTCCGATCGGGTGCACCGTGCCGGGCCAACCAGTCGTGACGCTCCTCGTTGGCGTGGGCGAGCTGCTCGCGCTCGGACGACCGGCAGGGAGCCCGAGAGCGTTAGGATGATGACGCCTGGATCTCGGCTGCCAGCGCCAGTGCAAGCTCGATGGCCTGCTCCGCTGGCATGACCCGTCCCGCGGCGAATTCGACCGCGTACGCATCGCCGCCCAGGCTCGTCTGGACCATCGTTGTCACCCGCTCGGATAATGCCCGCTCGGGGATAGTCGCCACCGGAGCTCCGTCTGCCTCGCGCAAGGCCGCTGCTGCTCCGAGCAGGTGCGCACCTTTGGTCGAGCGCTGTCCTGATGGTTCGATGTGATCGGCCATCTCGCCTGCCGCGACGATGCCGTCCAGACAGCGGGCGATCTCGCCCCGACTCGACGCCTGAAGTGAGAGATTCAGACTCTCGGTGAACCGCTCGGCCGCTCGGCGTGGATCATCATTGGCGAGCGCGATCTCACCGAGTTGCCAGATCGACGTGCGATAGCTCCGGGCATCGCCGATCCTCGTCCAGAGAACGAGGCTCTCCTCGGTCAGCGTCGTCGCCTGATCGAGGTTCCCCTCTGCGAGTGCCAGTTGCGCGAGGCCCGTCAGGGACATGGCCGAGTTCCAGGCGTTGCCCCAGGTGCGGGCGACGGCCAGAGCCTCTTCCAGCATCGGTCTTGCTCGAGCGTGCTGGCCTAGCCGGCGCAACCTGTCTCCGCGCTGGTAGAGCGCCGGCCAGAGAATGAACAAGTCGTCGAGCTCCCTGGCGATCGACCGACTTTCTTCGAAGAGCGAGTCTGCGCGATCGAGATCTCCCTGGTCAAAGGCAAGCATGCCGAGATGAATGAGCGCACCGGCTTCCCCGCGCCGATCCAGCACGGTGCGGGCCAGTACGAGCGCTCGGCCGGCGGGGATCGCGCCCTCTGCTGCCCGTCCTCGCTGTCGGCAACAGATGCTGAGTGAGTTGAGCGCAATGACGCGCGGATGAGCGCCCTGCGCGCCGAGTCGGGCGGCTGGCAGCGGCGCTTCCTGGCCGGTGCCCGGGCTCCGAGCCTCGTCCGCCGCGAGCGTCAGCTCGAGCCAGTGCTGGCCCTCGGCGAGGTTGTCGCGATAGAGCCAGAGCTGGTGCGCAGCACCGGCGATGCGAAGTCCGGCCCGCGCGCTGACGACGCTGGGATCGGACATGCTCCAGGCCATCGCCGCGCGCAGGTTGTCGAGCTCCGCTGCCATCCGGTCGACCCAGGCAGGACCCTCCGGCCCGAACACACGAGGCTGGCAGCGCTCCGCGAAGTCGGCGAACCAGCCCAGGTGCCGACGACGGACGCTCGTCTCCTCGCCCGTGGCCGCAAGCTGCTCCAGGCCGAACTCGCGGATCGTCTCGAGCATCATGAATCGTGGCTCGCCGTCTGGGTCATCGCCGCACCGGATGAGGCTCTTGGCGACGAGCGACTCCAGGCCGTCTAGCAGGCCAGTACGCGGCAGGCAGTAGGCAGTAGCGGCGGGGGCAATGCCAGTCTCATCCCCACTGCCTACTGCCCTCTGCATACTGCCTACTCGTTCGGCAGCCTCCAGCGTCCAGCCGCCCACGAACACCGAGAGCCGGCAGAACAGCCGCCGCTCGTCCTCGTTCAGCAGGTCGTAGCTCCAGTCGATCGTGTCACGGAGGGTCCGCTGGCGGGCCGGCAGGTCGCTCGGGCCGCCGGACAGCAGCGGCAGGCGACGCTCCAGGCGGGCCAGCATCGCCTGGGGCGAGAGCAGCCGGACCCGGGCGGCGGCCAGCTCGATCGCCAGCGGCAGACCATCCAGGCGGATGCAGATCTCGGCCACGGCCGTGGCGTTGTCGTTGGTCACGACGAAGTCCGACCTGATCGCCCGTGCGCGCTCGATGAACAGGGCCACCGCCGCGTACTGCGCCAAGGCTTCGATGGCGGGAAGGTGTTTCGGATCCGGGAGCGCCAGGGGCGGCACCATGAGCTCGTGCTCTCCGCGCAGCTCCAGTGGCGCCCGGCTGGTCACCAGGATCTTCAACCCGTGGCTCGTCCCGAGCAGCTCACTCACGACCGATGCGGCCGCCAGGATCTGCTCGAAGTTGTCGAGTACCAGCAGGATGCTCCGGTGGCGTAGATAGTCCTTGAGGCTGTCCATGATTGGGTGCCCACCCACGGCCCGTATTTCCAGGGCCTGGGCAATGGCTGCTGGTGCCAGCTGGGGGTCGCTGATCGGGGCGAGCGGCACGAAGAACACCCCGTCGGCAAACCGGTCGATCTGTTCGACAAGCTGGGCCGCTATGTGCAGGCTCAGGCGTGTCTTACCGGTCCCTCCAGGGCCGGTCAGCGTCACGAGCCGGACGTCATCGCGGGCGAGGAGGTCGTGCACGGCCCCGATTTCGTGCTCGCGTGCGATCAACGGCGTGGGCTGGATCGGTACATTGTGCGGACGGTTGCCTCGGTGCTCGAGCACCGGCGGCGGAGCCGGATCGTTCTCGAGGCTCAGGCGGGCCGAGGCCAACGCGTCAGCCAACCAGGCCGCCGTCACGTCGATCCCGGCGAACACCCCCGCATCGTAGCTACGCAGCAAGCCCTTGTCACGGCAGAGCGCGATCAACGCCGCCTCGGCATGGGCGTCCGGAACCCCTTCCCCACGCTCCCATCGCTGTACCGTCGTCCGGCCGACGCCGAGCAGGGCCGCCCAGCCGTCCTGCGTCACCCCCCGTGCCTCGCGCAGCGCTCGCAGCATCAGGCTCCACGAGGAGCGAGGGTGTGCGGATTCGCTGTTCCCTGCCGCTGCCGGGGTGCGTGCGCGTGCCATGGTGGAGCTTTCCCTGAGCTTTCCTGGAGCATCGCGCGGGGCGGCCGCGCCTATCGTGACCTGGAGCCGACCACCCCATCGTACAGGAAGGCCATCAGATGCCACCGCACCCGTCGCACACCACCATCCTCATGGGCATCCTCCTGGCCGGAGCGTGGACGGTGCTGGCATCTGGCCTCGGAGCGATCCTCCCTGGGCTACCAGGGGCGCTTGATCCTGCCTCGGCTTCGCCTACAGAACGTCACTCAGGGAGCATCTCCGTCCAGGCGTCGGGTATCAATCCGTGCACCGGGGAGTCGATCAACATCGAGGCGTGGCTGACGATCAACGTCATTCAGGAAGGCGAAGCAGGCGAGACGAATGCGGATGCCGAGGTGCGGCTTGAGAGTTATCAACGAGCGCCACCCATCGAGGGGATGGACCCGGTGATCCGACACCTCTCCATCTTCAAGACCCCGCTCACCAGCACGCGGTTCGTCCATACCGTACGCACCCCCCTCGCTGGCAGGTTGAGCTTCCACGAGCTCGTCGTCGACCTCGTGGGGGGCGTCACCGACCGGGGAGCGGTGAGCCTGTCGCTGTCCAGCGCTCGGATCGAAACCCTGCCTTTGCCCTGCAGCGAATCGCGTCGGAATGTACCTTGAAAGGCGTGGCGCCTGAAGGTGGTCGCGTTAGCGGCGCAGCGTGTTGAAAAACCCCTCAGAGACTCTGGCAGGGAGTCCCCATCTCTTGTGAAGCCGGCTCTCAGCCGAGGCTGGTCTCGGTCCAGCTCACCGCCTCGTGCATCGTGTGGGCGATGCCGCTGACGTTCGCCTTCGAGACCACCGAGGTCGTCTGCGACGCGAGCGCGGTCACGAACGCCTCGTCCAGCAGGAACGTATTCAGATCGGCGAAGACCTGCTTGCGCTTCGCCGGGTCGGGCTCGGAGCTGGCCGCCCGCACGAGCTGCTCGTACTTCTCGCTCTTGAAGCCGGACCCGTTGTTGGCGGCCCGCCAGTAGCTCGAGGTCGAGAGCAGCAAGACGGGATCGGTGCTCGCAAACCCCGAGAAGCGCAGGATGACGCCCTTGTAGTTGACCTTCATGCTCATGTCCTGGAGCGCGGCCGTGTCCACCCCGTTGTTCGTCATCTTGGCCCCGAGCTTCGCGAAATCGGCCTGAATGACCTGTGCGAACTGGCTCGGCTCGTAGTCGCTGGTCGAGTAGTTGATCTGGGCGTCGATCTCCGGCGAGCCGGCCGCGGCCAGCAGCGACTTCGCCTTTTCGATGTCCTGGGCGTAGTGGCTGTTCTTCGCCGCTTCGTAAGCCGGCGAGTGCTTCGGCCATGGAAGGTTGCGGTTCTCCTCGACGCCTTGCAGGATCGACTCGGTGAATCGCTTGCGGTCCACGGCGTAGCAGAACGCCTGGCGCACCTCCTTCTTGTCGAACGGCGGCGTGGTGGTGTTGAAGAACATCACGTAATGCTGGCCGGTGTACTGGTTCACCGTCGCACGGTACTTCGAGTCCGCTTTGAGGCGCGCCAGCTCCCGGACGGTCGTGTTCAGCAGCGCGTCGACGGCTCCAGCCTCGAACTGGACCACCGCCGCCTGCGGGTCCTTGATGATCTGGAAGTAGAGCTCGTCCAGGTACGGCTTGCCGCTCTGCCAGTAGTTCTTGTTCTTCACGTACCGCTGGTGGTCGCCCTGGACCCACTCGCCGTACATGAACGGCCCGGTGCCGACCGCCTTGGTCGCGGCCTCTGGACCCTCCATCGTCACCCGATCGGCGATGTTCATGTATTCGAGCATGTCGAACAGGGCCGGGCGGGGCACATCCGACGTCAGGATGACGGTGTTCTTGTCCGGCGTTTCGACGGCGCTCCACCAGCTCGCCATGGTCTGAAGCTGGGCCGCTCCTGACTTCGGGTCTTTGATCCGCTCGATGTTCCACTTGACGTCGTCGCTGGTGAGCTCACGGCCGCTGTGGAACGTGACGCCTTTGCGCAGGTTCAGCTTGATCTGCTTGAAATCGCTGCTGACGTCCCAGCTCTCGGCCAGCATCGGTTGTGGCTTGAGCGTCACGTCGTACTTCGTGAGGGTGTCGTAGACGTTCCAGACGGTGTCGAACGAGGTCGGGCTGATGCTGTGCGGGTCGAGCCCGCGCGCCCCGAAGTCGGCGGACGTGGCGATGCGCAGCGTGCCGCCGGTCTTTGGCTGCGCCGCCCCGGCGGCCGGCTTGGCGGCCTTGGCGGGCTTCGCCGCTTCCGCTGGTTTCGCGGCGGCAGCCGGGGCAGTGGCGGCAGCCGGCGCGGCCGGAGCGGTGGTCGCGGCCGGGGCAGCGGGCTTCGCTGGATCGGCCGGCTTGGCGGGGGCTGCCGGCTGCTGGGGCGCGCACGCAGCGAGCAACGCCAGCCCGGCTCCGCTCGCGACCAGTCGGAGTGCGTGTCGTCGCGTCACCCGCCCGGGGCGGCCAGGTGCGACCTGGACGGATATCTCATGGGACTCGGACGGGTGCATCGTTGCTCTCCTTCGTTCGTCACCGCCGTGCCGTGAACGGCCTGGCTCACAGTGATTGCCCGCAACCTCCGGGTGCCTGGCCGGCACGCACGACGACCTCGTCGCCGTCCCAGGCGAAGCTGGCCTTCAAGCCGGCCTCGCGGCTGATCCGTTCCATGTAGGCGAAGACCTGCTCGCCCCGCTCGTCTCGGGCGAGCACCTCAGGCTGGTACTGCTTGTCGACGTAGGCCGGGAGGAAGCGCGCTTCGACGCCGCCGCGCCCGTCCACGACGCACTTCGCAATGATCGTCTGCTTCGCCTCCGGATGGAACGGGTAGAGCGGGTACTCTGGATCCGGCTCGAACCCAAACATCTTGCGCCGGCGTAGCGCCCACGCCCGGCGCTCCGGGCTGTCGTTGCTCGCATCGTAGCTGAGCGCCTTCGTGACGCAGACGAAGTTCCCGAGGCCGTGGTAGATTGGCTTGCCACGGTAGATCTCGATGCCGCGCAGGATGTGCGCGTGGTGCCCGATCACCACGTCGGCGCCGGCGTCGATCGCCGCCCGAGCGATCTGCTTCTCGTACTCCAGGACCGTGGCCGGCGTGTGGACGACCCCTTTGTGGAACGCCACCGTCAGCACGTCGCAGCGCGACCGGAGCGCCGCGACGTCCTCCGCCAGCGCCTCGACGTCGGCGAGCGGCGTGAAGGTGTAGACCGTCGGTGGGGCGCCCGGCGAGTGGTGATCGTGCTCGTAGTGGGTGATCACCCGGAGGTAGGCGCAGCCAGCTTTGGCCGGGCCGGCCCACGACTCGGCCGGGCCGACGGTGTTGTAGCTGAGTACGCCGAACCGCAGGCCCTGACGCTCGACGACCGCCGGCTGCCGGGCCTCGGCCAGGGTCATGCCGGTCCCGACCGTGGCGAGCCCCAGCCCCCGCAGCGTGTCGATCGTGTCGCGAACGCCGGGATCGCCCTGGTCGTAGGCGTGGTTGGCGGCCAGCGTGATCAGATCGAATCCGGCCTCCGGCAGCGCTTCGAGGTGGCGCGGGTCGGCCGGCGGGGCCGGCACGGCCGTCTTCTGCTGGATCCCGCGCGTCGTATGCGGCACCTCGACGTGGCCGATCGCGAGGTCGGCGGCTCGTAGCGCCGCCCTGCTCGAGTCGAAGCACGGCGCCAGGCCCGGCTCGTCTAGGATGATGTCGCCGACGGCCAGCATGACGGCCGAGCCGTTCACCGGTGCCACCTGTGGCCTCCTCGTCACGATACGCGCCGCCCGCGTCGGCCGGGCGGCAGGGCTGGCTCGGCAGCAATACTGATCGACGCCGAGCACGCCCGCACGCTACCATGCCGGGCGCCGCCGAATCAATCAAGCGTTGGTTCGACTAACGGCGGAACGACACGGCGGAGGAGGCCGATGACGACGGAGTCGATCGCGGCGACGGGCAGAGGCCGACCGAGCGGTCAGCACGCCCTGGCCGTCTTGCGGCAACAGTACGACGATCGCATCGGCGCCCTGCGCGGGCGGACCGGCCTGGTTGGCACGGTCGGCAGCACGGTCCCGGTCGAGCTGATCCTGGCCGCCGGCAAGCTCCCCGTCCTGGTGGCCCCCGAGCCGCCCCACCCGATGCCGCACGCCGACCCCTGGATGGAGCCCGAGTTCGCGTGGGAGCTGCGCTCGATCGTCGACCGGGCGCTGCGAGGCGACTTCGAGCCGTTAGAGCTGCTGATCGTCACCCGCTCCTACCACGAGGTCTACTACTACCTGAAGGAGATCGTCCGCCAGGGCCAGGGCGCCTCCGTCCCGCCGCTCCACATGTACGACCTGATGCAGAGCCAGCGCACCGCCGTCCGTCCGTACGGGCTGGGCCGGACCCGTGAGTTGCTGGCACGGCTGGAGCGGCTGGCCGGCCGGCCGATCTCAGACGACAATCTGCGGGCTGCCGTTGCCCTGACCAACCGCCGGCGTCGGGCGATCCGTGCCCTGCTGGAGCGCCGGCGCCAGCGACACCTCTCCGGCACGGCGGCGATCCGGGCGATCGGGGCCGCCTACTTCATGGACCCCGCCGCGTACGTCGACACGCTCGAAGCGTTCCTGCGCGCCCTGGAGCCAACGCCGGGCCTGGCCGGCCGCCCTCGACTCCTGCTGGTGCCGTCCGAGCCGCTCTATCACCCGACGCTCCACGAGACCCTCGAAGCGGCCGGCGCGCTCGTGGTGGCCGAAGACGACTGGTGGGGCGCCCGCGCGGCCGGCCGGGACATCGCAACGGACCTGCCGCCGCTGGAGGCGATCTTCGAGAAGTACTTCGCCGACACCCCGACGCTGGCCGTCTCGCCGCGAGCCCCACGCGAGACCTGGCTGCGCGAACAGGTCGAGCAGGGTAACCTGGACGCCGTCGTCTGCTACGTGCCGCCGTCTGACCACCTGTTCGGCTGGTACTACCCCGCGCTCGAGGAGTATCTGGACGTCCAGGGAGTCCCCTCGCTGCTCTTGCGCCAGGACGTGCAGGACGAGCGTGGACGGGAGGAGATCTCGGCGGCGCTGAGCGAGCTCGTACGCAGGCTAGGACCGGCCAGCCAGACCGCCGGAAGGGAGGCCGTCTGATGACGATGACCGACGCCGAGCGCGAGGCGTCTCGTCAGCGCCACCAGGCGCTGACCCAGCTCGAGGTCTCCAGGAGCCTGCGCGCGTATCAGCGCGAGTGGTTCGCCGGCCTGCGCGCCGAGGTCTTCGAGCAGGGGCGGCCGTACGTGATCGGGACGGCACTCACCCCGCACGAGATCTTCGAGGCGCTCGACCTGCCGTTCATCGCCGACGTCTGGTACTCCGGGCTGGTCGCGGCCCGCCGCCAGAGCGGTTACTACTCGGACTACCTCAGCCGTAAGGGCTTCCACGACGGCCTCAGCCGGTACGCCGCGCTCACGCTGGCGGTCTTACTGGACGAGGAGAACCCGGACAAGCCGTGGGGCGGACTGCCGCCGCCGGCGCTGGTCACCTCAGACCGGGGCAGCGGCGAGATCATCGCCGAGCGGTTCGGGGTGCCGTTCATCCTGACCGAGCACCCGGTCGCCCAGCGCCTCTTCACCAACTGGTGGGAGATGTCGCGCTGGCAGTGGGAAGACCTGGACGAGAGCTACCGCATCGACGTGATGGTCGAGCAGTTCAAGGAGCTGATCGCCGCCTGCGAGCAGATCGCCGGCAAGAAACTGGACGTCGACCGGCTGCGTGAGATCATGGACCGGGTCAATCACCAGGAGGAGTACTTCGACGAGGTCCGCACCATCATCTGCGAGGCCCCGAAGCTGCCGGCCCGCCTCGGCGAGGTGATGAGTCAGGTGATGGGCATCCAGTGGCATCGCGGGACCGAATGGGCGCTCCAGCAGGCTCGGGCGTTCCGCGACGAGGTGAAGCAGCGCGCCGACGCCGAACAGTGGGTCTGTCCGAACGAGCGGTATCGTCTGATGTACGTGGGGCAGGGTCTCTGGCAGCGCCTCGAGTTCTTCACCCAGTTCGAGGAGAGCCACGGCGCGGTCTTTGCACGCTCGAACTACCTCTCGATCGCCTCAGACGGCTACCTGCGCTACGGACTGCGCGACCCGTTGCGGGCGCTCGCCAGCCGCTACGTGACGATGTCGATCCAGATGCACATGCCGGGACTCGGATCGGCCTGGGCGCTCTGGGAGGCGAATCGGCACCGCATCGACGGCGGCCTTCAGATAGGAGGATGGTGGGGGCACCGGGCGATCACGAAGTCGCTGGAGGAGCACGGCATCCCGGTCCTCGATCTCGACGTGGACGCCGTGGACGGCAACACCTGGGACGAAGATCGGATGCGCCGAATCGTGACCGAGTTCATCGAGGAGCGGGTCGCGCCGGCGGCGACCCGGCAGCGACACGGGGAACGGTCTTCGACAGGATGAACAGGATTGACAGGACTGGGGGATTTCCATCCTGTCAATCCTGTTCATCCTGTCCAATGCGTGGGGGAGATATATGCTGGCGCTAGAAGGCATCCGCGTCCTCGACCTGACCCACGCGCTGGCCGGTCCGTTCTGCACCTACCAGCTCCAGTTGCTCGGCGCCGACGTGGTCAAGATCGAGCGGCCCGGCGTGGGCGACGACTTCCGCGAGTTCGCGCGGCTGCCCGGCTGGGACGCCAGCCCGTCGTTCATCGCCGTCAACGGCGGCAAGCGCTCGGTGACGGTACATCTCAAGAGCCCGGCCGGCCGGGAGGTCGTGCGCCGGCTCGCTCGCACCGCCGACGTGGTGGTAGAGAACTTCCGCCCGGGCACGGCCAGGGAGCTCGGTCTGTCCTGGGGCCATCTCAAAGAGCTGAACCCGAAGCTGGTCTACTGCTCGATTTCGGGCTTCGGCC
>Ga0114129_10011092_pt1 | contig 12839 bp, 15 predicted proteins | sample RhiMetdeltSRZDD1_FD_80071 | JGI IMG/M metagenome (GOLD analysis project Ga0114129, IMG submission 80071) | Populus rhizosphere microbial communities from Tennessee, USA - Rhizosphere MetaG P. deltoides SRZDD1 (version 2) (version 2) | ecosystem: Host-associated > Plants > Roots > Rhizosphere >...
GGCCTACGCTGCGCTTCGCGCCGTATCGGACACCGAATCCCCGTCTCTTCCTCTGCTCCGCATCGACGCCACCCGGTGCTGGCGTCCATGGAATGTGCGGCTATTACGCGGCGTGCGAAGCACTGCGGAAGCTGACATGACCATTCCCGTAGTGACAACGGCCCACGGACGAGTTTCCCGTCTGCCTGTCCGGCGCCGTGGGCATGGTAGACCCGCCCGACGGCGTGGTAATTTAGGCGCACCTTCGCTCCACCTGGAGGCGTGGCGGTATGCGTTCTGTCAGCGTGACGATCGTGTGTCTGACAGCTCTTTTGGCGGTGCTCATGTCGCCCCCACCGCCATCCGCAGAGGAACGACGTTGTAGCGAGTTGGGAGCCAACTGCGTATGCTCGGAGCCTTTGAATGGCACCCTGCGTCGCATCGGTTCTTCTTGGTATAACCCCGACGATTCCAAGACACTCGAATGCTCCGTAGAGAACTTCTCCATTCCGGAACTTCGCGGCGCCGCTCTCACGAGAAACTCCGATGATCTGGTGGCGGCCAAGGAATCCTCCATTCTCGGGGCATTGCCAGCGGGCCATCGGATCAACACCGTGGTCAGAGCTCCAGAGCGTTATTCAGGTCTTTGGTTCGTTGGCCACTATTTCGGTGATGACAAAAAATTCCTCAAACGGATGGCGGTACGATGGTACCGATACTATTCACCGAATTACGAAATCAGCCCGGCGGACAACCCCGCGTGCGATCAACGGGGGAAAATAACCGAAGCGCACATCAACTATACAAGTGTCGGCACCGGTTTCACCGCGTACAATTTCTTGAAATGGACACCCAACGGTCGAGATTGCTGCTCGGAGACGCAAACCGCGTACCCGACTGTCAATCAATTGAGGGGCAAATGGTGGCGATTTGAATACGTTATGACCAATCGCAACGGTCCCGGGCACAATTCACGCCTGTACGTGACGAATGTCACTGACCGACGCCCTGAACAGCTCATTCATGACTTCTCGCGGCTGAATTTCTGGTCGCCGCAGTTCACCCCACCTTCTCCGGTTAGAGAATTACGAATCAGCCAATACACGCAGGGCACTTGTGCGGGGTTCGCTGCCATTTCGCATTTCATGGTGGGCGGCTGGGATACTGATTCGGAGCAACGGATCGGCCCAGCCTACGAAATTGAAGGCGGTGGATCCTAGCGTTCGAGCCTGAGGTCTTACCGGTGGCGCCAAGGTCTGAGCTGAGGAATAGACTCGCAACGCGCGCCCCGGCGGCGTCGCGCGCCGCGACGGAGTAGTCTGCGGCAGGTTGTTGAAGGCGTGATCGCAGCATCGCGTGGGTCGTCCGCACTGGTGCGACGTTAGAGGGTGCCGCTTGAACTAGCAGACATGGGGATCCGGATACTGGGACTATTATGCGGGCTGACAATGACGGCGCTCGCGCTGTCATTGGCGGGATGGATCACCGGGAAAAATCTGCTTAGCCAGCTTTTCACGGAACCGCCCCGGTTGAACCCACACCAATCAGCCAGACAGACCAAAGAGAGCCCGGCAAATACATATTCGCTGTCTCTGCCGGATGGCGACGGACCGACTGCGGGGCGCCGCGACACGACAGCAACCAGCAGGCCTTCGCGCCCGGAACCCCGCGTCACCCCCATAGACACGACCCTACGACCCGACGTGCCCAGCCGCACGCCTCATGTCATTGACCCTCCGCCCTATGGAACGGGTGCCCCGCCGAAAGTCGGAGTGCACGAAGGCGCGAGCGGCGGCGGTCCGACACTCAGCGGCACAGCCCGGCCGGCGCCCAGAGCCTCGGTGCCCTCAAAACAGGCTGCCAGTACACTCCTATCGGCTGAGACGGCGACGCCGGATGGGTCGTCTGCGCCGTCAGAGAGCGCTCTTCGTGCAGAACTCCTACACGAGCCGGTATTGCGGGAATGGGGCAATTCGTACTCCGTCCGTCTCTTGAATTTTACTGGCCAGCCCATGCAGGTCTTCGGCGTCTTGCTCGTTACACGCATGACGGACGGCAATGTGGAGGAGACTGCGATGGATGCCTCGGCCGAGCCAGGAGTCTACCGTGGAACGGTGCCGTTCGGGCGTTCGACGCCGGTCGATCTTCGGGTCCGTGTTCGAGTTCGTGTGACTACTGGCGACAGATTCGTTGAAGTTCCACTGACCCCGTAGCGCGCTATTACTGTTTGGAAGCCATGCCGTTGATTTGTCGGTGCGCTCGACTTCAGCTGGTCACATGACTGGGGACTCCTCGCTCCCTGTTTCATGGTTCCCGGTCGTGTTTCTCGCGCTTGCTTAATCCCGCACCGGTTCAACGGTACCGCGCGCGACGTGCGCGGCTACTGGTTTGACGCATCTGAATCAGGCTCGGCCGGAATGTCGGGCGGCGCCAAGAACCGCTCCCTATACCGTCGGCTTCGTGAAGTGCTCGACGCAACAAAGACCGCGGTCGTCGTCAACGGCCTGAGCGGTGGTGACTACGAGACCGACGGGTTCGCCTATCGCGGTGGCGGCCGAAACGCCACCAAAGCTGCCGCGCCGGGAACACAGCGGCCGATCAGCTAAGCGAACTGAAGATGATGCACGCGGAGGCGGCGAAGAACACGCCGCAGGGCCAGCCGATCGTGCTGACACGCTGACAGCGACTACTTGAGCTCAATCTCGAGGAACACGAACTCGGTCGGATTCGGATTCCGCACGTCGTGTTCAACGCCGGCAGGCCGGCTGTACGGCTCCCCGGTGACGAGCTGCGAGGTGGAGACGGCGCCGCCCGGTCCCGCGCTTGCGAGCGGGCCCGTCGTCATCGGTACCACCACGTAGTCGTATTCGTGGCGATGCCACCCCGTAGCAGCGCCGGGCGCGAAGCGCCATTCGGTGACGCGGACGCGGTCGCTGTCGATCTTCACAGTCGGAACGGCGGCAGCCATGCGCTCATGATAGCAAAAGGAGAAGCCCAAGCGCGTGGAGGGCGACTTCCGCCTGTCGAATCGCCACATCCGGAGCGTCACGCCGTTCGCGGCTCCCCTTCACCTGAAGATCGCAGTCGCCGGATCATCGCCGCGTCCGGCCCAACGCGCGGGTGGCCTCGCCCAACAGCCGCTCGCGTCGACGGAACGCCTGCCAAGCCACTGCGCCGACAAGCGCAACCTTGTCGCGCCACTGGAGCTCGGATCGGACGGCCGTACTCAGGTGGCCTCCTACGCGCTGCCACTCTGGAAGCGTGATCCCCTCGCTCCTACCGGTCACGAACTTCAGCAATCTGCGTTCATCGCCCTTCATCTGGCTCGAGGCTGCCGGGTGGATTCGTCGGAGAAACAAGACATCCGGCACCTCGATGAATCGCCCAAGCAGGGACAGCTCCCCTAGGAGAACGTAGTCGCCCCCGCGATAGCTCGGCAAGAATCCAGTGCGCAAGAGCGAGGATCGCCGGATGACACCGAGGATGGCGTTGACCCAGTGCTCGGCGGCAACCACGAAGGACCAGCGATCGACGGCACGCGGCCAGTACAACGGGAAGCCGGGGTCTTGGATATCGAGCGGGTTGTCCGTCTGGTCAATGAACTGCGTGCGGGGATAGGCCAGCACGGCATCGGGACTCCGCTCGAGTGCAGCGATGCAGCATTCCAGGAACTTCGGACGACATACGTCGTCTGCCGTGGCCCACTTGAAGAAGTCTCCATCGGCCATCCGGGCCAAGCCATTGTAGTTCGCAGCGTGACCCAGATTGCGCGAGTTCCGGTGATATCGAACACGCGCGTCCCGCGCGACGAAGCGCTGGGCAATCTCTCCGGTCCGGTCGGTGGACGCGTTGTCCGAGATGATCAACTCGAAGTCATCGAAGGTCTGCGCAAGCAGAGACTCGAGGGTCGCGTCCAAGAAACACTCGCCGTTGTAGACAGGGAGGCCGATCGAAACCTTGACTCGGCGAGTCCGGGCGCGACGCGGATGGTCAACCAACGAGAAGCTTCCGACAACGGAACGGTGCCGCGTGGTGGCGGCCGGACTTTGGACAAGACGAGTCAACTGGTCAGAACCTCCCGCTTCCAGAACCGCAGGCGCCTCACCGCGTTGACGCAACGCCGGGCGACGCCCCTGATCCGATACCAGATCCACGTGCGCGTGCGCCACTGGACGTGCATGACAAACGGTAGCGGGTCATCGAGGCTGAAGAGTGCGAACGAATTGATCCGCCTGAAGTTACGGGCGACGGCCCGCAATTCCTTGCGCATGGACTGACTATCCCGGTTGTCCCATATCGACTCCAGGAGCGCCGCCTCCCACAACCAGCCGACCCCCAGCGGATAGTGTTTCGGTGCGTCGAGCCGCCCGTCCAACGAAAGGCGATACAACGCCGTTGGCGTGTCCATGCCGAGCGCCGTCGAGATGCTTGTCGCACGCACCACGCGTGGATCAGCCTTGATCAGGATGAGCCTCTGATCCCTCGGGTCGCGGCGGAACTCGAGCGTGATGAGGCCGTAGTAGCCCGCTGCCTTCACTAGGCGCGTTGCGGCTTCGATCGCCTCCTCATCGCGCACGCTCTCGCAATAGATATTCGAGCCGAGCTCGTACGGATGAACGAAGCCGCCGCGGGAATACAGCTGCAGCTTGAGGCGTTGCGTGCAATAGGTCAGGCGGGGCGTTTGATTGCGGTCGACAACCATCGTGACGGCATAGCATTGGTTCGCCTCCCCCGGCACGACCTCCGCGATCAGGGGATATTCGCCGAGCCGCGAAAAAATCTCGAGACAGCTGACGCGCATTCCCGCCGGATCGCGGCCGGCCACTTTCGTGGCGCGTCCGCTGAGCAGTTCCGCGGGTCCAACGGCGGGAGTGGTTTTCAGCAGGTACTCGCGATTGGTGAAATCAAGACCGGCAATGATCGCGTTGAGATCCGCCTCGTCCTTCGGTCTCACGAAGGCTGGCGTGTCCAGACCGACCCGCCGGGCGATCTGATACAGGCGCTCGTGATCCATCACTCGGTTCAGAATCTCCCACGGGGGAGTCGTCAGAACGAATCGTTTCGACAACGACTCGGCGTGCATGGAAACCAGGCGGAGATACTGATCGTAAATCGGGAACACGACGCCGCCTTCCGATCCCATGGACTCCAGGAACGCCAGAAGCTCGTCTTTCTTCGGCTCCACCACGACGAGTCGCCGCAGGTAGCGCGAATAGCACTCCTGAGTGACAGTCGTCGTCTTCACCCCGACGAGCGGGATCCCCGCGCGCGCAAGAGAACGGACGGTCGCGACGGCGCGCGGATGGCCGTTGACCCCGAGGACTATGGCCCGAAGAGGACCATCGTTCCGATCTCGCTGCGCGGCGCTGCGCATGGCGGTGAGCATAGCTCAGGCTCGCATTGAATAGACAACCCGAATATCCCAGTGCCGGATATCGAGAAGGCTGCGCGAACCCGCCACCGATTCCGCGCGGGCCCGATCATTCCCGAGCGGGCGCACCAGGATGCTGGGACACCCGCGGCTTGTATCGACCTGGTCTACCGGGACAAAACCGTGGCTCTCCAGCAGCCGCACTTCCGGGTCCGAGAGCGAGGTGGTCCAGGTCACCAATTCCGGAAATCGCCCGCGTCGCAGCGCGGCTGAGAGCAGGGCTGACCGTATCCTCATATCGGTCGCCTCGAGGTCTGCGATGTAGACGCGGTACCATCCGCCCAGATCGCTCACCAGCCTGCTCAGGACCAGATAGCCCTCGAGCCGCGACTCCTCCCAGTAGAGGAACCGGTACTCCTTGGTCGGGTCGCGGAAACGCCAGTCCAGATATTCTCGGTCTCTGCGATACCGAATGCGACCATCGTGGCCGAGCCGCTCGACCAATTCGGCCATTGCGTCTACGCGCGGGCTCTTCTCTAGCGTGACTGCCGGCGCCATTTCGCGATTCGAATGCGTATTGGCGCCGTCCAGATTACGGAACGGGTTGCGCTGGCCCGCCGAGGCAAGCAAGCGAGTCCAATTGAACCTCCAGAGTACGCGCTGGCGTGACAAGGCGCGGCTCAGCGAATGGCCGGCCCGCGCGCGGGTCGTTACCCGGCCCAATGGTTGGACTTGCCCTGCGCTGCGCCACCCCAGGGTCAGCAGCCCCATCATGTTGACGCGGTTGGCGCCGCCGACGGACACGAAGTACGGATAGCCGCTCTGGGCAAGGTCTTTTTCGGCCAGCCTCATGATTCGTGGAACGAGCCCGCGATTCCGGTGAGGGGCCGAGATGAGGGCATCACCGGCAATCAGGACCGGAAAGGCGCGCGTCGGTGTACCCGCTTCCAGCATCGCTTCGTGAAAGCCGCGCATGCCGACCGGCTTGCCTTGATGACACGCGAGATAGATGAAAGCGTCGCGGCGGTCGGGCGTCTTCTCGTACTTCCATTCCAGGTAGCGCGTATTCAATTGGTCGTCCGAGCTCAGGAGCTCCTTCTGGAGATCGGCCACCATCGCCTTGTGCTCCGAACGATATCTGACGAACTCGTACTCGGTCGTCACCTGCGCGATCCTGTCATAGACCGTCTCGTGTCCTCCTGGGGCACTGGTTTAGCGGCCGCAGTCGCCCGGCCGTCGATCGCGCCGTCGCACCCGGTAGCGTAGACTAACCCAAATTATGGATGGCGCTCTGCCCGGGGCCTGAGGGACCGCAGCGTGTTTTTCGACCGCGGTACAGGCCGACTCATCGACGCCCAGACCGGAGCGACCCACGACTGCGCTGCAATTCAAACCGCCATCAGTGCCGGCACTCTGCTCTTCCGGCAGTCGGGTCTTGCCTCTGGCGACCGCGTCTTGATCAACTACGGCAACCGGCCCGAATTCTTCCTGGACCTCCTCGCCGTCTGGCACTGTGGCGCGTGCGCGATACCGCTCGATGCTCGAGCGACCGCTGCCGAGATCGCCAACATCGTTGCCGCGACGCGGCCGAGACTGTCTCTGTGGCACGACGCGCCGCAGGCTCCCGTGACCACAGTGCTGGCTGACGCGGGCGTGCGCGTCTTCACCGCGCATGACAGGCGCACGGCGGTACGCGAGGCACAGGCGGGAGTCGAGTTCAGGCTCGACGATGACGCGTTGATTCTCTTCACCTCTGGCACCACCGGGCAGCCGAAAGGCGTCGTACACACTCACCGCACGCTGCTGGCGCGCTGGATGGCGCTGCGGGAATCGCTCGGCACAATGGACTTCGAGCGCACTCTTTGCTTGCTGCCGACACATTTCGGCCATGGGCTGATCTGCAACAGTCTCTTCCCGTGGCTGTCGGGCCAGGATCTCTTTATCCTGCCGTCATTCCGTACCGATCTTCTACTCGGTCTCGGAGGTTTACTCGACCGCCACCGCATCACGTTCATGTCGTCGGTGCCCCCGGTGTGGGGGATCGCACTGAAGATGGCGCGGCCGCCGACGCTCGGCACCCTGCGCCGCGTGTTCTGCGGTTCAGCGCCGCTCTCCAAGCATCTGTGGAAGGGAATACGCGAGTGGACCGGCACCTCACAGGTCTGCAACGCTTACGGAATCACGGAAACCGGCAGCTGGGTCGCCGGCCTGACTGACGTCGGCATCGAGCCAGAAGACGGCCTGATCGGTCGTGGCTGGGGCACGATCGCGCGCATCCGCCGTCGGCCCGATGCCGCGGAAACGCCGGGCGCGAACGACGAATGCGCGGCGGGCGAAGAAGGCTTCATATGGCTCAAGACCGCCGGCCTGATGCGCGGCTATTTCGGCCGCGACGATCTCACGTCGCAGGCCGTGGTCGACGGCTGGTTCTCCACCCGCGACATCGGTGTCGTGGATGACCGGGGCCTCCTGTATCTGCGCGGCCGTCAGCGGGAGGAGATCAACAAGGGTGGTATGAAGCTATTTCCCGCCGACGTCGATGCCGTCATTGAGCGCCATGTCGGCGTGCTCGACGTCTGCACCTTCGCCTTCGAGCATCCGCTCTATGGCGAGGATATGGGCGTGGCCGTCGTCCTACAGCAGAATGATCGGCCGACCCTTGCCGCGTTGTATGCCTGGGCGGCGAGTGAGCTTGGCGCTCACCGGCTCCCCGCACGCTGGTACGTGCTCGACGAGATTCCGCGAACCAGTCGCGGCAAGATCAATCGTCAGAGCGTCGCAGAACGCTGTGCGGCTCGGCAGCCGATCACTCCGGGCGTTCTCGTCGGTCGTGATGTGGGCGGCGGTGGCAGCTGACCGCCGCCGGCGGGTCGCGACAATGACGAGCCGCGGTGCCGTGCGCCAGCGCCTGATGCGGTTCCTGATCGACTCCGGTCGCGTCAGCCAGGGAGACCTCGACGCGAACTTGCCTCTGATCACATCGGAGCTCATCGACTCGGTGACGTTGTTCGAGCTCGCAATGTGGGTCGAGGAGGAGATTGGCCGGCCGCTCGACCTGACTCAACTCGCCCTCCCGGACGGCTGGGACACCGTTGACCGGATCATCGCCTTCATTGAGCAAGAACAGGATGGGCAGCGCGCGCGGTGAGCTTTGGCGACGATGCCAGTCTCCGATGACCTACACACGCTCTGTCGCGATGCTTGTCGTCGTGTGCACGGCGAGTCTGAGCTGCATCCGGTTGGCGTTCGCGGCGCCCGATGAAGAGCTGCTCGGTAAGTCCAAAGGCTATCCGATGGGGGCGCGCGCGAACTGGTACACCGACGATGCTGTCCGGGTCGGCTCGTACACGAATCTGGATAAGCTGTTTCCGAATCAATTTCACGTCTTGCCCAAGGCCGAGAATCCATCGACGCCGCACAAAGTGACGGCCGAGCCATCGCTGCAGTACCGCTTTGGCGGACGTCTCAATACCATCGATGACTATCTCGCCCACCAACGGTGACCGGTCTGCTCGTGATCAAGGACGATCAGGTGCTGGTCGAGCGCTATCAGTACGATCGGAAGCCCACAGACCGGCTGACATCGAATTCGATGGCGAAGTCCCTGGTCAGCATCGGAATTGGCTTTGCGCTGTCAGAAGGGCGGATTCGCTCGCTCGATGACAGGGTCATCGAGTACGTCCCAGAGCTCAAGGGAAATGTGTACGGCAAAACGCGGATTCGGAATCTGCTCCGTATGGCCTCGGGTGCACGGTTCAGCGAAGACAACATCGGCAGAAATGACGATGCCGCAAGATTCGCTCGCCTGCACGGCAGCAAGGGCAGCATCGCCGCGCTTCGGGCTTTCAATACGCGCGAAGCCCCCGAAGGCGAGCGCTTTCACTATGCGTCGATCGAGACGCAGGCGTTGACAGTCGTGCTGCGCGCCGCCACCGGTCAGACACTCTCCGACTACCTCTCGAAACGGCTGTGGCAGCCCATGGGCGCCGAGGCTGAGGCAACGTGGATCACCGCGTCCGATGGTCTCGAGCGCGGCGCAGCGTTCTTCAACGCGACGTTGCGAGACTGGGGCCGGCTGGGGACTGCTGGCGAATGACGGCGCGCTCAACGGCAAGCAGATCATTCCCCATCACTACCTCATCGAAGCCACGGATTGGCACAAGCACCCGGACGCGTTCGCGCCCAAAGTGTCGCCGCAGCAAACGGGTATGGATACCACTTCTGGACGATGCGAGGGCAAAACAGGCGCTTCTACCTGCGCGGGGTGTACGGCGCCAGCAGATGTATGTCGATCCCGAATTGAAATTGGTACTCGTTCATACTGCCGTGGCCAAGACCGCCTCGATCAACAACGACTCCATGGGAGCCGAGCTGAGCGCGTTGTGGTATGGGTTGGTGAATACGTTCGGACGCTGGTAGGAGTTCAGCCGCGGCGCGCTGCGGCCTCATGAGCGGGCCGACTACATTGCTCTGGACTCTCTGAGCTGATCCATCGTCGGCAGGTTTGCGATGTAGTCGTCCATCTGAAATGCTGCAGCCGCCACCAGATGCGGCGGATCGTGCGGGGACTGGAGCCAAGGATGTCGGACGCCTGCACCCAGGTCCTCACGAGCGGCCATTTCACATATGTCCAACACAAGCGATACGCGAGCTTGACTTCTCTGTCGTTGATCACTAGACTCCCGCCACCTTTTGACTACATGATTGCGTTTTGTCGCAACATGGCCGCATCGAAGCTCACGGGTAGCTTCCCTCAATGACCACCGACCTGCGTTCGTTCATCGATAAACTCGCATCGGCAAACTTCGGCAACGTTGTACGTTGGACGCTCGATAGGGTTCAGGGGGTCAGGCATTGGCTCTCGTGGCATGCGGCGCGCCTGCGGATTGAGGCGTACGCTTTCCTCCCGCTGCGTGGTCGATTGCCCCCCGGCCCCCTGGCGCTATCCGCTTACCGTGACGCAGTTCGAGACGACCGCTTTTATATGAAGCAGTACGGCCGACACGGGCCGATATTCAAGCTCTTCTGGGGGTCCAGACACCTCAAGGTGTGCATCGTCGGCTACCCGCTTGCCCGGCGCCTGCTGCAACAACACCGCAGTTCCTTGGGTCCAGTGATGACCACTTCGATCGCTCCACTCGTGCCGGCAGAGTATCTGCGGGCCATGAACCCGGCGATTCATCCGCACTACCGAAGCCTCTTCGTGGCAACCTTGCGAAACGACCTCATTACAGGTTGTGAGCCCGGCATCCGGCAAATTATCCGAGACGAACTCGACCAGTTGACGGAACTGGTGCAGACCGAATCACGGCTCGCCCTGCTTTTCCGCGAGACCCTGGACCGGATCACCATGCGACTGTTGTTCTTGGTCATACTGGGGGTCCGAGGGAATGCGGAGATCTTTCCCGACCTGGCGGCGGCGTACTACCGGCTGGGGCCGGACGGCCACGTTTCCCCAGTCGGTCCAGAGCAGCGAGCCGCATTCAGAGCGATTCGCGACATGGTCCTTCAAATCGTGGATTCACTACAGCACGCGGGTACTGCGGGATGTAATGACAACGTCCTCAGCCGATTGACGCTCGCCGCGGAGCCTCTGGTTGACGACACGGTCATCGGTAACGTGATCTACATGGTCGAGCGCGGGCGCCACGACTTTCGGGACCTTTTGCGATGGATGGTCAAACATCTATGCGACAACCCTTCAGTTGTGACAGAACTCCGTACCGAATTCACGACGCCTGGTACGAGTCCACGCCTCGCGGAGGCCTGCGTGATGGAAACACTACGGCTGGAGCAGGCGGAGGCGGTGGGACGCGAGGCATTGGTGCCATTCACGCTCGAGGGTTATCACGTTCCTAAAGGCAGCTGGGTCGGCGCGCTCCTCAGGGAAGCTCATCGCGATCCCAACGTATTTCCGGAGCCCGACCGTTTCCGGCCGCATCGGTTCCTCGAGCGGACATATTCAGCCAACGAGTACTCGCCATTTGGAATCGACGAGCATCAGTGCATCGCGCGCTCCTTGAGCATAAGGGCGGGCGGGATGTTCGTGGAAGAACTGGCGCGGGGATATAGCTGGAGCGTTGCCACTGACGGTTCCCCTGTGTTCAATGGCATCCACTGGCAACCATCCCCGTCCTTCGCCATCGATCTTCGGAGGATCCGCTAGGAGGCGTGCGCGGAAATTCGAGCCCACCGCACGATGATTGGCCCCCCCCGCTTTCCGGGACGCTCCCTGCTCTGAGCGGATGACTGTCACGGGATCGTGCGAGAGAAAGAATTTTGAACTCGCGAGCGCAGAGTCGTGGGCCCAGAACGAGCCGTGACAGTAGTGCTGCCAACCCGGGCACAACGAGCGCGAGCGGCCGTTCTTCGTCGGGCTATCGACAGTGTGCTCGCTCAAGAACGCGTCTCGCCGGTGCCGCTGATCATCATCAATGGATCGATATATGATGCAGAACTCGTCGCGACGTTGCGGGGCGACGAGCGGCTTCGCGTGCTCGTCTCCGAGGACGAGGGCCTCCCGGCGGCTCTACACACGGGTCGCAGGGCCATCGACACCCCGTGGTTTTGCGACCTGGACGACGATGATCTCCTGCTGCCTGGTGCACTCGCACTGCGTCTCGACGCCCTGCGAGATCGGCCGGACTGCTGCGCCGTGATAACGAATGGTTACTGGCGTAACGGCTCTCGAGACGTGCTGAACGCGCCTCCCGAGCTGCGAGTAGCTGCAGACCCACTGCGAGCGATGCTTCGGCAGAACTGGTTCTTAGCGGGGAGCTACTTGTGCCGTACCGCGGACGTCGGGCCGGAGGTCTTTAGGGACATGCCCCGATACTTCGAACGCACCTATCTCGCCCTTCGGCTCGCGACCGTCGGCCAGATCCTGTGGCTAGATCAGCCAACCGTCGTCTGCCACGTCAACACGCCAGGCTCCGCGTCCGCCTCCTCTGCGTCGGTCCTGGGCCACCCAGACGCGCTGCGCCAGATTCTGGAGTTGCCCTTGCCGGCAGATGTACACGCGGCTCTGAAGGCTCGCATCGCGCAAGCCTGCCATGCTGCGTCTGAGTTCTCACGCAGCAACGGGGCTCGGCGCGAGGCATTCCGTTGGCACTTTCGATCGCTTTGCGAACACGGCGGCTGGCGCTATCTTCCATATACGCGGCACCTGCTGCGAGACTTGCTCGATCTTCGTTTCAGGTCATCATTGGCACGCTGAGGAACGCGGATGCGCGTGCGCGCGCGCCACTCGCTGAGGACATAGCTTCTCAAGCTCGCCGCCCGATCGTCGGGAAAGTGCGGAGCAAAGTGGCCTCGCAGTGATCACCCCCGATGTCACGGAAAGACGCGAGAAAAACTGGTGGGCAGGGACGGGATTGAACCGCCGACACCAGGATTTTCAGTCCTGTGCTCTACCAACTGAGCTACCTGCCCACCAGACGCGTGAGGATAGCAGACGCGCGCGGGGGCGTCTACTTTCAGGCGGTGAAAC
>Ga0114129_10011093_pt1 | contig 12838 bp, 13 predicted proteins | sample RhiMetdeltSRZDD1_FD_80071 | JGI IMG/M metagenome (GOLD analysis project Ga0114129, IMG submission 80071) | Populus rhizosphere microbial communities from Tennessee, USA - Rhizosphere MetaG P. deltoides SRZDD1 (version 2) (version 2) | ecosystem: Host-associated > Plants > Roots > Rhizosphere >...
CCTGCACGGTGGCGCCACACAGGTACAACGACACCACCCCGGGCTGGATAGGGGTGAACTCGCGCACCGAGCGCGCGGCGGTGTCGTATAGCCGGAGCGTCACCCCGTAAGGCTACCGGGAGCAGCGGCCCGTCCGCTCGTCCATGATCGCCGCGTTTCCCACGCGCGCGACCTCTAACTGATCACGTTGCGGCAGGTCGGCAGGCCAGGCGGCCCAGGGCCTGGCGCTCGGGGCGCGGCACCCGGCTTGCGTGTGCTAGGTCGCGCCTTCCGCGGTGTCGGCGGCCTCCATCTCGGCAGCGCTGATCTCGACGCAGAACTCGTTGCCCTCGGGGTCGGCGAGTACGACCCAGCCAACTTCCGGCCGCCCATCGCTGACGACGCTGGCGCCGAGCCCGACCAGCCGGGCGATCTCCTCATCCTGGGTCCGGTCGGCCGGGATGACATCCAGGTGCACCCGGTTCTTGATGGTCTTGGCCTCAGGAACCTTGACGAAGTACAGCCTCGGCCGCCCCTCGCCCGGGGTCCCCACGGCGCAATCCGGATAGCCCGGCTGCGGTTCGGTGCTGACCGGCCACCCGGTGAGCCGCCCCCAGAATGTGGCCAGCGCCCGAGGATCGGCGCAGTCGAAGGTGATGTTGAGGATGGTGGAACTCACGGCGTTCTCCGCTCTGTCGCTGGCGCCCCTCGCCGGCGTCAGCGGGCAGCGGGAGGCTCGGGAATCGGATCTGGCATCGACCGAACCTCCCCTCATGCCGTCGTGGTGAGACCGTGCACGATTATGTCAGCCGGAGTTGGCTGGCGGTAACCACCGCGTCCCGTCGCATGATCAACAGCCACAGGATCAAGGTCCGTCAGTGACGGCTGCCCCGTGCCCAGCTCCATGCGTATTCGGGATCCTCGGCCCGGCGGGCGGCCGACCCGAGGTGCAGGGGCCGGAACGTGTCGATCATCACGGCGGTCTCGTCGGTCGTGGTCTTGCCCTCGGCCAGGCCGGCCACCGCCGCCTCGACCGCGCCAGGCTGCGGACCGTGGGTGAACCCAGCCGGGTGCAAGGTGATCGAGCCCACGCCTATCCCGGAGCCCTTGCGGGCGGTGTAGTCGCCTCCGACGTAAAACATCATCTCGTCCGAGTCCACGTTGTGATGGTTGTAGGGGATCGGCACCGCCTCAGGGTCGAAATCGAGCGGGCGCGGGCAGAACGAGCAGATCACGAAGTTCGGACCCTCGAAGGTCTGGTGCACCGGCGGCGGCGCATGGGTCCGCTTCAGCACCGGCTCGAAGTCGGCGATGTTGAACGCGTAGGGATACAGGCACCCGTCCCAGCCCACCACGTCGAACGGGTGATGGGCGTAGGTCAGACGGGTCAGGCCGCCACGGGTGCGGACGATGACCGGCACATCCTCCCCCTCGGCGAGCAGCGGACCCTCGGGCCCGCGCAGGTCACGCTCGCTGTAAGGGGCGTGCTCCAGGAACTGGCCGAAGGCGGACAGGTAACGCCGAGGCGGCCTGATGTGGCCACTCGCCTCGACCGTCAGCGCGCTCACGCCGGGATCCGCGGGTATCCAGCGGTGAATGGCCCCGCGTGGCACCACCACATAGTCACCGGGACCGGCGATAATCGTGCCATAGACGGACTCGAATACTGCTGACCCATGCTGGAGGTAGACGGCCTCATCGCCCACCGAATTCCGGTAAAGACCTGACGGTGCGGCGGCGGAAACAAACGATATGCGGACGTCGTCATTGGCGAACAGCAGCCCCCGGCCGAGCACCAGGTCTTCCCCGGCGGGCAGTCCGGTGGTGCGCACGTGACGCGGCAGCAGCGGATGGTTCGGCACCGTCCCGCCCTGCCCGCCGTCGTCCATACCCTCGCTCTTCACTATCGCGGTCGGGAGATGGACATGGTAAAGAAGGGAGGAATCAGACGAGAAGCCTTCCTCACCCATAAGCTCTTCTGAGTACAGCTCCCCATCGGGGCGGTGAAAACGAATATGGCGCTTGCGGGGAACTTCCCCTGTCACCCGGTAGTACGGCATATCGTCTCCCTTGACGCCAAGGCCGCGCGGGTCAACGCGCGGCTGACTGGCCGTTCACCGTTCCAGGCGTTCCCACTCCACGCGGGGGACCCGCCCGCGACCCTCCGGCGGCCCGGCGGCTGCCCGGCACGGAGAATGGGGCCCGTAGTCCCGACTATAGGCGGGCGCCAGCGGCCCGGGCGGCGGCGCAGGAAGGACAAGCACCCCTGATGAGCGACTTTTCCGCCATGCGCACGTCCCGGCCTGGTGATCCGCACCCCACGCTCCGGCTGGCCGCGCTCACCGCTGTGATCATCGGGGTGATCTTGGTGGCCGTGGCCGCCTTCCTGCTCTCCTATGAGGGCATCCACCAGATCGCGCTTCAGGCCGGCGTTTCCGCGGGACTCGCCCGGCTCTACCCGCTGATGTTCGACGCGATGCTGGTCATCGCCTGCGCCGCCACGCTGGCCCTGCGCAGCGCGGGCTGGGGAGCCAAGTGCTATGTGTGGGCGTCGCTGCTGCTTCTGATCGGCGCGGTGGCGGTTGGCGACGCCCTGCATGCCACGGGCGTCAAGCTGACCGGCGAGGCCGCCCGGGCCACGATCGCCATCATCCCCTGGGTCCTGCTCTTGATGGGCTTCGGGCTGTGGCTTGTGATGCTGCGGCACTGGCGGCGGACCCGGGCCATGGCCGCGGATGGGACCGGCGGTGGCCGGGCCGCGCTGGCCTCCGCGGGCAGCGCGGCCGGCGGTGGAGGTGCGGTCACCAGGGTGGCCGGCCGGGGCGCCGCGCCCACCCGGACGGGTGCCCCGCGTGCGGGGATCGACACCCTGGTGGAGCGGCCGGCTGGCCAGGCGCCGGGACGGTCCCCCGCCGCCGAGAGCCCGGCGGCCGAGAGCCGGGTCATCCCGGGGGATGCGCCCGGCCCGCAGCGGCGCATCTCGGCACCGGAGAACTATCCCCCGGCTGCGGCGGGCGCCGCCGGAGCGGCTGCTGGGGCGGGCGCCGCCGGAGCGGCTTGGGCTGGAGCCGGGGCCACCGCGGCTAGGGATCCGTTGGCCGGGACCGAGGCTGAGGTGGCCAGGGCGAGGACAGCCGGGACCGAGGCTGAGATGGGCAGGGCGAGGACAGCCGGGACCGAGGCTGAGATGGGCAGGGCGAGGGTGGCTGGGCCCGGCCGGTCCACGGCGGCCCGAGCCGCCCAGGACCGCGGCAGCACGAGCTCCACCAAGCCCCAGCGCGGCGGCACAAGCGGAACCTCCACCGGGAGCCGGGAAGACAGCACGAACGCGAACCGCGCCAGGAACGGCACCGGCTCGGGCGATCGGCGGGATATCCCGGCTGGTGCGGGGGATGACGAGGAAGGATACGTCCGGCTCCTGCCCCCACAGCCCAAGGCACCGGCGGGCGGCGCGGCAGGAGACGGTGGAGCTCCGGCAGCCGAGGCCCCGCCCGCCGACCGGGCCAAGCCCGGAGCTCAGGGCACCGACGCGGCGCCCGGGCAGGACAACAAAGCGACGGCCGGACAGGACAACAACGCAGCGCTCGGGCAGGAGAACAAGACGCCCGGGCAGGCCAGCAAGGAGCCCAAGACCGAGGCCGGCGCCGGGACCGGCGACCAGGCCGAGCCATCCCCGACAGCGCTGGCGCCCGCTCCGCTGCCCGACTTTCCCCGGATGCGCAGCACCCCGACTCCGCCACGGGACAAAGAGGCCAACCGGGACAAGGAGGCCAACGGGGAGTGACCGCGACCGGGACGTCCTGGGTCCGGGTCCCCGACGGCAGCCATTTCCCGATCCAGAACCTGCCCTATGGGGTATTCACCAGGCAGGAGGAGGCTCCACGCGTCGGGGTCGCGATCGGGGACCAAGTGCTCGACCTGGCCGGCCTGGCCCGGGCCGGGCTGCTGGACGGGCCCGGCTGGTTCGCGGCGCCCTCGCTCAACGCGTTCATGGCCGCGGGCACAGCGGCCTGGCACCAGGCCCGCGCCCGCCTCACCGAACTGCTGACCGACACACGGCACCGCAGCCTGGTGGAGCCCCATCTGGCGCGACAGGCGGCGGTGGAACTCCGGCGGCCGTTCGAGGTCGCCGACTACGTGGACTTCTACTCCTCGCGTGACCACGCGCGCACTGTGGGGCAGATCTTCCGGCCCGGCTCGGCCCCGCTGCCGCGCAACTGGCTGTACCTGCCGGTCGGCTACCACGGGCGGGCGGGGTCGGTGGTGGTCTCCGGGACCCCGGTGATCCGGCCTCGCGGCCAGCTCCAGCCCGCTGGCGGCGCGGCGCCCGCCTTCGGCCCCACGCGGCGGCTCGACTTCGAGGCGGAGGTCGGCTTCGTCGTGGGTGTCGGCTCCACGCAGGGCCAGCCGGTCGCGGCAGGGGCGTTCGCGCAGCACGCGTTTGGCTTCATGCTTGTCAATGATTGGAGCGCGCGTGACATCCAGACGTGGGAAAGCCAGCCGCTCGGGCCCTTCCTCGGGAAGTCCTTCGCCACCTCACTGTCACCATGGGTCGTGCCCGTGGCTGCGCTGTCTGCGGCCCGCGTGCGACCGCCCTCCCAGGACCCGCCGCCGGCGGCGTACCTGAACTGCGCGGAACCCTGGGGACTGGACCTGTCACTGCAGATCATGCTTAACGATCACATCGTGGCGCGGCCGGCTTTCCGCGGCATGTACTGGACGCCACCGCAGCAGCTCGCGCACGCGACCGTCAACGGCGCGCCGCTGCGCACCGGTGACCTGTTCGCGTCCGGCACGGTGTCCGGGCCCGGCCCGGATGAGCGCGGCTGCCTACTGGAGCTGACATGGGACGGGACCCGGCCACTCACGCTGCCCGGCGGTGCGACCCGGTCCTACCTCGAGGACGGGGACACGGTGCGGATTACGGCCACCGCGCCGGGCGCGGACGGGGTGACGATCGGGTTCGGCTCCGTCGAGGGCCGGGTGGTCGGGGCCGGGTAGCCAGCAGCTCGGTTCGCCGCCCCCATGGGGGCGGAAATGTGAACTGTTGTCCCCGGGGTATCAGGCCCGGGCCACGAGGGCGGTCGCGACCGCCGCGATGCCCTCGCCGCGGCCGGTCAGCCCGAGTCCGTCGGTGGTGGTGCCGGACACGCTGACCGGGGCGCCGCCGAGCGCCTCGGACAGGACCTTCTCCGCCTCCGCCCGCCGCGATGCGATCCGCGGGCGGTTGCCGACGACACAGATGGCGACGTTGCCCACCACGAATCCGGCGTCGGTGAGCAGGGCGGCGGTCGCACGCAGCAGGCTCGTGCCTGCGGCGCCAGCCCAGGCTGGATCGGCGGTGCCGAACACCGAACCCAGGTCACCCAGTGACGCCGCCGACAGCAGGGCATCGCACGCGGCATGCGCCGCGACGTCCCCGTCGGAGTGTCCGGCCAGGCCATCCTCCCCCGGCCATAGCAGCCCGGCCAGATAGAGCGGCCGGCCCGGCAGCAGGGGATGGACGTCCGTCCCGACGCCTACCCGGGGCAGATCACCAGCCATGCCAGGCCACGCGGCGGGTCAGCTGGCGCGGGTCAGGACGCCAGGATCTCGTCGAGCAGCGCCTCGGCCTTGTCCTCGTTGGTCTTCTCGGCCAGGGCGAGCTCGCTGACCAGGATCTGCCGGGCCTTGGCCAGCATCCGCTTCTCACCGGCCGACAGCCCGCGCTCGCGGTCTCTGCGCCACAGGTCCCGGACGACCTCGGCCACCTTGTTCACGTCGCCGGAGGCGAGCTTCTCCAGGTTGGCCTTGTACCGTCGCGACCAGTTGGTCGGCTCCTCGGTGTGCGGGGCGCGCAGCACCTCGAACACCCGCTCCAGTCCTTCCTGCCCCACCACGTCACGCACGCCTACCAGCTCGGCATTGTCCGCGGGCACACGTACGGTCAGATCACCCTTGTCGACCTTGAGAACCAGATAGGTCCTGTCCTCACCTTTGATCGAACGGGTCTCGATCTCTTCGATGCGAGCAGCCCCATGGTGGGGGTACACGACAGTGTCGCCGACCTTGAAAGTCATGTGGCACATACCCCTTCCGCTGCACCAATACTACCATGCCGGAGGCGGCCCAATTGCCGGGGCGGGCGGCGAACACGCAGGTCATAGGGCCATTTCACCGGCCCGAAACTGCGATCGTCAGCGTGTTGGCCCCCCGGCGAGGCCGCCGGGTCCAGCACGCCAGTGACGCGGGAGCCGCCGCTGACCCATACTGGGATGAACGTGGCCGCTCATGCCGGAGAGATGCGCGTGAACATTGGCGGCGACCCGGGACGGGATGACTACGGCCTGCCACCGGTCGACATCGAGATCCCTGATGACGCACGCGAACTCGACCGTGACGTGCAGGCCTATCACCGTGAGCTCCGCGCGCAGCGCTGGCGCCAGCGAACCCGCCGGATGGCGGGACCGCTGACCCGCGACGGCATGGTGCTGCCGCTGCTCGCCGGCTGCCTGGCGCTGACGCTGCTCGCCGGGACGCTGCTCACCGTGTTCAGCGGCGCCCAGCTGACCGGGCGGGCGCCGGGCCGGGCCGACCATCAGCTCCCCAACGCGACCGCCCTGGTCGACGGCGTGCGGACACCGTTGCGCCACCTCCGCGGGCTGGTGCTAGCCCTGGTCCCGACCGGGTGCAGATGTGCAGACCTGCCCCAGCTCGCGCGCGAAGCGAGTGAGGCGAACGTGCCCATCTACATCGTCGGGAGAGGGCACGACCTTGTGACGGCCCTGGTCAAACGCACAATGCGGGGCGCGCACGCGGTGGAGGACACCAATGATGCCCTCATAAGCGCCTACAACCCAGTCATTCTGACGGCCGTCCTGGTCAAAGGCGACGGGTCTGTCGCCAGCGTCGCCCTGCCCGACCGGAAGAAGGGCTTCCAGCTGACGAGTGCGCTGCGCTCGCTGGTCCCGCATCCGGGCGGCACCGGTATGGCGACCGTCGCGGCCGGCCCCGCGGGTGGCTAGCACCGCACGGACCGATACGCTGTGCGGCGTCCACTACCCCGCGTCGGACTTCCTGACCCGGAGGAGCACGCCGTGATCCTGAGCAACCGCGGCACAGCGTCGCTGCGAGCCCTCGCCGTGGTCGTGGCGGCCGTCCTGGCGGCCGCGATCGCCGGGTGTGAGGCCGGGTTCAATGCCCCCACCCAGCGGTGGCATCAGCCGGCCGCGGGAGCGTCAACGGTGGTGAACAACGCGATCCAGATCAACAACGTGTTCCTGCTCGGTGCGCCACCGGCCCTCACGCTCTTGCGCGGCGGCTCGGCGGGCCTGTTCCTCGCCCTCAACAACAGCGGCCCTCCCGACCGGCTGATCTCGGTCACCGCCCCGGGCACGGCCGCCGCGGTCCAGATGCCGGCCGGTGGCATCCGCCTGGCCACCGAGCAGCAGGTGCTCCTCACCGGCCCGGCGCCGCAGGTGATCCTGCGCCGCCTCACCCGCTCGGTCAACGGCGGCCAGCACATCCTGGTCGTTCTGCACTTCCTGCGGGCGGGGAGGGTGCCGATGCTGGTCCCCGTGATGCCGCGCGCCCAGTGGTTCGCGACCTTCTCGCCAGCACCGATCCTGGTCAGCCCCTCGCCGTCCCCGTCAGGGCCGCGTGGGACGGCGTCCCCGTCCCCGACGGCCCCATCTCCGGCCGCCACGTCCCCATCGCCGACCTCGACCGGGTAGCCGGCGCCGACACGGCGCATCCCTGCGGCAGACCGCGCCGCCGGGCGGCGTCAAAGCACGCGGAGCGCTGAGGGTCAGACCACCGGCTCGAACTTGTAGCCAAGCCCGCGCACCGTGATGATGTGCCGGGGACTGCCCGGGTCGGCCTCCACCTTCGCGCGCAGCCGCTTGATGTGGACGTCGAGCGTCTTGGTATCGCCGACGTAGTCCGCGCCCCAGACCCGGTCGATCAGCTGCATCCTGGTCAGCACCCGGCCGGCGTTGCGGAGCAGCACCTCCAGCAGCTCGAATTCCTTGAGCGGCAACTGGGCCTGCTCGCCGCGCACGGTGACCACATGCCGGTCGACGTCCATCCGCACCGGCCCGGACTCCATGACCGAGGCGCCGGCTTCGTCCGGCTCACCACGGCGCCGCAGCACCGCCCTCATCCGGGCCACCAGCTCTCGCGATGAGAATGGCTTGGTGACGTAGTCGTCGGCACCCAGTTCCAGGCCGACGACCTTGTCGATCTCGCTGTCCTTGGCCGTGAGCATGATCACCGGGACGTTGGACCGCTCGCGCAGCGTCCGGCAAACCTCGCTGCCGGGCAAGCCGGGCAGCATGAGGTCGAGCAGGACGAGATCGGCGCCGTTGCGGTTGAAAGCGTCGATCGCGTCCGGCCCGGTCGGGCAGACCGCGACCTCGAAACCCTCCTTGCGCAGCATGTAGGAGAGCGCGTCGCTGAACGATTCCTCGTCCTCGACCACCAGCACGCGTGTCACTTGACTGCCTCCCTGGCAGGTTGGGCAAGGCCAGCGGCGGGGGTGCCGTCGGCGGCCGGCGTATTCCTGATCGCGGGCAGGCGCAGGGTGAAGGTGGATCCCACGCCTTCCTTACTCCAGACCGTCACCTTGCCGCTGTGGGCGGCCACCACGTGCTTCACGATCGCCAGGCCCAGGCCTGTCCCGCCCGTGGCACGGGAGCGGGCGGCGTCCACCCGGTAGAAACGCTCGAAAATGCGCTCCAGGTCCCGCTCGGGAATGCCGATGCCCTGGTCGGCGACGCTGATCTGGGCGGCGCTGGCACCGTCCCGGGTGGCCGAGACCACCACCCGTGTCTTCTCCGGGCTGTAGGCGACCGCGTTCTCCACTAGGTTCCGCAGCGCCGTGACCAGCAGGTCCTCGTCACCGAGGACGGCAAGCCGCTCGTCGCAGCTTTCCGCGAGCTCGATACCGCGTGCGCTGGCCTTCATCCGGCACCGGTCCAGGACCTCCGCGACCACGGCGCCGAGGTCGACCGGGTTCGGGTCGGGCACGGGCTCGGCCGCCTGGATCCGGGACAGGGTGATCAGGTCCTGGACCAGGTAGGTGAGCCGGGACGCCTCCTGCCGCATCCGGCCGGCGAACCGGCGCACCGCCTCTGGGTCGTCGGCCGCCTCCTCCATCGTCTCGGCGAGCAGGGCGAGGGCGCCGACTGGCGTCTTGAGCTCATGGCTGATGTTGGCCACGAAGTCCCGCCGGACTTCCTCCACCCGGCGGCTCTCCGTCTGGTCCTCGGCGAGCAGCAGGACCAGGCCGCCACCGCCGACGCTGGCGCCCAGCGGGGCGACGCGCACCGCGAAGCTGGTCCGCCGGCCGCCGAACGCGGACCCGGACACCTCGATCTCGCCCTCGCGGATCTCCCCATCCCGGCGGACCTGGCGGGCCAGGGCGAGAAGTTCCCCCACCATCAGCTGGTCGTCCTTGACCAGACCGAAAGAGCGGGCCGCCGCGCTGGCACTCAGCACACGGTCGTGGTTGTCGAGCACGACGGCCGAGGACGAGAGCACGGACAGCACTGACGCCACACCGGCCGGGATGCGCGTCGCCTGCCACTCGACGCCGTCGGACACCGCGTCGGCTTGCCTGTGAGCTTTCACCGGTTAGCTCCCCGGCGTTACGGCACACACGGGCGTGTGGTTACGGCACCACGCGTCACCTGCGTGCTCACGCTTCGATGGTATGCGTACTGAGCCAGGAACGCCCATGACCCTGGTCAAGCCCGTCACGCTGTTCCTCCCCTATTCATACGGGTGTTGATGGACGGACGTTCGGGATTCCGCCCGCCGAAACGATCATGGCGCGCCGGGTTCTCAGCGTCCCTGGCCCCGGACGGCCTCCGCGGCCACGGCCGCGGCCTCGGGGTCGAGGTAGCGTCCACCCGCCAACTTCGGGCGGAAGTCGGCGTCCAGCTCGTAGACGAGCGGGATGCCGGTCGGGATGTTGAGGTCGGCGATCTGCGCGTCCCCGATCCCGTCCAGGTGCTTGACCAGCGCCCGCAACGAGTTGCCGTGCGCGACGACCAGCGGGGTCCGCCCGGTCGCCAGGTCGGGAACCAGCGCGTCGTACCAGTAGGGCAGCAGCCGGTGCAGCACGCCTTTCAGGCACTCGGTGCGGGGCCGCAGCTCATAGGGAAGATGGGCATACCGCGGATCGTGGGCCTGCGACAGCGGGTCATCGTCGGCGAGCTCCGGCGGCGGCACATCATAGGAACGCCGCCAGAGCATGAACTGCTCGTCCCCGAACTCCTGCCGGGTCTGCGCCTTGTTCTTGCCCTGAAGCGCGCCGTAGTGGCGCTCATTGAGGCGCCAGGACCTGGTGACTGGAAGCCAGAGCAGGCCCGCTGCCTCCAGCGACAGGTGAGCGGTCTGGATGGCGCGGGTCAGCACTGAGGTGTGGACGATGTCGGGCCGCAGGCCGGAGTCACGCAGCAGCGTGCCGCCGGTCACGGCCTCCGCAGCGCCCTTGGCGGAGAGCCCGACATCCACCCAGCCGGTGAACAGTCCTTCCGCATTCCAGGTGCTCTCGCCGTGCCGCAACAGCACCAGTGTCGACATGGCGTGAGCCTATCCGCCGAGCACGCCCGGCCCACCACCCAGCCCGGGCGGGAGCACCCGCCGGCCGGGAGCACCCGCCGGCCGGGACACGGGAAGGCGGGAGTGACGGTGCAGCGGCGCCTGACGCGACCGGAGAGGGCACAGCGCCGGCGACGGGAACAGGGTGCCGGGCGGCATGGTTCCTTAGTCGGAGGTGGGTGCCCGTGCCGCCACGCTACCCCCGGCGGATCGCGACCATCAGCGTTCATACCTCGCCGCTTGAGCAGCCAGGCACCGGCGACGCCGGGGGCCTGAATGTGTACGTGGTCGAGGTCGCGAAGCGGCTGGCAGCCCAGGGCGTGGAGGTGGACATCTTCACCCGCGCGGTGTCGCGGGATGCGCCCCCGGCCGCCGAACTGGTGCCTGGTGTGCTCGTGCGGCACGTGCCGGCCGGGCCGTACGAGGACCTGGACAAGACCGACCTGCCCGCTCAGCTATGCCACTTCACGTTCGAGGTGCTGCGGACAGAGGCCGCCTACACCCCCGGCAGGTACGACCTGGTGCACGGGCATTACTGGCTCTCCGGCCACGTCGGCGCGGTCGCGAAGGAGCGGTGGGGTGTGCCGCTGGTGCAGTCCATGCACACGCTGGCCAAGGTGAAGAACGCGGCGCTGGCACGCGGCGACGCCGCCGAGCCCGCGATGAGGCTGCGCGGCGAGGCAGACGTGGTGGCCGCGGCCGACCGGCTCGTCGCCAACACCGACGAGGAAGCCCGGCAGCTCGCCGGGCTCTACGGGGCCGACCCGGCCCGGATCTGGACCGTCAACCCCGGCGTCGACCTCTCGGTCTTCCGGCCGGGACCGCCGCAGCAGGCGCGGCAGCGGCTCGGCCTGCCCGGCGACGGGCACGTCGTGGTGTTCGCTGGCCGGGTCCAGCCGCTCAAGGCGCCGGACGTGGCCTTGCGCGCCGCCGCCATTCTGGTCCGCGACGACCCCGCGCTGGCGCGGTCCCTGACCATCGCGTTCATCGGAGGGCCGAGCGGCACCGGGCGCGCGGACCCCGACCGGCTGACCGAGCTGGCGCGCGCGCTCGGCATCGGCGGCCTGGTGCGCCTGGAGCCGCCCTGCCCGCAATTCGAGCTGGCGGACTGGTACCGGGCGGCTACCGTGGTCATGGTGCCGTCCTACTCCGAGTCGTTCGGGCTCGTGGCCGCGGAGGCCCAGGCCTGCGGGACGCCGGTGATCGCCGCGTCGGTCGGCGGGCTGCGCACGGCCGTCCAGGATGGCGTGTCGGGGATCCTCGTGGACGGGCACGATCCGGCCAGTTACGCACGGGTGCTCGCCGGGCTGTTCGCATCCCCCGGGCTGCGGGCCCGGCTGGCACACGGGGCGGTGCAGCACGCATCCCGGTTCGGCTGGGGACTCACAGTGGACCGGCTGCTTACCGTCTACGCCGGGGCGATGAGTGCCTCCCTGGCGGTCCCGCCGAGCTACACGCGTGCGGGCTGACAGGATGGGAGCCATGAGCGGCATGGCTCCCGCAATATGCCCATGAGCCCGGGTCCGCAGGCGACGCCGGGCGCGCCGGTGAACCCTGATGCGCCGGTGGCCACGGACCAGGCGCGCGCGGCCAGCGCGATCGAGTCGGCGCTGGCCGGGCTCGGCCTGGACGCCGAGCGCCCGCAGCCAGGCAGCTACCTGGTCAGGCTGGAGGGCGAGCGCAAGCTGGCGACGATGACCTGGCTGATCGTGGGCGTGCACAGCCTGCACGTGGAGGCATTCTTCTGCCGTCAGCCGGACGAGAACCACGCCCGCTTCTGCCGGTTCCTGCTCGAGCGCAACGGCCGGATGTACGGCGTTCATTTCGCCGTCGACCCGCAAGGCGACGTCTACCTGGTCGGCCGCCTCCCGCTCGGGTCGGCGACCGCCGATGAGATCGACCGGCTGCTCGGCTGCGTACTGACGTACTCCGACGAGAACTTCAACGCCGCCCTGGCCATCGGCTTCGCCTCGTCGATACGCAAGGAGTGGGCGTGGCGGGTCAAGCGCGGCGAGAGCCTGGCGAACCTGCGCGCGTTCGCGCGGTTCGCCGACCCGGCGCCCGGCGAGGCCGACGGCGGAGACGTCAGGACCTGACCAGGCGCGAGATTGCCTCCGCCGCCTCGTGGACCGAGGCCCGCCCCTCGTCCCCGCCCTGCCGCACCGCATCCGACACACACGCGTCGAGGTGGTCTTCGAGCAGCCCAAGCGCGACCGCCTGCAGCGCCCGGGTCACCGCGGAGACCTGGGTGAGCACGTCGATGCAGTAGACGTCC
>Ga0114129_10011094_pt1 | contig 12837 bp, 12 predicted proteins | sample RhiMetdeltSRZDD1_FD_80071 | JGI IMG/M metagenome (GOLD analysis project Ga0114129, IMG submission 80071) | Populus rhizosphere microbial communities from Tennessee, USA - Rhizosphere MetaG P. deltoides SRZDD1 (version 2) (version 2) | ecosystem: Host-associated > Plants > Roots > Rhizosphere >...
AAGGGCGACGATCGTGAGCGTCGGGTTCTTTTCCGACGCGGAGCTGAAGGCCGAGCCGTCCACGACGAACAGGTTCGCGACCTCGTGCATCTGGTTGAAGCCGTTCAGCACCGACGTCTTGGGGTCCTTCCCCATCCGGCAGGTGCCGTGCTCGTGGATGGCCGACCCGGGCACGTCGTTGGCCTCGCGATCGAAGGGCACGATCTCGGCGCCGAGCGTGCGCAGGATCTCCTCGCAGGTGTCGTACATGTGCCGGCGCATCTTGCGCTCGTTATCGCCGAAGCTCACGTCGATCTTCATCAAGGGAACGCCGTAGCGGTCCTTGCGCGTCTCGTCGACGCTCACGCGATTCTCCGGCCGGGGCAGGACTTCGCCGAAGGGGTGAAGCGACACGAGCGCCGGATAGCGCTTCTTGACCGCCGCCTTGAAGCTCGCGCCGAAGCCCGGGAGCCCGTGGGCTACCTCGGCGCCGGTGGTCTGCGCTCCGGTGTTCCAGAACTGGATGCCGAAACCGCGCAGGTAATCCGGCTTGGGCCGGTCGGGCCGATGGTTGAAGCGCGGCACGTAGACGTGCTCGCCGCCGATGCCGTCGTCGTTGACGTAGCCGCGGCCGAAGAGCTGCGGCAGGAAGCCGCGCACGTGGACCATCTGCTGCTCGCAGAAGTTGCGCCCGAGCTGGTCGGATCCGTTCCCGAGGCCGTTCGGAAAGCGGGACGACCGCGAGTTGAGCAGGATCCGGGTCGAGTCCATGGCCGAGGCGCCGAGCACGACGACACCACCCTGCACCTGGCGCTCGGCGCCCGTCTCGCGGTCGAAGTACTGGACGCCGCTCGCGCGGCCGCGGTCGTCGACCAGGATCCGTGCGACGACGGCATTTTGCCGGATCTCGAGGTTGCCGGTCTCGAGAGCCTGCGGGATCAGGTGGTCGGCCGAGTTGAAGAAGGACGCGGTGTCGCAGCCGTCGCCGCACGCGCCGCAGTAGTGGCACGGAACGAAGCCGCGGTGCGGGCGGGTGAAGTTGGCGCGGCGCCCTGCGACCATCGGAATCCGGAGCTTGTCGCAGGCCTTCTGGAGGAACACTTCGCCGCAGCGCGGAGCGGGCGCCGGCATCAGGTGCCGGCTGCCCGGGAGCACGTCGGAATCGTCGCTTCCGCCGCACACGCCCATCAGCTCTTCGGCGCGGTCGTAGTAAGGCGCGATGTCGGCGTAGCGTATCGGCCAGGGAATGCCCCAGCCGTCCCTCTCGGCCGCAGTGAAGTCGAGGTCGGACATGCGCAGGCTCACGCGACCCCAGACGTTCGTCTTGCCTCCGCGCCCCCAGACTCGCGTGAGATCGAAGGGCCGGCCCTCCGGCGTCAGGTAGGGCTGCTCTTTCTTATCCAGGAAGAACTTCGGCGGCGCGTCGCCGCGGCGCCGGCGCCGGTCGCCTTCGTACGGCAAGGTGTGGGTCCAGAAGTAGCGGCGGTCGAACTCGCCGCCGGCGTCGAGCATCAGGACCTTGACGCCCTTCTGCGTGAGATTGTAGGCGGCCATCCCCCCGGACGCCCCACTGCCGACGACGATCACGTCCGCCACGCTCACTCCTCGACCTTCCAGGAATGATGCTCCGGATGCGTGCACCCCTTCCACTCCGCGAGGAAGGTCCGGCCCTCGAAGTGCAGCTCCTCGGTCATGCCCGCTTCCGAGCGGTAGTAGCCGTCGACGCTCAGGCGCTTCGCCTGGGCGAAGAAAGCGACGCCCGCGGGCTCTTCGCCTGACGGGTTCGCGGAGAGCCGCGTCAGGATCTCGTCCTGCTTTTGTGCCTCGAGCCGGGCGAACGGCTTCCCGAACAGGCTCGAAGAGCGCCGGTCGAGCCACGCGAGCCCCTCGCGGAATCGTTCGCGGCTTCCCGCCTCGCCCTCGGCCAGGGCGAAGTCGATGTACTGGTGGACGAGCGCGCGCTTCGCGCCGGGGGTGTCCGTCTCCGGGATGATCCTCTCGGCGAACGACATCACCGTCTCGAGCTCGGGCTCGTGCAAGAACTGGGGCTTCCACTCTCCTTCCTGTGTGGGGACGGAGGGATGGAAATGCAGGAGCAGCGGAGCCACGGCTGGAGCCCCGAGCCGCCGGAGCGCCTGCCGCCGGTCGATGCGCCCGCTCATGCGCCTAGGGCCGCAGCTTGTCCGACGACGCGACGCCCCAGCGATGCAACAGGAAGCGCGCGGCGGTCCAGAGCGTCCCGAGGCCGTAGACGACGCCCTGGCCGAAGCCGACCGACGAGGCATCCTCGAAGTAGCGGCTCGCGACCGGGACCTCGACGACCGGCAGGCCGAATTGCACGGCCTGGAAGATGACCTCGGTGTCGAAGACGAAGCCGTTCGAGTTGCGCAGGAACGGCACGGTTTCGAGAAAGCGGCGGCTGTAGGCGCGGTAGCCGGTGTGGCACTCGCTGAAGCGCCGGCCCATCGCCAGGTTCTCGGCCGTCGTCAGGAAGCGGTTGGCGATTCGCTTCCAAAGCGGCATGCCGCCGCGCTTGGCACTGCCCGGAAGCAGCATGCGCGAGCCCAGCACCATGTCGGCGCGCCCCTCACGGATCGGCCGAATCATCTCGGGGATGATCGCTGGGTCGTACTGGCCGTCCGGATGCAGCATCACGACGATGGTAGCCCCGTCGCGCAGCGCCTCCATGTAGCAGGTCTTCTGGTTGCCGCCGTAGCCGACGTTGTGGGGGTGGCGGATCGCCTTCAGCTGGAGCGCGCGCGCCCGCGCCACGGTGTCGTCGCCGCTAAAGTCGTCGACCACCACGATCTCGTCGTAGTAGCCCTCGGGGATCGCGCGGAACGTGTCCTCGATCGTGCGCGCGGCGTTGTAGGCCGGCATCACGATCACGATCTTCTCCGTCCGGGCCTCCGTGACGGGGGCTTCGGCGGCGGTCAGAGGCTCGGCCATGTTCCCGATGATTCTACCCGCTCGGCGGGCGTGTGCTAGGCTCGCCGACGGATGCTGCTCGACTCGCTCGTCGCGCGGCGGCTCGTCGTGCTCACCGGCAAGGGCGGCGTGGGCAAGAGCGTCGTCGGCGCCGCGCTGGCGCTCGCCGCACGCGCGCGGCGCAAACGCGTGTTGCTCGTCGAAGTGGCCACCCCGCTCGAGGCGTCCCGCAGGCTCGGCGGGCCGCGCTCGCGCGGCCGCGAGACCGAGGCGCTGCCCGGCCTGTTCACGCTCAACCTCGATCCGCAGGCGGTGATGGACGAGTACGTGCGCCACGTGCTCAAGCTCCAGCTCGTGGCGCGCCGCGTGCTCGCGAGCCCGATCTACCACCGCTTCTTCGCCGCCGCGCCGGGGCTCAAGGAGTTGATGGTCCTCGGCAAGATCATGGTGCTCGAAGAAGCGCATCGGCGCCTGTCGCGCGAGCCGCTCTGGGACCTGATCGTGGTGGACGCGCCAGCCACCGGCCACGGCCTCGCGTATCTCAAGGTCCCGCTTGCCGCCTCGCTGGCGGTACCCGTCGGTCCGATCGGCCACAACGCGCGGCGCATCCTGGCCATGCTGCGCGACCCCGCGCGCACGGCGCTCGTGGTCGTCGCGACGCCGGAGGAGATGGCGGTCGTCGAGGCGATCGAGCTCTACCGCGCAGCCGGGAGCGAGGTCGGCATCGAGCCGCAAGCGGTGGTGTTGAACGCCTGCCACGAGCGGCGCTTCAGTGACGCGGACGAGGCGCAGGTGCTGCGCCTCGCCAGCTCGGGCGCCGCTGGCGAGCTCGCCACCGGCGTTCCGCTCGACGCCGCGGTGCGCGCCGCGCGCCGCCAGATCCGGCGCCGGAAGCTCACACGTTTCTACCGCGACCGGCTGAGACGCAGCGTCGACACCCCGCTGGTGTCGCTGCCCTTCCTGTTCCGCGAGACCTTGGGCCTCAGCGAGCTGCGCATCTTGGCGGATGCGCTCGAGGCCGCCTGATGGCGTCCCGCCGCTCCCCCGCCGCGACACTCGGAAGAGCCCTCGCCGAGAAGCGCGTGCTGGTGACCTGCGGCTCCGGTGGAGTCGGCAAGACCACCACGGCGGCGGCGCTCGCGCTCCGAGCCGCGCGCAGTGGACGGCGCGTGCTCGCGTGCACCATCGACCCGTCGCGCCGGCTCGCCACCAGCCTGGGCAAGGGCCAGCTTTCCGGCCGGCCGCGCGCGATCGACATCAAGGGGCTCTCGCCCGCACGCGGCGGCGCGCTCTTCGCGATGGTGCTCGACGTCAAAGGCACGTTTGACGCCCTCGTCGCGCGCCACACGCAAGACGCCGCAGCTCGCGACCGGATCCTCAGGAACCGCTTCTACAAGCACATCTCCGAAGCTCTCGCCGGCAGCCACGAGTACATGGCGATGGAGAAACTCCTGGAGCTCGCCGAGGACGAGCGCTTCGACCTGGTTGTGCTCGACACGCCGCCCACGCGTCACGCGCTCGACTTCCTCGAGGCGCCTGACCGGCTGCTGGCCTTCCTCGACGTCGGCATCCTGCGCTTCTTCCTGCGCCCCTACTTCGTAGCCGGAAGGGTCACCGTGAAGGTGGCGACGCGCACCGGCGCCGCGCTCGCCAAGATCCTCGACCGCTTCATCGGCCTGCAGTTCCTGCAGGAGCTGTCGGAGTTCTTCCTGGCCTTCGAGGGCATGTACGACGGCTTCCGCAAGCGCGCGGCCGAGGTACACGCCCTGTTGCGTGCGCAAAGCACCGGCTTCGTGCTGGTCGCGAGCCCCGAGCCGCAAGCGCTGGAAGAAGCGCTCTTCTTCCGGCGTCGCCTGCTGGAGAAACGCATGTCGTTCGTGGCCTTCCTGGTGAATCGCATCCACAGCGACCCCGCCCGCGCGCGCGCCGCGCGCCACGCGGGGCGAGCCGTCGTGAGCCCTGAGCTCGCAGCACTCTTGACCACGACCTTGCGCGAGCAGCAGGTGCTCGCGCGCGTCGAGCGGCGCGCGGTCGCACGGCTCGAGGTGGACACGCGCGAGCGGCCGCTGCTGGTGCCCGAGCTGGAGCACGACGTGCACGACCTGCGCGGCCTCGCCGCCTTCTCCGAGCTCGTGTTTGGAAGCGCCCCGGAGCGCGCGCGCGCCGCGGGAGTCACGCCGTGAAGACGCGGCTCATCCTTTATTCGGGCAAGGGCGGCGTTGGCAAGACGAGCCTGTCGGCGGCAACGGCAATCCGCGCGGCGAAGCTCGGCCAGCGCACGCTCGTGGTCTCGACCGACTCGGCCCACAGCCTGCGCGACGCGCTCGACCGGGAAGTCGGGGCCGAGCCGACCGAGATCCTGCCGCGGCTCGACGCCGTCGAGGTAGACGTCAACGTCGAGCTCGAGAGCCACTGGGGCACGATCCACGAGTTCCTGACCCGCTTCATGACGTTCCGCGGTGTCGACGAGACTGTGGCCGAGGAGATCGCAATCCTGCCGGGAATGGAGGAACTGTTCAGCCTGGTGCGGGTGGCGGGGTGGGCCGCGAGCGGACGCTGGGACACGATCCTGATCGACTGCGCACCGACCGGCGACACGGTACGCATGCTGGCGGTGCCGGAGGTGCTGAGCTTCTATTTCTCGCGCATCTTCCCGATCCAGCGCACGGTCGTGCGCACGGTGCGCCCGGTGGCGCAGCACATGACGGACATGCCGATCCCGACGGACGACGTCTTTGCCGCGGTCAAGCGCATCTATCAGCAGATGGAGGGCATCGGCCCGTTGCTCCAGGATCCGGCTCGAAGCTCGATCCGCATCGTGCTCAACCCGGAGCGGATGGTGATCAACGAGTCGCAACGGCTCTACACCTACCTGAGCCTGTTCGGCTTCCCGGTCGACGCGATCGTGGCCAACCGGGTGCTGCCCGAGGCCGCGCGCTCACCATACTTCGACAAGTGGTTCACCTTGCAGGCCGGGCACCTCGCCTCGGCCCGAGAGGCCTTCGACCCGCTGCCGATCTTCGTGGCACCGCTCTTCGACCGCGAGATGGTCGGCACCGCAATGCTCGAGGAGTTCGGCCGCCAGGTCTTCGGCGACGCCAATCCGACGGCGGTGCTCCACCGCGACCGGCCGGTGGAGATCAAGAAGGAGGGCCGCGCCTGGGCGCTCTATCTGCGGCTGCCGTTCGCCGAGAAGGACCGCATCCAGGTCTTCGCCAAGGGTGACGAGCTGGTCGTGCAGGTGGACAATCAGCGCAGGCATCTGGTGCTGCCGCGCTCGCTGGCCGGACGGCAGGTGACGAGCGCCGTCTTCAGCGAGCGGCGGCTGCGTGTCGGCTTCGGGGCCAAGGAGGCGTCGTGAGCGGCGGCAAGAGCGGGTCGGGCGGAATCAAGAAGCCGTGCTGCATGGTGTCCGAGATCCTCGAGGAGGCCGGCATCGACCGCGAGCGCGCCCGTCAGATAAGGCGCCAGCTGCTCGAGGGCGTGATGCTGATGTGCCAGTGGCAGCTGCAGCGTATGCAGGACGACCGTCGTGCCGAGCCTCAGGCCGGAAAGCGGAGCCGCGGCCGCAAGATCAGCGTGGAGTGATCCTGCTACGATGGACTCATGCTCAAGATCCCTGGACGACGCGCCGCGTTCGTCTCCTTGATGCTCGCGGCGGCCATCGCCGCCCTGCCCGCCCGCGATGCCGGCGCCGCCGAGATCTCGGTGCTGCTCGGCAACGGCAGCCCCGGTACCGCGTGGGGCACGTTGTGGGGCGGAATGCTGACGATCACGCTCTTCAACATCGTCCACGGCGATGTGGAGGGGGCGAAGCAGGCAGGAGCCGTCGAGGGCACCGACCTCTATACCGTCGCGGCCAAGGCATACCTCGGGCCGAGCTTCGGGCGCCTGGTGCCCTATGCGGGCCTCGGCGCGGGTCTCTACCACGAGTCGCTGCCCGCCGGCAGCGACAACGGCACGACGGGCCTCGTGTTCATCGGGGTGAAGCTGAAGTTCCCGATGGGGCTGGTGCTGCGTGGCGAGTACCAATGGGTCGACATGCCGGACGCGGCTCCGGTGCAGCTCGACAAGCGCTACTTCGTCGCGGCCGGACTCTCGTTCTAGCCCGCCCGTCGTCGCCCATGCGTACAGGCCGAGCTCTCGTCCTTGCCTGCGTCCCCGCGATCGCCGTGCCCGTCTGCGCGACTGTTCAGGAGCAACCCGAACTGCCCCGGGCCTACGTCGAGACCACGTACTCTCCGCCCTCGCGCGGAAAGCTCACCCGCGTAAACGCCGACGGCGATCTCCAGGCCGCGCTCGATGCCGTCCAGCCGGGCGACGTGCTCGAGCTCCAGGCTGGTGCCAGCTTCGTGGGCAACTTCGTCCTGCCCAGGAAATCCGGGACCGACTGGGTCCACATCCGTTCGTCGGCGCATGCCCGCCTCCCCCGTCCCGGCACTCGCGTCTTCCCTTCCCACGCGAGCCTGATGCCGAGGATCGAGACCCCCGACCGGACGCCGGCGATCAGGACAGCGGCCGGGGCCCACCACTACCGCTTCGTCGGGATCGAGATCACGGCGAGGGGTGACACGAGGAGCACCGGACCCTTCTCGGACAACAACGTCGTCTACCTGGAGGCCGAAGGCGGGCAGACGTCCTTGAGTCAGGTGCCTACCGACATCGTCTTCGACCGCTGCTACGTCCATGGCACTCCCACCGGAAGCGTGCGGCGCGGCATCGCCATGAACGGCGCCAGCATCGCCGTGGTGGATTCGTACCTCTCCGATTTTCACGAGGTCGGGGCGGACTCACAGGCGATCTCCGGTTGGAACGGCCCCGGACCTTTCAAGGTCGTCAACAACTACCTCGAAGGAGCCGGAGAGAACCTCATGTTCGGGGGCGCGGATCCATCCATAAAGGATCTCGTCCCCTCCGACATCGAGATCCGCGGCAACCACTTGTTCAAGCCGCTGTCCTGGAAGATCGGGCATCCGACCTATGCCGGGCAGCCATGGTCGGTCAAGAACATCTTCGAATTGAAGAACGCCCGCCGCGTGCTCGCCGAGGGCAACCTCCTCGAACACAACTGGCAGCACGACCAGAACGGGTTCGCCATCCTCTTCACCGTCCGCAACCAGGACGGCGAGGCGCCGTGGTGCGCGGTCGAGGACGTGACGTTCAGGAAGAACGTCCTTCGTCATTCCGGGGGCGGTTTCAACATCCTCGCCGCCGACAACAATTTCCCGAGCCAGCAGACCCGGCGGATCCTGATCCAGGACAACCTGCTCGACGACATCAGCTCCGCGAGCTGGGGCGGCACGGGGAGGCTCTTCCAGTTCCTCTCCCTCGATCCCCGCGACACCGGCACCATCGGAATCACCGTCGAGCACAACACCGGGTTCTCGGATGCTTGGATTGCGTACACAGGGGATAAGCCCGTCGCGGTGCACCGCTCCTTCACGTTCCGCAACAACATCGCTGCGAAGCGAACCTTTGGATTCGCGGGGGGGACGAAGAGCTGGCCCCCCCCGTCCCCGCTGCTCACGGACGACGGCAGCCGGACGCTCGACACCTTCTATGTCGCTCCCGTTTTCACCGGGAACGTCCTGATCGGAAGCTCGCCCGCGAGCTATTCAGGGCACCCAGGGAACTTCTTTCCGCCGACCGAGGCCGACGTCGGCTTCGTGGATCTCACCCGCGGCAACTACCGGCTTGGACCCGGTAGTCCTTACCAGAACGGCGGAACAGACGGCAGGGATCCCGGGGCAGCCATCGACGCGCTCGAGGCCGCGACGGCGGGTGCGGTGTCCGGAAGCGGAGCGCCCGACAACACTCGTCGGCCCTGACGGCCGAGGCTCACCCGAGGTCCGCCGCCGCCGGCCAGCCGTCGACGGAGGTTGCCGACAACACGCCTCGCACGATCGCTTCGGTTTCGTGAGCGACTTACTCGAAAACGACCGTCCGGTTGCCGTAGACCAGCACGCGCCGGCGCAGGTGCAGGCGCACGGCCCGCGCCAGTACGACGCGCTCGAGGTCGCGGCCCTTGCGGATCATGTCCTCGACCGAGTCGCGGTGGCTCACGCGCACCACGTCCTGCTCGATGATCGGACCCTCGTCCAACTGCTCGGTGACGTAGTGCGCCGTCGCGCCGATCACCTTGACCCCGCGCGTGTAGGCCTGGTGGTACGGTCGGCTGCCCGCGAAGGCCGGCAGGAACGAGTGGTGGATGTTGATCATGCGTCCACGCCACTCGCGCACCACGTCGTCACCGAGCACCTGCATGAAGCGCGCGAGCACGACCAGGTCGATCCGCTCCGCGTCGAACCGCGACAGGATCCTCCGGCCCTCCTCCGCACGCGTCTCGGGCGTGATCGGGTGAAGGTGGAACGGAAGGCCGAAGGAGGCCGCCACCGGCCCGAGGTCCTCGTGGTTGCCGAGCACGAACGGGACCTCGGCGGGGAGCTCCCCCGCCTGCCGGCGCCAGAGCAGGTCGTGCAGGCAGTGGTCGAGCTTCGAGACGAGGATCGCCATGCGCGGCACGTCGCTCGTGAAGTGCAGCGTCCACGACATGGAGAAGCGCTCGGCGATCGGGCGGAACGCGTCGGCCAGCTCCTCGCGCGGGAGCCGGAAGCCATCCAGCTCCCACTCGACGCGCTGCAGGAACAAGTTGCTCTCGAAGTCGGTGTGCTGGTCCGCGTCCACGATGTTGCCGTCGTTCCTGTACAGGAAGTCGGACACGGCGGCGACAATGCCCTTCTGCTCGGGGCACGACAACAGGAGGATGGCGCGCTGCGGGCTGCCCGACATGGGTCAAGAGGGTAACCCGAAGACCGAGCCGCGGCTCTAGAAGAGCAACCCACCGACGTGTGGAAGTCGCGGCCCGGCAGCAGGCGCGAGATCCGGGCGCCGCCGGCCAGCCTTGGCGCCGTCTCCCGCCACGAGGATGCCGTCGGGCAGCACGGCGAGCCCGCACGAGCGGCCGAACGTGAAGAAGCCGGCCGCTCCAGTGTGACACCTACGAAAGCATCACAGGGCGTGCGGCCATGCACGCAACTCAATTGCACACTCACGTTGACCGCGCTCGCTCGTCGTCGTGTCCAGACGACGAACGACGCTCAACGACGAGGAGGGCGCAAATGGTTCACAGGCGGCACATGCTCCTGTTGTTCGCATTGAGCATCACAGCAGCAGGCTGCTCTATCATCGGCCACTGCGACTACAAGAGCGTCAGCGTTCCCACGGATAACGACCGCGACCTCACCCTGAACAGCAGCTATGAGCTCCGAGAGGTGGAAGCGGCAATGCGGTCGAATCAGGAATACGAGATACGTGGTGGCGTCTTTGGACCCGCTGGCGAGGAGCGAGGTGAGCTGTACATATCTCGCACATTCGATGGTGTGAGGTACACGATCAAGCTGGGAAAGGATCACCTTGGCAGGAACACGTTCAAACTGCACACTCTGAACTTCGACGGCTATCCGAATGGGTCCGTCGTTGGTGGCGCGTCGTGCCAAACGCCGGACCGTGTCATTCGGGGAAACGTCATTCGAATGATCAAGGATCTGCCCCTGAGCAACCAGCAGAGACGGGAACTCATGGAAAACATCCGCGTCTTTAGAGGGGATCTACGCCCTTTCCCCTTTCTCTGAGTCAGCTCGAGATCCGAGCTTCGCGGACCACGATTCGGAAGCGCAGCCCGTCGCCTGTACGAGCAGCCGAGCGGCTTTCATGATCCCTTAACGCACGATCACGACACTTGTCATGCGCTGATCGATCTCCGTCACGATCCTGCCGTTCTCGTGCTCGGAGAGCCCCGTCCGGTACCACCGCCCCCACCCCAGCGGAATCTGGGGGCACTTCCATACCGTCTCAACCTCCGGGCTTCCCGTCGTCCGCGTCTCCACGACGACGCAGGAATACGAGCGGCCGCCGAACTTCATCGGATCGTCGAGCCGCAGGACCGCTTGCTCGCTCGACCTCTCATCTCTTGGCCCGCCTCCCTTGAGGTGCGTGATTGTCCTGTCCGTCCGACGGAGCACGCCGCCGTTCGCCGTCATCTCGGAGCTCCTACAGAGCACCGTCACCGTCACCGATTTACCAGGAGAGTTGCCGCATTGAGGAAACTCCGTGCGAATCAGCTCGATCTGGGTGCATTCGTAGGAACGCTGACCGATCTTGACCTCCGACGTTCCCAGGACCTTCTCCTCGATGGGCGGCTGGGGCAGGGGTTCCATCTCGAACCGCAAGTCCTCTCCTCGCCGGGAGACGCCCCCCGAACTGTGGCGGAATTCGAACTGCACTTGATTCGCATCCACCGCCACGATCCTCTGCGTCACTTCATAGGTTTCCTGGCCGCCATCCTTCCATGTCTTCGTCGAGCGGACGGTGATCGACGTTCCGGGCTTGAATCCCGCCCAGGAACTCTCCACAGTCTCTTGCGGCGCCCCCAAGAGCGCCACGGCACACAAGGCCGCAATCATGCATCACCCCTCGTCCGGCATGCGCAGTTCGCCGCGCGGCGACAAGTGACGGACCCGACCTTGGGCCCGCCGGTAGAGAGGTGCGCTTGAACTGATGCCGGTAGTACCGCTCCACAAGGACCGTACAGCTTGGCTTAGTGGTCTATTCCACAATTACGGTGACGTAATCGATCGACGTCACTCAAGCAAAGAGCCGTCACCGTTGCCGGTGGTCTGTTCGGAAGACGTGTCGGCTGGCCGTCTCGCGCCCCACGAACGAGAAGAGCCTCATCCCTCCCCACTCAGCGACGTCGAGGGCCAGGCTCGACGCCGCGCCCACTGCGGCCACCACCGGTATCGCCGCGGTGAGCGCCTTCTGCACGATCTCGTAGCTCGCCCGTCCGCTCGTCAGCAAGATCGTTTGGTGCAGCGGCAGGCGTTCCGCCAGCAATGCGGCGCCGACTATCTTGTCGACCGCGTTGTGACGGCCGACGTCCTCGCGCAGGTCGATGAGCGTCCCCGCGAGGTCGAAGAGGGCGGCGGCGTGGATCCCGCCGGTGCGCTCGAAGAGCGCCTGCGCCCCGCGCATGCGCTCCGGCAGCCGCTGGACCGTGGCGGCGAGGGCGGCCTCGTCGCCGGCCAGTGGCTCGAGCCGCGGCACCCGCTGCCAGAGGTCTCGAAGCGAAGGCTTGCCGCAGACTCCGCACGCGCTCGTGGCCGGGAAGGCGCGGGCGTCGCGGCGCCTTTCCGCGTAGCGCCTCTGGCCCGCGCTCGTGAGCTCGACCTCGAGGACGTTCCCGGCGTCCCCAAGGAGCGGTCCGCCCCCCGTAGTCTCGTCCCTGTCAGCCGCGTCGGCCGGCGCGTACTCGATCCGGCCGAGGTCCGCGCGGCTCCCGATCAACCCTTCGCTGAATAAGAACCCGGCTGCCAGCTCGACGTCGTCCACCGGCGTCCGCATCGTGACCACCAGGGGCTCGCCCTGGACGCGGATCTCGAGCGGCTCCTCGACGACCACCACGTCGTCCTCGAGCCGTCCCGAGGGACGTTCGACCCGCGCTCGGCGCAGGCCAAGGGCCTGGGCTTTGTCCTCGCTCACGGCTCTACCTCCAGGCCGGCAGCCTTACTGCCTCTCTTCTCGATCACGACCCGGGCGTTGTAGTCGGGCTCGCGCGATTGGGGATCGAGTCTCCCGCGGGGGAGCAGCTCCATGCCCTCGGGCCAGTGCACCTCGGCGTTGCCCGGCTTGATGGGTGCGAGCCGCACGGAAAGCTCGAGCGTCCCCCACTCGGAGCGGACCGCAACCCTCTCCCGTTCGACGAGGCCGAAGCGCAGCGCGTCTTCCTCGCTGATCAGCAGCTCGTCGCGCCCGGCCCCTGTGAGCGGATCGCGGTCGCGCCAGACCATCGAGTTGAACTGGCTGCCGCGACGGGTCGAAAGCAGGAGCGCCGCGTCGCCCATGGCTCCCGTGGGGTCCGCGCGGCCACGATCA
>Ga0114129_10011095_pt1 | contig 12837 bp, 12 predicted proteins | sample RhiMetdeltSRZDD1_FD_80071 | JGI IMG/M metagenome (GOLD analysis project Ga0114129, IMG submission 80071) | Populus rhizosphere microbial communities from Tennessee, USA - Rhizosphere MetaG P. deltoides SRZDD1 (version 2) (version 2) | ecosystem: Host-associated > Plants > Roots > Rhizosphere >...
CCAGCTCATGGACGGCCGCGAGGTCGACTCGGCCTACGCCGTACCGAACTTCGGTCGCTTCCGCGTCAACATGTTCCTGGCGCTCGGCGCGGTCCGGGCGGTTCTGAGATCGATTCCATCGAAGAAGCCGAAGTTCGAGGAGCTGGGCCTGCCCGAGGTGCTCGAGCAGCTGTCGATGGAGCGCCGCGGGCTCCTGCTGGTCACCGGCATCACCGGCTCCGGTAAATCGACGACGCTCGCGGCGATGATCGACTACATCAATCGCACGCGCAACGACCACATCATCACCATCGAAGACCCGATCGAGTTCACCCACGACGACATCGGCTGCGTAGTCAGCCAGCGCGAGATCGGCCACGACTCGCCGAGCTTCGCCACCGCGCTCCGCGCCGCCCTCCGCGAGGACCCCGACGTCATTCTGGTCGGCGAGATGCGCGACCCCGAGACCATGTCGGTCGCACTCCACGCCGCGGAGACGGGCCATCTGGTGTTCTCCACGCTTCACACCCTGAACGCGAGCGAGACCGTGAACCGCATCATCGGCACGTTCCCGCCGCACCAGGAGCAGCAGATTCGCGACCAGCTCGCGGCCGTCATCGTCGGCATCATCTCGCAGCGGCTCATCCCGAAGATCGGCGGCGAGGGCCGCATTCCAGCGGTCGAGATCCTGGTCGGCACCGGCGCCATCAAGGACTGCATCCGGGAAGCGAAGCGGACGCCCGAGATCCCGGCGTTCATCGCCCAGGGCCAGTCGCAGTACGGCATGCAGACGTTCGACCAGTGCCTGCTCAAGCTCTATCGCGACGGCGTCATCTCGTACGAGACCGCGCGCGAGGCGGCGACCAACGCCGACGACTTCGACCTGAAGGTGCGCGGTATCTTCTCGACCGGCGAGCAGTCGTTCGAGCAGCGCGCCACCGAGCGCGCACCGGCGCCGATTTCCCCGGCCGGCAGCTCCTTCTTCAAGCGATCCTGAACAGTCCGCGCGGTCCGCGCCGAACACTCGACGCGCGGACCGCGCGGCTCGCCGCCGCCGACCTGCTCTCCCGCCGCGCGTGGACCACGCGCGACCTGGCCACGCGCCTGCGCCGGCGCGGGGCGCCCCCGGAGGTCGCCGACGCGGTCGTCGCCGATCTCACCGCTCGCGGCTATCTCGACGACGAGGCCTTCGCGCGCCACTGGGTGGCCGCGCGCTCGGCCCGCGGCTACGGGCCGGCGCGGCTCCGCGCCGAGCTCCGCGCGCGGGGCGTTGGCGTCGCGCTCATCGAGGTGGCGCTGGCGGAAACGGGTGACGACGGCACGCTCGAGCGGGCCCGCGCGGTCGCGCGGCGCCGCCTGCCGGTCTTGCAGCGCGGCGACCGCACGCGCACCGCCGCGCGCCTGCGCGACCATCTCCTGCGCCGTGGCTATGCGGCCAGCGTGGTGGCGCGGGTCGTCCGCGAGTGCGTCGGCCTGCCGGTGGAGGACTGAGTCGCGGTGATACAATTGCGTTCCTTATGACCGGCGCCGAGCTTCGCGAACAATTCCTCCAGTATTTCGAGCGCAACCGCCACACGCGCGTGCGCTCCTCGCCGCTCGTCCCCGGCGACGATCCGACCTTGCTCTTCACCAACGCGGGCATGGTCCAGTTCAAGTCGGTGTTCCTGGGCGAGGAGCGGCGGCCCTACGTCCGCGCGACGACCAGCCAGAAGTGCGTGCGGGCCGGCGGCAAACACAACGACCTCGAGAACGTCGGCTACACGGCGCGGCACCACACATTCTTCGAGATGCTCGGCAACTTCTCGTTCGGCGACTACTTCAAGGCCGAGGCGATCGCCTACGCATGGGAGTTCCTCACCAAGGACCTCGCGCTCGATCCCCAGCGGCTGATCGCGACCGTCTACCAGGACGACGACGACGCGTTCGCGCTGTGGAAGAAGGTGGCCGGATTCAGCGACGACCGCATCCTGCGTCTGGGCGAGAAGGACAACTTCTGGGCGATGGGCGACACCGGCCCATGCGGGCCGTGCTCGGAGGCGCACTTCCACCAGGGCGATCACATCGCGTGCGCCGAGGAGACGGCGGGCCGCCGCTGCCTGGGCCCCGCCTGCGAGTGCGACCGGTGGCTGGAGGTGTGGAACCTGGTCTTCATGCAGTTCAACCGCGACGCCTCCGGCACGCTGACGCCGCTGCCGCGGCCGTCGATCGACACCGGTATGGGGCTCGAGCGGATCGCGGCGGTCGCGCAGAACAAGCTGTCGAACTACGACACCGACCTGTTCGCGCCGCTGATCGCCGAGGTCGCGACGCTCTCGCGCCACCGCTATGGCGCCGCCGAGCCCGCCGACGTCTCGATGCGCGTGATCGCCGATCACGCGCGCACGACCACGTTCCTGATCGCCGACGGCGTGACGCCCTCGAACGAGTGGCGGGGCTACGTGCTCCGCCGCATCATGCGCCGGGCCATGCGTCACGGGCGCATGCTCGGGCTCACCGAGCCGTTCCTGTGGAAGACCGTCGACTGGGTCGTCAAGCTGATGGGCGAGGCCTATCCGGAGATCGCCACCGATCGCCGGCGCATCCAGGAGGCGGTCCGCACCGAAGAGGAGCGCTTCGCCGAGACGCTCGACACCGGCACGCTCAAGATCAAGGACTACCTGGCCGAGCACGCGAGCGACACGCGGCGTGTCGTCGACGGGCACTTCCTGTTCACGCTTTACGATACCTACGGTTTTCCGATGGACCTGGCCGAGGAGGTCTTCCAGGACGCCGGCTGGCGCGTGACCGAAGCGACGCGCGCCGCAGCGGACGCCGAGATGGAAGCCCAGCGCGCGCGCGCCCGCGCCGGCGCGGCCTTCGGCGCGGGCGACGACGCGGCAGCGTCCGCGATCTACCAGCGCCTGAGCAGCGAGATCTCGCCGACCGAGTTCGTCGGCTACGAGTCGCTCACGTCGCCGGCACGCATCCTGGCGATGGTCGACGTCGCCGCCGCCGGCGCGCGCCGCCTCACCGAGGCGGCCGAGGGCGCCGAGGTCGAGCTGATCCTCGATCGCACGCCGGCCTACGCCGAATCGGGCGGTCAGGTAGGCGACACCGGCACGCTCGTGGGGCGCAGCGGGCGCGGCGACATCGTCGACACGTACTATCGCGGCTCGAAGCTGATCGTGCACCGGGTGAAGGTCGTGAGCGGCGGATTTCACGAGAACGAAGAGGTCGCGGTGACCATCGAAACGCCGCGCCGGCAGGGGCTGCGCCGGCATCACACCGGCACGCACCTTCTACACGCGGGGCTCCGCAAGGTACTCGGCACGCACGTGACGCAGGCCGGTTCGCTGGTGGCACCCGATCACCTGCGCTTCGACTTCTCCCACGGCGCGTCCTTGAAGGACCGCGAGGCCGAGCAGATCGAAGAGCTCGTGAATGAGCAGGTGCAGGCCAACACGGCGGTCACCAGCACCGAGATGGACCTGGACGAGGCGCTGCGGGTCGGGGCGATGGCGCTGTTTGGCGAGAAGTACGGTAACCGCGTCCGCGTGATCCGGATCGGCGACTTCTCGACCGAGCTCTGCGGAGGTACCCATCTCGAGCGCACGGGCGACATCGGGCTCTTGAAGATCGCGGGCGAAGGCGCCGTGGCCTCCGGCGTGCGGCGGGTCGAGGCCGTCGCCGGGCCCGCGGCGATCGAGAGCGTCGCGCGCAAGGAGGCAGCGCTCCGCGAAGCGGCCGAGCTCCTGAAGATCGGTCCGCTGGAGGTTCCCAGGCGGCTGCAGAAGCTCCTCGACGAGCAGCGCGCGCTCGAGAAGCAGCTGGCCGAGCTCGAGGGCAAGCTCGCCCGCTCGCGCGCCGAGGACCTCGTCACGGCGGCGCGGCAGATCAACGGGATCGCCGTCATTGCCGGACGCATCGACGGCCTCGACGCCGACGGGCTCCGGGCGGTCGCCGACACCCTCCGGAACCGCCTCGGATCCGGGGTCGTCTGCGTGGGCAGCGTCGTCGACGGCAAGGTCAACCTGATCGCGGCGGTCACGAAGGACCTGACCTCGCGCTTCCAGGCCGGCAAGCTCATCCAGGAGGTCGCCAAGGCGGTCGGCGGCGGCGGGGGAGGCCGACCCGACCTCGCCCAGGCCGGCGGTAAGGATCCGGCCAAGCTTGACGCGGCTTTAGAGCTCGCTTACGCCTACGTGGGGCGCGCCGCGGGCTGAGGGTCGGAAAGGGTCCCTGGGGTAGAATACTGATTGATGCCCCTGGGACGGATCCTGGTCGTCGATGACGAAGAGCCCGTGCGGGAAGTGCTCGCCGAGTACTTCACCACCGAGGGCTACACCGTCGAGTCGGCCGGGAGCGGCCTCGAAGCCCTGACCGCGGTGCGAGGCGGCCGGGCAGACCTGGTCCTCCTCGACGTGCGCATGCCGGGGCTCGACGGCGTCCAGGTTCTGCGGAAAATCCGCGAGCTCAGCGACAACGTCCCGGTCATCATGGTCACCGCGAACGAGGACGTCGCCCTCGCCAAGGAAACGCTCAAGCTCGGCGCCTTCGATTACGTCGCCAAGCCCTTCGACTTCGACTATCTCGATCGGGCCGTCGCGGCCGGCCTCGCGCGCGTGGGCGACAAGGCCCCGGTCGGGGACGCCGCCGAGAACGATCCCTGGAAGCGTCTGACGCGCGCCGCGTTCGGCGCCGCGCGCGCCATGCAGCCGCCCGCGCGAAGCGCGACGGGCGAGCGGATCGAGACCGCCGCGCTCGCCGCGGCCCGGAATGCGGCCGCCGGCCGAGGCGCGGCCGCTGGTGAGCACCTCGCCGAGATGCAGCTGCTCCTCGACGTCGCCGCCGAGTTCGGTGATCTCCCGGCCGCGGACCGGGCGCTCGTGGAGTCAGCGGTTGAAGCGGCGCGCCGGTCACTCCCGATCGCCGGTTGAACGGCGAAGCCGGGCGCATCGGCGCCCGGACGTCGAGCCGCACCTCAAGATTCTCCACACGGTGGCGGAAGCCGTTAGCCGCACGCTCGACGTCGAGGAAGTCCTTCGCACCGCGGTCGACGCGCTGACGCGCGTCACCGGCCACGAGATCTCGAGCCTGCATCTGATCTCCGAGGACGGCAAGACGCTCGAGCTGCGCGGCGCGCGCGGCATGTCGGCGCGGCTGCGCGAGGTCAATCGCGCGCTGCCGGTCGGCGCCGGACTCATCGGCAGGGTGGCGGTCACCGGCAAGACCATCCGGCTCGACCGCAGCTACGAGGATCCCAACGTACTCCCGAGCGCCAAGGCCGCCGTGCGGCGCGAGCAGATCCTCGGCTTCGTCTGCGTCGCGATCCACAGCCGTGGCCAGATCCTCGGTACGCTCTCGCTGGGTCGCAAGACCCTCGCGCCGTTCGACAAGCCCGAGCTGGCGCTCGTCGAAGCCGCCGCCGACCAGATCGGCCTGGCCCTCGACAACGCGCGGCTCTACTCGAAATCGCTCCACCAGCTCGACGAGCTCAAGCGTGCCCACGCGCAGCTGATCCACGCCGAGAAGATGAAGGCCGTCGGCGAGCTGGCCTCGGGCGTCGCACACGAGATCAACAACCCCCTGACGACGATCCTCGGGCAGACGCATTTGTTGCTGACGCACCCGGAGACGACCTCCCACGTGCGCGACCGGCTCGGCATCGTGGCCGAAGAGGCCGGCCGCGCCGCGCGCATCGTGCAGAACCTGCTCTTGTTCGCGCGGCACTACACGCCCGAGCGCCGCCCGTGCTCGGTCGCCGATCAGGCGCGCCGCGTCCTCGAGCTCAAGGGCTACCAGCTCCAGCAGGACAACGTCCGCGTCGTCACCGACTTCGACTCGTGCCCGTTCGTGTGGGCCGACGAGAACCAGCTGCAAGTGGTGCTGCTCAACCTCGTCCAGAACGCCCACCAGGCGATGGCCAAGCACCCCACGCAGCGCGTGCTGACCGTGCGCGTGTGGCCCACGGAGCGCCACGCCTGCGTCGAGGTGCGCGACACCGGACCGGGTATCCCGGATGACGCGCTGCCCCGGATCTTCGATCCGTTCTTCACGACCAAGCCGCCGGGCGAGGGCAGCGGCCTCGGGCTCTCGGTGTCGTACGGCATCGTCACCGAGCTCGGCGGGGTGCTGCGCGCCGGGAATACCGAAGAAGGCGGCGCCTCGTTCGTCGTCGAGCTGCCGCTCGGCGAGCCCCCGGCCTGACGGTGCGCCCGGTCGCGGCACTGCTGCTGGCGCTGGTCGCGAGCGGCTGCGCCGGCGTGGGGCCTCCGGTCGCCGGGGCGCCCGCCCATCACCGCCAGAACGGCTTCGCCAACGTCGATGCGGCGTACGAGCCGGCCGGCGGCTGGACGCGCTTCACGTTCTTCGTCTCGCGCGTGCTCGGCGCCACGTTCTTCCCGCGGACCGCCAGCTTCCCCCAGACCGCCAGCGACCTGCCGGCGATCCTCGATAACCGCGGCGCCGCCACGGTGACGTGGGTCGGCCACGCAACCCTGCTGGTGCAGCTCGACGGGGTGAACATCCTGACCGATCCGCAGTGGTCGAAGCGCGCGAGCCCGTTCTCGTTCGCCGGGCCCAAGCGCGTGGCGCCGCCCGGCCTGCCGTTCGAGAGCCTGCCGCCGATCCACGTCGTGGTGATCTCGCACGACCACTACGACCATCTCGACGTGGCGACCGTCAAGCGGCTGGCCGCCGAGCATCGTCCGAAGTTCCTCGTGCCGCTCGGGCTCAAGCGGTGGTTCGCGGACATCGGCATCACCGACGTCGACGAGCTCGACTGGTGGGATCACCGGGTCCTGCGCGGGCTCGCGTTCACGTGCGTCCCGGCGCAGCACTTTTCGGGGCGCACGCTCTGGGATCGCAACCGCCGTCTGTGGAGCGGCTGGGTCGTCACCGGCAGCAAGCGGCTCTACTTCGCCGGCGACACCGCCTACTTCGGCGGGTTCAAGGAGATCGGCGCGCGGCTGGGCCCCTTCGACCTCGCCGCGATCCCGATCGGCGCCTACATGCCGGCCGTCATCATGCGCGCCAGCCACACGACGCCCGAGGAGGCGCTGCGCGCGTTCGGCGACGTGCGCGGTCAGCACTTCGTGCCGATCCACTGGGGCACGTTCGACCTCGCCGAGGAGCCGCTGGCGGAGCCGCCCAAGCGGCTCGTCGCCGAGGCCCGCCGTCTTCAGCTCGACCTCGAGCGGATCTGGGTGCTGCAGCACGGCCAGACTCGCCGCTGGTGACCGCCGGACGACGCTAGAGCGCCTGCAGGTGGAGACCCTTGAGGTAGCGGGTCTCCGGGACGGTCAGGAGGATCGGATGGTCGTGAGCCTGACCGAGGCGGTCCGCCACGCGCAGGCGCGTGCCGGCGTCCGCGGCGGCCTCGCGGCAGATCTCGTCGAACATCGTGTCGGATACATGGTGCGAGCACGAGAACGTGAAAAGGCTCCCGCCGCGCTCCAGGAGTTTGAACGCGCGCAGGTTGATCTCCTTGTAGCCGCGGGCCGCCGCGTCGAGCGCCGAGCGGCTCCGGGCAAACGGCGGCGGGTCGAGGACGATCACGCCGAAGCGCGCCCCGTCGCGCTCGAGCCGGCGCAGCTCGTCGAAGACGTTCGTCGCGCTGATCTCCACCCGGTCGGCCACGTCGTTGAGCATCAGATTCTGTCGCGCGCTCGCGATCGCCTCCGGCGACGACTCGATGCACACGGCCCGGCGTGCGCCGCCCTTGAGGGCGTGACAGGCGAAGCCGGCCGTGTAGCTGAAGGCATCCAGCACGTCGCGGTCGCGGCTGACACGAGCGACCCGGGCCCGGTTCTCGCGCTGATCAAGATAAAGCCCGGTTTTGTGGCCGGCTCCGATCGTCACTTCGAAGGTCACGCCGTCCTCGATCACGCGAACGGTCCGGGGCCCCGAGCCGCCAGCCCAGCCGAGCGCCGGCGAGAACCCTTCGAGGCGGGCCGCGGAGGGGTCGTCCATGTCAAACACGGAGGCCTCGCCGAGAACCGTCCGCAGCGCCCCCGTGAGCGCGGGCCGGGCTCGGGCCATCCCCAGGGTGAGGCACTGCGTCACCAGGACGGGGCCGTAGCGGTCGACGACGAGCCCGGGTAAGCCGTCGGCCTCGCTCCAGACCAGCCGGCAGAGGCCCGGCGGGCCCGCAGCCGCGCCGCGGCGCATCGCCACGGCCGCCTCGATCCGGCGCTGAAAGAAGGCGGCGTCGAGCACCTCGTCGACCCAGGTGAGGACGCGGCAGCAGAGCGCCGGACGCGGATTGTAGAAGCCGCGTCCGACGAAACCGCCGCTGGCGTCCACCACCGTGACTGCCGAGCCGGGCTCGACGTCGCTCACGTCGGCGACGTCGCCCTTGAAGATCCAGGGGTGCGTGCGGGCCGCATCGCGCCCGCGCTTGAGCCGGAGCACCGCGCGCTGCGGCGTCATCACCGGCGAGCCTCTGCGGTGATGGCCCAGCGCTCGTGATCGCGCCAGCGCCCGCCGATTTTCAGATAGCGGCGTGAGAAGCCTTCGCGCCGAAACCCGACGCGTCTGACCAGGCGGATCGACGCGCGGTTGCCGGGCTGGATGTTCGCCTCGAGCCGGTGCAGCCCGAGCGCGCCGAACGCGTGGCGGAGCGCGAGCCGGAGCCCTTCGCTCATGTAGCCGCGGCCGATGAACGGCGCGCCCGCGTAGTAGCCGAGGTATGCGCTCTGGAAGTTGCCGTGGAAGATCTGGCTCACGTTGATCACGCCGGCGATCGCGCGATCCTCCAGCCGGCACACGAGAAACGCGCGCTCGGTGGGGCGCCGGGCCCGGCGCAGGTACGCCATGAACTCGGTCCGGCTCACCGGCGGTGTGATCCACGGACGGAGTGCGGTGCGACTGGCGCGCATCAGGGCCAGGAACTCGTCACGGTGGCCCGCCGTCGGCGCGCAGAGAAAGACGTGGCGACCCACTTCGAGCGCACCCGGCGGCCGCGCGGCCACGGCGACTACTTTTTGCGGAGGACGACGACCATGATGATCGGGTGCCGCGAGCGCTCCAGGACCTGATGCGGCTTGAATCCGAAGAACCACTGAACGAACTCGAAGCCGCCCGCCAGCTCGACCACGGCCTTGAGCTCCTGGGGAAAGACCATCCGCGACAGGTGCGTCTGCCGGTAGAGCCGGCGCGTGCCGTTCTCGATGGCCTCGAGCGTCATGCGCTCGCGGAAGACCTGCGAGACCGGGTCGACGTCGTTGAGCGCCGAGAACGAGGCGCGGACGATCAGCCGCCCACGGCGCTTGGACCAGGTCCAGCGCCGGGCCGGGTTCGTCCACGAGGAGACCATGTAGCGATCGAACACGTAGAGCCCGCCGCGCCTGAGACACCGCGCAACGGCCCGGAGATGCGCCACCAGCTGCTCGGTCTGCAGGAGGTGTCCCTGCGAGTCCTGCATGCAGATCGCCGCGTCGACCGGGCGGGCCAGGCGAAACTCGGTCATGTCGCCGACCACCAGCTCGCCCTCGTACCCCTTCCTGGCCAGGCGCTCGCGCAGGAACTCGATGTTGCGCGGCGACAGGTCGAGCCCCGACATCTTGTAGCCGCGGTCGGCCAGCCGCAGGAGGTGGGGTCCGGTGCCGCACGCGATGTCGACGACCCGGCGGACGGGCCGTGGCGAGTACCGCTTGAAGCAGTGAACGAGGAAGTCGACCTCACCCTTCCGGTTCAGCTCGAACGCGATCTCGTAGAAGCGCGGGGCGCTGTACTCCCGGGCCCGGCTCTTCTCGCGAAGCCTCAGCGCTTGTCCCCCCACCACGCCAGGAGCGACTCGCGGATGACCCACGAGGCGGCGATGCCGGTCCTGCCGGAGGGATCCCAGGCGTGGGCGACCTCGACGAGGTCGCCGCCGATCACCTGACAGCCTTCCAGCATCCGGACGATCTCGAGCAGCTCCGGCACCCTGAGGCCGCAGGGCTCCGGAGAGCCGGTCCCCGGCGCCTCCGCCGGGTCGAGGACGTCGATGTCGATCGTGACGTAAAGCGGATGACGGCGGAGCTCGGGGAGCAGCCGGCGTACGACGTCCACCGGGTGCCCGGCGGTCATCGGGTACATCGGGAAGAAGTGCGGCCGGTGCCGGTAGTACTCCTCCCGGGCGCCGGCGCGAAGCCCGACCTGGTAGACGCGCTCCGGCGGAACAACGTCCATCACGCGGGCGAGGGCCGAGGCGTAGTTGTAGCGCTCGCCGAGGAACTCCTCACGCAGGTCCGGGTGGGCGTCCAGGTGGAGGATGCGGAGGTCCGGGAACGCCGGCCCGAGGACCTCGATCACGGACACGGTCGACGTGTGATCGCCGCCGAGCATGTACGGGATGAGTCCCGGGCGCCACCACGCGGTGATCTGCTCGCGCGCGGCGTCGAGCTGCTCGCGCGGCGGCGCGCCGTCGGGCAGCTCGCAGTCGCCGATGTCGGTGATCGCCAGGTCTTCGAGATCGCGCTGCAGCACCGGCGAGTAGGTCTCGATCGACTCCGAGCCGAGCCGAACGTCGATCGTGCCGGCGTCGGCGCCCTTGCGGAGATTCACCCGGCCTTCGAACGGAATGCCGTAGATGACGATGCGGCCTTCTTCGAACGGGAGCCGACAGCCGATGAAGGTCGGAGAGACCGGGCGCATGACTTCTTCGCCACTCTAGCGGCTCGCCGATCGATTGCAAGCGGAAACTGAGGCGTTGCCGCGTCCGCCGCCGGCGCGTTCGCCGTCCGTCCCCACCGCGTGCGGCGTCCGCGGCGCTCCGGCGCGCGACGCGTGCGTGCTGAACCGCCTTGGACGCGCGCCGACCCTGCTCGCGCCGCTTCGAGGTGACAAGAAAGTCGCGCGTAGCGCGCTTCGCGGGTGAAAATCGGTTCGTGCATGCGGCTCGGGAGGCGTCGAGCGGCGCTTTTGAGCGCGCTGGAGGCTGCCGGAAAAGCGTTTTTTTCTTGCAATGGGTGAAAACGGACCCTACAGTGAAACAAGTTTTTATTAATAAGCGAAATTTTTTCGGCCGCGATGAGCGTAATAGCGACGTGAATGAAACGTCGCAGGAGAGGTGCGGTAGATGAACGGATCGAAAGGGGGTCCACTGGCTTGAACGCTCTGGGACGACACCTGCTGCTCGAGATGTTCGATTGCGACCCTGACGCCATCAATAGCCTCGAGGCCGTCAAGGGGGCCCTCATAGAAGCCGCGAAGCGGGCTCAAGCGACCATCGTCGACGTCGTCTTTCACGAGTTCAACCCGTTCGGGATCAGCGGAGTCGTAGTCATCGCCGAGTCCCACCTGGCGATCCACACCTGGCCGGAGTACCGGTACGCCGCTGTCGACATCTTCTCTTGCGGCGAAGTGCTGCAGCCCGAGGTCGCCGCCAACTACCTGGTCGAGCAATTCGCGGCCGAGCGCACCTCGATCGTCGAGATGCAGCGGGGCATGTTCCTCAACTCGGCGGTTCCCATCGTCAACAAGGCTCCGGTTCCCGTCAGTTGATCAATTCGCAGTCCTATAAGTGGTTTTTCGAGACCACGACCCCATTCGAGGGGCATATGCACGCCATCGCGAAGACGGTCGTGGAAACCCAGACCAAGTTTCAGCACGTCGAGATATTCCAGACGGCCGGCTACGGTAAAGTCCTGGTGCTGGACGGTCGGATCCAGTCGAGCCAGGGCGACGAGTTCCTCTATCACGAGGCATTGGTCCACCCCGGGATGCTGGCCGCCGAGGGCGCACCCAAGAGCGCCCTGGTGATCGGCGGCGGCGAAGGCGCCACGCTCCGGGAGATTCTCCGCTACCCCTCCATCACCCGTGCCGTCATGGTCGACATCGACGGCGAGGTGGTCGAGCTCTGCAAGACGCACCTGCCCGAGATGCACCAGGGCGCGTTCGATGACCCTCGCACCGAGGTCCGGCACGAGGACGCGCGCGCCTATCTGGAGAAGAGCAAGGAGCGGTTCGACTTCATCTCGATCGACTTGGTCGAACCGCTCGAGGAAGGGCCGGCCTGCATGCTGTTCACCCGCGAGTTCTACGCTCTCGTGCGCGATCGGCTCACCGCCGGCGGGACGATGTCGATGCAGGCCGGGATGACCAAGCGCGGCGAGCTCGCGTTCTTCACCTCGATTCACCGGACGCTACGCGAGGTGTTCCCAGTGGTCGCGGGGTATCAGACGTTCGTCTCCTGCTTCGGCACGCCGTGGGGGTTCATCGTCGCCTCGAAGAAGGTTGATCCCAACAAGCAGGACGCCAAGTCGGTCGACAAGCTCATCGCCGAGCGCATCAAGGGCTCGCTCGAGTACTGGGACGGCGTGACCCATCAGCACGCCTTCAGCCTTCCCAAGTTCATCCGCAAGAGCATCGCGCGCCAGACCCGGATCGTCACCGACGCGAATCCGCTGATCGTCACCTGAGCCATCCCCGCGATGGCAGCCCAGCGTGGCATCGGGCTGGTCATCCTGGTCGTCCTCGCGGGACTCGTCGTGGGCTCGCTGCTTGGAGAGCTGGTCGGCAGTCTCTTGCCGGCTGGGAACGCCCGCGAGCTGCTCACCCGGGGTCCCATGATCGGCCTGATGCCGCCCGCCACCGTCGATCTGAGATTTCTCGCCATGACGTTTGGGCTGAGCGTCAAAGTCAACCTCGTCGGTGTCGCCGGCGTCGTCCTCGCCACTCTCGCCCTTCGCCGTCTCTAGTCGACGGGAGCGGGGTGGGGTGGCTGGGGTGCCCGCCGGGATCTGACTGCTCTTCTCCGGGAATTGAAATCCCGCCACGCCACCCCTGCGCAACCCTGACTACACAGATCCCGGCAGGCACCCCAGCCACCCCACCCCGCTCCCGTCGACTAGAGCCATGAGGTTGAGACAGGCGGTTCGAAGCCGGCGATGGGCG
>Ga0114129_10011096_pt1 | contig 12837 bp, 16 predicted proteins | sample RhiMetdeltSRZDD1_FD_80071 | JGI IMG/M metagenome (GOLD analysis project Ga0114129, IMG submission 80071) | Populus rhizosphere microbial communities from Tennessee, USA - Rhizosphere MetaG P. deltoides SRZDD1 (version 2) (version 2) | ecosystem: Host-associated > Plants > Roots > Rhizosphere >...
CGACGTGATCTTTCCCTCGTGGGATCCCTATATCTATGTGCTGTCTAAGAACAAGGGACTGTTCGAAAGGATGGGGGTCATCATAAGTGCCTGATTACGAGACGTTGTTGATGGCGCTGGACAAATATCGAACCATTCAAGCGGCGCAGAGCGTTGGATTCCCTTGCCCCAGGACGTATCTTTACGAACGCCAGGATGATCTGAGATGGATCGCGGAGAAAGAAGGGTTTCCCCTTGTTATAAAGCCTCGCTTCAGCTCTGGAAGCCGGGGAATGACGATCGTAAGAGATTTTCATGAGCTTTTGGAGAAACTACCCTCTGTGCTCAAAAACCATAGCAATCTTATCCTTCAGGAGTACATCCCAGGTAGGCAGAGGCAAACAGTTGATGTTCTACTCGATCAAAACGGCCAGTTGAAATTTGCATTCCAAAAGAAAATACACCGTAACTTTCGAGTGACGACTCAATTCGTAACCGTTTCGGAGTCAATCTTCTGGATACCCACGTACTGAACAGCGCAAAGCTCGTAAAGAAACTAGGTTGGTGGGGATCCGCATCGGTTGGAACCCTCCGCGATCCCAGGGACGGACTCGCCAAATTGATGGAAATCAACCCGCGATTCTCACAACAACTGTGGCATCGAACGGAGATTGGGTTCAATGAACCCTGGATGTGTATAAAAGTTGCTCGGCAACAACCTATTGAGTCGGTCAAGGACTACCCGGAGGGCATACTCTTCATCAGTCCAATTGAAGACATTCAGCTGCTGGCATTGCAACTCTTGGACTTGTTGATCTATCAGTTCCGTATTCACGTTCGAAAGAGTGCTCCGGCCGATCCGCTCAGTCCGCCGAAGTCGCTCCGGGACCAGATCCGCTCCTTTACGCAGACATACGTTAGTACTCAGAAAAAAAGGTTCGATCCTTATTTCAGATACTTTTTTCAGGATCCGGTCGTCTCAATCTTTTGGTGGCTTCGTTTCTCCACTTGGGTGTTAGGAGTCTTGAAGCACGCAGGAAAATAATCTTTCCGGAAACTGCGCGAAGACAAATCACCGCAAGACGCCTCTTGCGACCTGAACCATAGCAGGCTGAGCTGCCTCCGCGCTACGCTGCGCTTTCATCGCCCGCCAACATCGGCCCTTATCTAGTAAAGACTCAGTCATGACTCGCCCCCTCAATTTCTTGCACCTCACAACATTCTATCCACCCTACAGTTTTGGCGGGGACTCTATATATGTTTACCGCCTGGCACACGCTCTAGGAGATGCGGGTCATAGCGTCGATGTCATCCATTGCATCGATTCCTACCACCTGTTACATCCCGGCGATCCCGAAACAAATTTTCCAGAGCATCCGAATGTTAAAGTCCACGGCCTTCGTAGCGGATACGGTTGGCTTTCCCCTCTGTTGACGCACCAAACCGGTCGAGCCTACCTTAAACAAGATCGCATCCGGGAGATTCTCAACAGCAAGCCATATGACGTAGTTCACTACCATAATATCTCGCTCTTGGGTCCTGATATCTTGACGTACGAGCCGCCCCGCAACCGCACGGTAAAAATCTACACCGCCCACGAGCACTGGCTAATCTGTCCAACCCACGTGCTGTGGAAATTTAACAGTCACCCATGCGAGAAGCCGGAGTGCCTGCGCTGTGTCATCAAGGCAAGACGTCCGCCCCAGGTATGGCGATCTACGGATTTGCTGGCGAGGTCCAGCCGATTTGTCGACGAATTCGTTGCGCCTAGCCGTTTTACAGCGCGCATGCACGCTCAGCGTGGTTTTTACCGACCGTTAACACAACTTCCCTACTTCCTCGATCGCAGTGACGGCGATTGGCGAACGCCGGGACCCCGTCCCCAAGAGAAACCGTATTTCCTATTTGTGGGGAGATTGGAAGTTATCAAAGGCCTCCAGAGCTTAATCAAGCTGTGGAGCCATACACACGACTTTGACCTTCTTGTCGCAGGCAGCGGAAGCTATGAGGAGGAATTATGTATTCAAGCAGCTCCCCATGCGGGTATCAAATTTTTAGGCAACCTGTCCCAAAGTCAATTGGGAAACCTCTATTTCCATGCACTGGCTTGTATCGTGCCGTCGGTCACGTATGAGACTTTCGGCATGATTATTATCGAGGCATTCGCTCGTAAGACGCCAGTGATCGTACGCGATTTAGGCGCACTACCCGAGTTGGTCCAAGAGAGCGGCGGCGGGTGTATTTGCAATACTGACGAGGAACTGCTTAACGCCATGCGTCGGATTGCTAGTTCGTCGACTCTGCGCCACGAACTTGGCGAAAACGGTTATCAGGCCTTCCTCGCTCATTGGTCTAAGGACGCACACATCAAACTCTATTTTGACTTGTTGCGCGCAACCGCAATACGAAAATTCGGCGTTGTGCCTTGGGAGAGGGCGCGCCCTAGCGATCGAAAAGACAGGAAGGCGGCCGCAATTGAAAGGAAACCGTTATGCACTATTTAGTCACCGGAGGCGCGGGTTTCATTGGCTCGCACTTGGCCGAAAGTCTCATTCGTAAGGGGCATCGGGTTACTGTTATCGATGACCTTTCCACGGGTTCGATAAGCAATATCCAACATCTCAAGGGGAAGTCAGGCTTTCGGTACTTTGTCGGTACCATTTTTGACCAGCCCATGTTGGCAGAACTCGTCGATGACTGTGACGTGGTTTTTCATCTGGCCGCGGCCGTTGGCGTGAGGCTGATCGTGGAGAGTCCGGTGCGCACGATTGAAACCAACCTAAAGGGTACCGAAGAAGTCTTGGAATGCGCCAACAAGAAGAAAAGGAAAGTCATACTGGCAAGCACTTCCGAAGTGTATGGAAAGGCGACCAAGCTTCCATTTTCCGAGGAAGATGATCTGATTCTAGGACCGCCGTTTAGGGGCCGGTGGAGTTATGCCTGCTCCAAAGCCATGGATGAATTTCTCGGGCTCGCGTACTGGAGAGAGAAAAAGTTGCCCGTGGTAATCGCTCGTTTGTTTAACACGGTTGGCCCGCGTCAGACCGCCCGCTACGGGATGGTTGTTCCCACATTCGTTCAACAGGCACTCCGGGGCGACCCCATCACTGTGTTTGGTGACGGCAAACAATCACGCTGCTTCATCCATGTGAGCGATACGGTCGGTGCCCTGATTCAACTGGCCCAGCATGCCGATGCCGTTGGAGAGATTTTTAACATCGGCACTGACGAAGAGATCACGATTGAGGAGTTGGCTTGGCTCATAAGAGACATGGCTCGAAGTTCTTCCGAAATTCGTTACGTTTCCTACGACGAAGCCTATGAAGAGGGTTTTGAAGATATGCAGCGGCGGGTGCCAAATCTGAGGAAGGTTAAACGTTTTATCAACTTTCGTTCGGCACGAGGTATCAGAGAAATTGTGCAAGCTATGATCGACTACTTCCGCGCGAATCGCCCATCTGATTGGCCACGCTCACCGGTAAGGCGGCAACCAGAGCTAGTGATTGAAGGACGATGAGAGTTCTTATTTACGCGATCGATTTTGCTCCCAAAATCGGTGGGGAGGAAACCATTCTGCAGCTGTTGGGACAAGCGCTTCCGGATCGAATGCGCCGAAGGGCAACAGAAACGGCGAGCCGTGAAGCAAACGGCGCCAAAGCGGACCGGGATAAGTGGAGTCTGATCATAGTGACGAGAACGGCGCCGGCTGTTCGACGATTCAGTGTTAGCGTTCCCGGTAGTACGTCAACCGAGCCTGCGAGCTTTATGGAATTTGCTCGGAGAGGCGGATGTCGTGCAGCTATCTGGACCGGTTCTTTTGCCGCTTCTGCTGGCAGTATTGCGCCGAAAGCCCGTTGTTATCCGGCATCACCTTTACCATTCCGTGTGCCCCAATGGGCTGCTCCCGCATGAACCTGGGAAGCTCGTTTGTTCCGGATCTTTCGTGGCGCGCCGGTTTTATGACTGCTTGCGTTGCAACTCCGTGGGTTTTGGCTGGAGGAAAAGCTTGCTAATGCTGTTGGCGACATTTCCTCGTCACTGGTTGTGCAAACGGGCTACGGTCAACGTCGGCATAAGCGAGCACGTAGCGCGCCGAATCGCGCTCCCTCGAACCCAAACTATCTATAACGGAAGTCCGGATATTCCGGCTTCTCCTCAAAATTCCATTTTTCGCTCGTCTGCGGCTTTGATCTCCAGCTTCGCCTACGCCGGCTAGTGAAGGAGAAAGAACTGCCTTTACTGCTCGAAGCAGGAGGGCGCTTAAGAGACGAAGGATACAACTTTCGCTTGATATTTATTGGTGATGGGCCTGAGCGCGCCTCTTTAGAAGGTCAGGCGGCCTTTTTGTCACTTCAAGCGCACGTGCGCTTCACAGGTTTCTTACAGGGGCATGCTTTGCGCGCAGCGCTCGCTGATGTCGCAGCTCTAGTCATGCCGTGTATTTGGGAGGAAACAGCCGGAAATGCAGCCATAGAGCAAATGATGAGGGGCCGTCTTGTTATTGCTGCTGACATCGGCGGCTTGGGCGAGGTCGTTGGCGATACGGGCCTCAAGTTTAAGGCGGGAGACGTCAATCAGCTTACAGCCTGTCTTCGGCAGGTCATCGACAACCCCACACAAATGATCGAGATCGGCCGAAAAGCAAGACAGCGAGCTCTGTGTTTATTCGCTCAGGACCGCATGGTTGATAAATATTACAACGTTTATGAAAAGTCGCTGAATCGAGCAAGAACAAATTTGGTTTCGTGACGGCGGCACTCTTTTTTTTGTTGCAGGTCTTCAGACATTCGCTCAATAAAACAAATCTAATCTGAAATAATATCTGAAGCGGCTGGACGGGCGAAGGCTTCAAGAAGTAAAAAGCTCACCATCAACACGGCTCCACAATGGCACCCTTCCTTCCCATTCTTACCTTCCATGCTATCGATGACCAAGCTTCGGTCATTTCGTTTCCGCCGCGAGTCTTCAACCGCGGCATGGCCCTGCTACACGACAACGGTTACCGTACTCTGAGTCTCGTAGAATTGGTTAGCTATCTGCATCGAGGCGTTCCGTTTCCGGAGCGTTATTTCGCGATTACGTTCGATGACGGATATCGATCCGTTTATGATCAGGCTTTTCCTATCTTGCACCACTATGGCTTCTCGGCGACTCTGTTCCTAACCACTGGTGAGAGCGGCGACTGCATGGACAGAGCGCGATTGCCTTCGATGTCAGGGCGCCCTATGTTGAGCTGGAGTGAAATAAAGGAGATGCACCGGTGTGGAATCGAATTTGGTGCTCATACGCTCACGCACCCCGATTTGACGCGTTTGCCGGAGATGCTCCTCACAACCGAGATTTTAGGCGGGAAAGCCGTTATAGAGGACGCTTTGGGAGGTGCAGTCGCTACTTTTGCCTACCCTTTCGGCCGCTACGACAACCGATCCCGCGAGCTTGTTAGCCATTACTTCGTCTGTGCCTGTTCGGATGAGCTCGGGTTGGTGCGGCCGGGCAGCGACGTTTATGCCATGGAACGCGTGGATGCTTACTATCTCCGAACGGAGAGGTTATTTGCTGCGATGTCTAAAAGATTGTTTCCGCTATACGTTCGGGCGCGCGCGGTCCCGCGGCAACTCCGGCGCGCCCTTCAAGGGTGCACTTCCCACAAATTCTGACAATGATTTTGGCTGATTTGAAAATGTACAGCCGTTTCGCTAGAGGCACCCTCTGCTGGAGTAGCAACATCTCAAAAATTGATCGACACGAACCCTGAGCTAGTGCAGGCATTCGTGAACGGGTCCTACCAAGGCATGTTGTTCTTCAAAGAAAGGCGGTCTGAATCGATCGAGGTGATGGTTCGCTATATGAATTTGGACCATACGTCCGTGGCACGCACCTACGATTTAGTAATTGACACCTTTGGTGGTGATGGCACAATTCCTTACGCGTCGGTAAAGAAGCGCTAGAACTCCGGAAACAGATTTTAAACCTTACCGCTGCAGTAACACCCCGCGAGGAACTGTTCGACGATCGGTTCGTCCGGAATCTGCCGAAACACATTAGAGGCCCCATCGCGCATTGATTGCGCGAAATCTGCAGCTGTAATGGCTGCTGCTTTCCCCATCTTGACTTCCATGCTGTCGATGCAACTAAGGTCCGATCTAAGAAAAGTTAAGGGAACGGTGGACCTCATCACGGCCTTACCCGGATTTTTCCGCGACCGAATCACTGTTAAGCAAGCTCGAGAAGAACTCAAAAGAGCCTTGGATAGTCGGGAACAAAGATTCCTTGAACTGGCCCGCACAGAAATATATCAGCGTACAACGAGTCCGTATCTGAGACTGCTTAAACTTGCAGGGTGTGAATTTGGCGATCTTCAGCTGTCCGTTCACAGCCACGGGTTAGAAAGGACCTTGGAGCGTCTAGCCAAAGAGGGGGTGTATCTCACCTCGGATGAGTTTAAAGGGAAAAAAGAAGTGGTCCGCGGAGGAGATTGCTTTCGTGTGTCGCCCCGAGATTTCGAGCCGTTGAAGCCATCCGCGGGATTCGTTGCCCAGAGCAGCGGCACCACGAATCGACCTGTTCGTTCTGACATTTCTCTGGATTGGCTTACCCTACGGGCGCTGGCATTAGCTATTTTTTTATCTGCACATGATTTATTTTCCCGTTCTCACGCCATGTATGACGCAATTCTGCCCGGGGCGGGGGGAATCAATAATCTGTTGATATATTCAAAATTAGGAATATGTGCGGATCGCTGGTTTGCTCGTAAAATCCCTAACAATACTTGGCTGGAAACTCAGTATCATTACTTTATGACTCGTATGATCGTACAAATGGGACGATGGTATGGCCCCGGCTTTCCGAAGCCCGAGCTTATTGATATTGCGGATATCCCTAGAATTGTCCGCTGGGTGTCGGAGAAGAGGCACGAGCAGAAAACGTGTTGCGTTGCAAGCGCTGCAAGCAGCGCTGTCAGGATCGCACGCGTAGCGCAGGAGATGGGAGAGTCATTGGAAGGACTGAAGTTTAATGTTTCGGGCGAACCGCTAACGGACAGTAAGCGCGAAGTGATGGAACGGGTGGGAGCAACCGTAACTTGTCGCTTTTCTTACGGCGGGAGTGTGCAAGCGGGGTATGGCTGTGCCAATCGTGTTTACACGGATGAGATTCATGTTAACCAACACATGGTGGCGCTTATTTGCCATCCGAGACCGCTTGCCGATGATGATGACTCACCCATCCACCCGCTTCTCGGCACCACTTTGTATCCTTCAGCTTCGAGGTTACTTCTCAATGTGGGCAATGGGGACTTCGCAACGCTGGAACGTCGAGACTGTGGATGCGCTTTAGGTAAGGCTGGTCTCACGCTTCATCTGCATCATATCCGTAGTTACGAAAAATTCACAAGTGAGGGGATGAATTACTTCTACGGTGATCTCTATGAGCTTTTCGAAAAAATCCTGCCCGCTGAGTTTGGGGGAGGCCCTGGAGACTACCAGCTCGTGGAGGAAGAGGATAGCAATAGCCAGACTCGGGTGATCCTTTTAGCTCATCCTGCCATCGGACGGCTGGACGAAGACCGGGTGCTCGACCGGCTTCGAGTCGCTCTCGCGAATGGATCACGCGGTAATCGCTTCATGACCAGAGTGTGGGAAAGTGCCGGAAGCTTCAAGGTCAGGCGCGAGATCCCCTACGCCAGTCCTCGAGGGAAAATCCTGCCCTTGCATATCTCTCAGGCAAAAAAACATGCCGCGACACAATGAAAGTGCCTTGGCGCAACAGGGCCAGCTGATCATGCCCGGTGTTTATAGCCGTGGAACGCGTGGATACGTATTATTTACAGCGTGAAAAATTATTTACTTCACTCTTTGCAGGGTGGTTCCCATATTATGTTTGGGCACGAGCGGTCCCGCGCCATCTCCGACGCGCTGTTGAGCTAAAGATCGCCCAATTTAGCAGGTATTCTTATCCGAATTCCTCGGATCACAATCGCTCCCGATCGGCAAGAGCCTAAAAGAAGCCCTACCCGTTAGATCTTTCACCTGTGGACAGCTGGGTTCCTTTACCCGAACTCCCCGAATATTTGGCGCTGTCTGCCTTGTGTTTCTCAGATTTTCAATTGGCCGGCCATGTGACTGAGTTGGAATAGGTTTTCGAAGAGAGAGTGCCAGGCGGTTGAAAACCAAAAAAGGGGAAGAAGAAAGGAGATCTATGGAAGAGCAAGAAGATAATACGATTTACAAGGTTGTCGTGAATCACGAGGAACAGTACTCGATCTGGTTCGCCGATCGTGAGCCTCCACTTGGGTGAAGTCGGAAAAACCGGCCCAAAGGCGGAGTGTCTGGCCTACATCAAGGAAGTCTGGACGGACATGAGACCACTGAGCCTCAGGAAAAAGATGGATGAACAAAGAAAAAAGGCAGGATAACTTTTTTTCGCCGTAGCAACCCATGCGAAGTCAACACGAAAGCGTATGCAATGAGTATCACGAATCTTCCACCTGACCAGCAGGCTATACGGGCGAAATGTTTTCATCCGACGGGAACTTTCGTCGAGTTCGCGAAAGAAGAGATCGAACAATCCATCCCGGATCGGTTCGAAAAGATCGTGCGAATGCATCCTAATCGAATCGCTGTCAAGACTAAAGATCAAACGCTCACGTTCAACGAGCTTAACAGATTCGTCAATCGGCTGGCGCATAGCATTCTGGCTCGGCAACAAGGTCAGGAACCAGTGGCAGTTTTTTTGCCAACAGGGATCTCACAGATTATAGCGATTCTGGCTGTTCTAAAAGCCGGAAAGATGTTTCTGCAGCTGGACCCTAAAGCTTCTCATGCCCAAACGAACTACCTCTTGGGGGAATCTCAAGCTCGGTTGATTATCACCAACGGGAAGAACGATTCGATTGGACGCGGTTGGGCAAACGCGAAGCGGCAACTAATCAATATAGACGATTTGGATTCTGGAATCAGTGATGAAAACCCAGGATTATATATCGCTCCCGACGCTTTTGCCTACATCAAATACACATCGGGCTCCACGGGGCGAGCAAAGGGAGCCGTCGACAGCCATCGTTATATAATGCACGTGGTTATGAATTTTACCAACACCAATCACTTTTGCGCAGATGACCGCTACGTGCACGTTGGCGGTAATTCCATCAAGAGATATTTCTGGGGCTCTTTGCTCAATGGCGCCACGTTATGTCCACTGGATATCGGGGAAGAAGGCGCGCACCACTTGGCGGACTGGCTGATTGAACACGAGATCACTATTTACAGATCATTTCCGACAGCCTTTCGTCATTTTGTGAGCTCGTTATCGGGTCAAATGAGTTTCCCCAGGCTGCGTTTGATGGCTTCCTTCATATCGCCTTAAGAACTTTCTTGTTCATCTCATTGCTCGTTCCGCTTATTATCTTTCAAGTAGAAAAACTGGCACGACCTTCACGGACGGGATCGCGCTGGATAGATAACCCAATAGCTATGCCGTGTCCGATCCTTGACATTCCGAAGGGCCTGTCCCGTCCAGAAGTTCCGCTGAGTCAATTCGATATTCGCGGCCTGGATCATTTGCAGCGGGCGATGGATAACGGAAAAGGCGCCATCTTGTGGGAGAGCAGCCATTTCGGCAGAAGATTACTGGCGAAACGAATCTTGCGTCACAAAGGCTTCGTGGTAGACCAGGTCGATTGCGAATAAACATGGGAGGATTTCGCAATGACCAAAGCTCTGCAAGTTGGACAAGGGAGCATTTCATTCGCCGTTTCTTCGAGAGTTGTGAAAGCTATTTCGTCCTTGTTTTCAACGTGGTCATCCCGCTATGCGTGTAGTTATCACTGGCGCCTCTGGTCGGATCGGTATCCAAGTGGTTGAGGAGCTTTCTGCATTGCACGAGCTGGTAGTCATTGACCGCCGACCGGCAAAAGGTCGAAAGTTCGTTGTTGCCGATTTATCGTCGCCGCCTACGACGTGGGGTTGGAGGAATTGGTTCCGCTCGAAGTCATCGCGTTGGAGCGATGCGCTTAAAGAAGCCCAGGTCGTTGTTCATCTCGCGGCGAGCATAGAGACTTCGGCGCCTTGGGAGAAGATCTGTCCGAACAATATTCAGGCGATTTGGCACGTCCTTGAAGCTGCGGCAAGGCATCGAGTTCCCCGAGTAGTTTTTGCTAGTTCCAATTGGGCGGTGAAAGCTGTCGAAAATGAACTAGCTCCCTCCTGCTACGATCCGGGCGGGCCAAAGATTGATTCGGAGACGCCTCCGTTTTCGCTAACGGCGTATGGCTTGTCAAAGGCCTTTGGCGAGCTCGCCGGGCGCATGTTCGTGGACGAAGGAAAATTGCAATCTTTCGTGGCCGTGCGGATAGGCAGTTATAACCCGATCCCTTCGACTGACGAGGTCATACGGACTCGTTGGATCGGTGTGGAAGATATCCGGAGCCTCTTTAGACGTTGTGTTGAAGCGGACCTTAGGGGATTTCATGTCGTTTACGGCGTCTCGGCGCAAAAGACAGCGCCCTATGATCTCTCGCACACACAGCGGTTGCTTTCCTGGTTCCCGCGGCAGCTTCCCGATGATCAGCCGATCCGCAGTACGGATCCGGGTTAACCCGTATTTGTCATGCGCCTAATCTAATCATCACAGGCGTTACCGGTCAAAATTGGAAGCCAAATGCTAGAGGAACTCTCCGACGCACACGAGCCTTATCGATCTGAGCAAGCCGGACATCGGCGTGGGCGCGATTTCAATTGCTTTCAATCGGTGAAAAAGGGGCGTCTTTTCGCTCACCGAATCGCCGTTTGATTCGCGTCGAAAAATCCATATAGGTTCGTCGACCGATGAAACTATTTCGTTACTGGTTTATGCGTTACCCGTATCATGACAATGTAAAATCCATCGTGCGTTTATCGTCTAATGTAGCCTGGGCACTACGAATGGTCTGGAAATGCGGCAGAGGCCTGGCCTTCGCCGCAGTTTGTTTGGTCATTTTGAACAGCATCGTACCCCTGGCGGGGCTTTACGTGTTGAAGCTGGTAGTCGACGCTATTTCTACGGGACTGAGCAGCCCGGATAGATCGGCAGTTTTTGCCGAAGTAGCATTTCTCATCGCTATGCTGGGATGCCTATACATCCTGGAAGAGCTACTTAGAAAGATTGCCGCTTACGTCAACACAAAGCAGGGAGAAATTGTCACGAACCGAATGCACGACATGCTTCATAGTAAGTCGATTGAATTGGATTTGGAGTACTATGAGGACTCAAACTATTACGATACGTTATATCGGGCCCAAGAAGAGGCGCCGTATCGGCCCACCCGGATTGTATATAATCTGCTTCAACTCTGCCAAAGCGGCGTTTCCCTGATCGCCATTATCGGTTTGTTGGTCTCGATCCATTGGAGCGTTCCGGCTTTTCTTGTTTGTGCGGCGCTTCCCGGACTTCTGGTGAGTTTTCGCTTTGCCACAAAATTTTTCTCGTGGCAACGGCAGAAAACCTCAAGCGAAAGACAAGCGGGGTATTTTAACTGGATGCTGTCGCGGGATACCCACGCGAAAGAAATTCGCTTATTCGACCTTGGCGGCCTCTTTGCCGAGCGGTTTCGAATTCTTCGCGAAGAGATTCGTCGAGAACGACTACAATTAATGGCAAAGAGGTTTATGGCGGAACTGTGCGCGGAACTAGCGCCGCTGGTGGCAACCTTTGGCTTGTATGTTTTCTTAGCTGACAGAGCGCTTCAGGGTCTCATGACATTGGGTGATCTAATCATGTTTTTCCAGGCCGCCCAGCGCGCCCGATCCTATTGTAGTGACTGCTTTAAGAGTTTAGCGGGTCTTTATGAAAACAATCTGTTTCTTTCCAATGTTCAGGAGTTTCTCAGTCTGACTCCAAAGATTATTGATCCAGTTCGCCCAAAGCCGATCCCAAACCCTCTCAAAAATGGGATCGTCCTTGAAAACGTGAGCTTTCAATATCCTAACTCCGAGCACAAGGTTCTTAACAACGTCAATTTGACCATCAAAGCCGGCGAACATATCGCCCTAGTTGGAGAAAACGGAGCCGGGAAGACCACATTAATTAAGCTATTGTGTAGATTGTACGACCCGACAATTGGTTCTATTACATTCGACGGGGTTGACCTGAAAGATATGCGGCTAAAAGATCTACGAAAGCAAATCAGCGTTGTTTTTCAGGACTATGCCCGCTACCACCAAACGGCTCGCGACAACATCTGGTTTGGCAACATCGATTTGCCTCCAGACGACATACTTATAGCCGAAGCTGCCCGGCAATCCGGAGCCGACGAGGTCATAGGAAAACTCGGGAACGGCGGGTATGGCACGATGTTGGGCAAATGGTTTGAAAACGGGGCGGAGCTGAGCATCGGCGAGTGGCAAAAGATAGCGCTGGCACGGGCGTTTCTGCGCAGGTCTCAAATAATCGTTCTGGATGAGCCCACGAGTTTCTTGGATCCGAAATCAGAATACGAGGTTTTCGAAAGATTTAACCGTTTGGTAAGTCAAAAAACGGCCATTCTTGTCAGTCACCGGCTGTCAACGGTCAAAATGGTCGATCGTATATATGTCTTAGAACACGGGGCGATCGCGGAAAGCGGTACTCACGATGAGTTAATAAGTCTTAGTGGAAAATATGCTTACCTATTTGACAGACAAGCGCAAAATTACCGTTGAACCTCAAAGCGCCTCTACTTCATGATATTCGAGCCTAAACTCATTGGCGCCGAAGCTGAATTACTGCTTTGCTGTTCGCGTGTTCATCTGGACGCAAAAATCCGCGACCGAGCAGGAAGCCTGCTGCGACAACAACTCGACTGGGAATATCTCGCTCGAACGGCCTATGACAATGCTGTCCTGC
>Ga0114129_10011098_pt1 | contig 12835 bp, 13 predicted proteins | sample RhiMetdeltSRZDD1_FD_80071 | JGI IMG/M metagenome (GOLD analysis project Ga0114129, IMG submission 80071) | Populus rhizosphere microbial communities from Tennessee, USA - Rhizosphere MetaG P. deltoides SRZDD1 (version 2) (version 2) | ecosystem: Host-associated > Plants > Roots > Rhizosphere >...
GAGTCAGGAATATTCAGAGTCCAAAGGCAAAAAAGCTTCTCAATTCTGCAGATTCAAATCTACATGTTGATGAAATACATGAAGCTGTTCATTTTGGAGATGTGATTGTGCTTGCCGTACCGTGGGAGGCTGCTCAAGAAACAATCAGAAGCGTAGACGATATTTCTGGAAAAATAATAATTGATCCTAGTAATCCAATAAGATCGGATCTCGAGGGAGTAGTTGTCCCTTCATCCATATCAGCTGCTGAAGAGATTTCAAAACTTGCTAAGGGTGCTAGAGTCGTAAAGGCATTTAACGCCATAGGTGCGAAGACTCTAAACAATTTGCAATTTGGCTCTCACAAGGCTGATGCTTTCATTTGTGGAGATGACTTGGCTGCAAAATCAGAAGTGAAAAAATTGGCCATGGAAATAGGTTTCAATGTTGTTGACGCGGGACCACTTTCCAATGCCAGGCTATTGGAAAATCTTGCATTGCTTTGGATTGAATTGGCGTTTAGGCAAAGGATGGGACCAAATATTGCTTTCAAACTGCTGACCAGGACCAGTGGGACATGAGAATTAACCCCACAGTCTAGAGTCTCAATGGTCCTACTATTGATTCAGACAAGATCTAAATGAGCTGGTTAACCTGAAATGATTGTGATCTATTAACTTGTTGCAGAATAAAAAAGTGAGGAAGTCGATTCAATTACGGTTCCTAATTCTGTTAATATCATTTGTTTGGATCAATCTTAATTCCATAAACTCAAAAGAATCACTTCAATTCATTAGAATAATTACTAATATTGTGTTTAGGATATTGATACCTGCAGTAAGAATTGTTTCAATGTAGGGTCTAGATTTCGTTTCAATTCACTGCTATTTCTTATTATTCATTGTAGGATTTGCAATTCTTCACTTTCACTATTTTTAAATTGTAGTTATCAAATAAAGCCTATGATGTGATATACAACAAGTTTGAACATAAGAATTTTATTGTCAGACAATCATACTATTCTGGTTTTGGCTGTCGCATGATGTAAATTGATATCCCAGATTAAACCTAATACGATATATCAAGAAAATTGCGTTAATTTTATGCGTCGAGCATTGAGAGAGAAATTCCTAATCGATGTAATTGTTACTTCTCCGCCATACAATATTAACAAAGGATACAGCCTATACGATGATGGTATCAGTAGACATGAGTATCTATTGTGGATGAATACTGTTGCAAGTAAAAGTGTAAAGATATTAAGAGATAACGGATCTTTCTTTCTCAATATTGGTGGGACTCTAATGGATCCGCTTATACCGTTTGAGGTATTGCGTGAATTTTTAAGGGCCGGATACAAATTACAAAACACAATACATTGGATAAAGTCTATTTCGTTCGAAAAGGATGATCTTGGTAGGAATTCACGATTATGTGATAACCTTTCAGTAGGTCATTTCAAACCAATAACAAGTAATCGTTTCTTGACTGATGCTCATGAATTCATCTTTCATCTAACGAAGAACCGTAGGACTTTCTTAGATAAATTAGCGATTGGCGTACCATATCAAGATAAAACCAATATAGGGCGTTGGAAATCTGCTAATCGGGACAGTAGAGATAGGGGAAATGTATGGTTCATCCCCTATCGGACCATACAGAAAAAGAGACCTCATCCCGCAGTATTTCCAGAGAAGTTGCCGAAACTTTGCTTGTTATTGCATGGTGTAAGACCTGATTTGATAGTTTATGATCCTTTCATCGGTATTGGAACCACCGCTTTAGCCTGCCTGTCTCTTGATGTGAAGTTCGTAGGTACCGAAATGGATAAGAATTATATCAAAATCGCAAAAGAAAACTTGATTTCTCGAGAACGAGCTATCAAGCAAGAAAAACGAAAACGAAAAAATACCCACTAAACGTCTAAAATCATGATGTCCTTGGATCAGTTTTTCTGTTTCTATCTGCCATCATCACTCCGTATTTCCAATTATTTTGTTCCATTTCCTGTATAAAAGATACTATTGTATTCACTACAACCTTCAGGAGTTCGGTTCCCTTATAAATCGAAGCATGGCGGGGAGATCCTGTAATGCTCGTCTTAGTTAATTCATCAAAATTCCAGTAAATCCTTATGTCAGATGGTATTCTAGGAATTACATCATCTGATGCAAGATCCATATCCACCAACTCAGGATGTACTGCCAACATACCAGACGTTTCTGCTTCTCCCCCATGACCCAGCCCATTCCATACGTCGAATAAATCGTGCCGTATTGTTCCTACTAATGTCCACCAAGACTCCAGGCAAGCTACAACGACTTCTGGGTACGCGTCTTTCACTGATCTAGCTGCTATCTCTATGGGACCAATGTTTCCATCATGACCATTTATGATAACTATATGCTTTATGTTATTGTCAATTAGACTCTTCATGATATCAAAGATTATTCTTATTAGAGTGTCAGATTGAAGCGTGACGGTCATTTTGAATCCTTTATGGTGTGTGCTAACTCCGTAAGGAACGACAGGTAAAACTACAATGTTATCAATTCTCTTTGCTACCTTCTTTGCGACTTCTAGAGGAAAAATGAAATCAGATCCAAATGGCATATGATCACCGTGATTCTCACAGGCGCCAAAGACAAGCAGAGCAACAGTTTTATCATTTACCTTTGTTCGAATCTGAGCCGCATTCATTAGCTCTAGAAGTTTTTCAGAATTTCCTTCCATGCTGAGATTGTGCATGTCAAAATAATAAATTTGACTGAATGGATTCTTTACTGTTCAATCATATTCCCTCATACGCATTATTCAACAGGACTCTTCTCTGAATATATGTGAATAATAATTTGGTTTAACTTAATTATGCATGCAAAAATACGATTGGAATGGTTAATTGATTTAGTATTTCAGTCATTGGCGATTGGCGATATGAATATCCTCTTGGATATCACTTCGCTGTCCATGCCACTTTTCATAGTGGATAACATCTTGTAGAGACATCCTCTTCAGCCACCCTGCCTTCTCAAGGTCAGGATTTGAAGAAAATTGACTAACATATCCAGCACAAAGGTATGCAAGAGGTACTACATGATCCGGTAAAGAGAGAATTCTCCTTAAATCAGAAATGGAAATGATACTAACCCATCCAATTCCTATACCTTCAACTCTAGCGGCTAACCATAAATTTTGAATCGCACAACATACACTATAAATGCCAGCGTCCGATATTGATGTTCTTCCCAGGACAAAGGGTCCAAACCTTGTGGGGTCGTAAGTTACACAAATGTTGATTGCAGACTCCAAAATCCCCTCAAGTTTGAGACGAATATACAGTTTCTGTCTCTCAGTATCTTCTTGCAATAAAGAAATTGATTTGGCTCGTTCCCTAATGAATGATTTTTTAACTAACGTTCGAGTAGCATAATCTTTAATCAAAATGAAGTCCCATGGTTGAGAATAGCCGACTGATGGTGCATGGTGAGCTGCCCTGAGAATTCTGTCTAGTACGTAGCTTGGTATTTCACGAGTATCAAATTGAGAACGAACATCACGCCTCAAAAAAATAGCCTTATAAAGCCCAGCTTTTTCACAATCCAAAAATGAATTATCTTTAGGAATAATTCCAGACATTGACCTACAATAAGAAATCCTCTATATTAGTTCTATTCGTTTTAATCAATTCGGACAATTTTGAGTTGTAATGAATGCAGAATCTAGTCTCCAATAAAAGAATTGATGTTGTCAATTTTCGGCTTTCAATTGACATGTCAAACGAATGATTAGCAACTTGAATTTATTTAGACTAAACTGCTACAATGGAACCGATCTCATCAACTTTTTTCAAAAACTGGTTGGAATTAATATTGCATTTTCTTCCTTCAGGATATTGTGTTCCCATTTTCTCTAATATTGGAGAACTCATGGCTTTATACTGCTTATATTATATTTAAAAAATCGATGAAGGCAAATTCTCCTGCAGACATTATAGAAGCGATCGCAGACAACAGATCTCTGGATCTTTTTGATTCAATAGCAAAAGGCATAAGCGAAAGTGAACAATTAAAGGACTCAAAGGGACTTACAAGAAAGCAGTATTATTCACGAACCGGACGTTTATTGCGAGTTGGACTTATTAAAAGAAGCAAAGGCAAATTTTCTCTAACTACTTTGGGTACAGTAGTTTACCATGCTCAGATTGAGATAGAGAAGGCAGTAAAGAATTATTGGAAGCTTAAAGCAATTGATTCTATCCAATCTTCCACTGATATTGGCGAACAAGAACGAGTAAAGCTCATTAAAACAATATTAGACGATTCAACTATAGAAAATGTGTTAGTCAAAAACAGGTAATTAATAGCAGGGAATTTTGGCTCAATCTTTGAGCCTGGTAGTCATATATTGTAGTTAGTTGATGGGCCGCTCAATTATTTCATATTGACTACAAGAGTAGTCTTATCTTGCTAACAACGATTCATTTTCTCCCTAACAGGAGTAAGAAATAATGATATAAGACAATCACGAAACTTTTATCCAAAATCAGCCAAAATCAGCGCCAAAGACAATAAAAGGGATATTTCAAGCTCAGCGGTATGGCTCAAGTCGTTGAACACTCTCTTCAAAGAGAGTTCCATAAACCTGATTTTGTCCAAACTCTTAAGGGAATCACAGTATCACAAATACTGTTACTAAACTATAGAAAGAGATGGGGTCTGATATACTCTTTCGCAACTTTAGCAGGAATCCTTTGCATGCCAGGCATAATTTTTGGTGCAGAGCAAAATTCTGGGTATTTTTTTAGTTTGGCAACAATAATAATTTCACTCCCCCTAGGTTCTTTCATGATCATAGTTGGAATGTATGTCTTGAATGATCTTATTGATTCAGACTTGGATCGTACAAATGGAAAAGGCAGACCCATACCTACAGGATTGGTAACAAAAGGCCAAGCGTGGATTTTTGTTTTCCTAACAAATATTTTTGGAGTATCATTATGTTTTATTGGAAACGATATGACAGGAGCTATGATTTCACTAGGTTTAGTAGCGATTGGGATAATGTACTCTGTGCCAAAGCTTTGTCTAAAAGATCGTTTTGTAGTCAAAACTCTCGCGATTGCAGTTGCCATGATGTTGTGCGTAATTTTGGGTAGTTCGTCTTCATGGGCAGCAACGAATGTGGAGATTAGAACGTCCTATGATCAAATAGTCCTTACAATTTACATCGCAATCATGCTAGGATGTATGGTTTTCATCACTTCACCCTTTAACGATGTTGCAGACATGAAAGGTGATTTGGCTGCAGGAAGGAAGACTATCCCGATAGTTATTGGTGCACAAAATACAGTAAGGTTGGGGATTTTTATTGCGGCGAGTATGATTGTTGCTTCTTGGCTAATGTTCTCATTGACGCCTACAGGCTGGATCATGCCATTAGTTGTTAGTGCAGTCTCCGGGTTGACGATGGTGATCATGTACAAGACTCTGAGGAGGCTGGGCGATCGTGACTATGCGAGGAAACAACATAAGAAATCCATGCCTCTTCATTTGATGATGCAACTAGCTCTAGTCGTTGGAGCATTAGCTTTTTGGCTGTAGGATTATTAGGGTATTTCAAGCGATACCTTCGGTAAAAGTCTTGAACGTGTAGAAAAGAAGCGAGGGTTATTCACAGATTGTAAATAACTATCCAAATTCCAACTGCATTTTAATGCTGAAAGGGGCTCCAATACATACCATGAATTACATTCAAGAATTTTTGACTCTTTTTGGTATATTGTTGAATTTTTATACCAGTCGCACTATTTACTATAAAAATGCGGCTTTTCCCTAAATTAGAAATTAAATCGAAAGCCAAGCTTATTCAATTTCTGAATGATCAACCTGTAGGAAGGATAGCATCTATAGATAAACAAGGATTTCCCCAAATAATACCGATGAATTTTGTATATGTAACAAATGGACAGATAGGCTCAAGATATGGCTTATCAAAAAATAATGATGCCGGTAACCTAGATTCAGGGGCAATTTACATGCATTCTCATCCCTCAGGAGAAAAAATTGAAAATGTAAAAAGGAATTCAAAAGTGGGGTTTGAAGTTGACCAACCTCTCTGTTTCCTTCCGTCATATTACTTTCATCCTACCGATGCATCTCAGGCAGACACTTTGTATATTAGCGTGGTGATAAAGGGTAATGCTTTTCTCATTAACGACCTTGCTGAGAAGACGCTAGCACTTAATGCTCTGATGAGTAAATATCAAAGCGAAGGAGGATATGAACCTGTAAGTGCAAATATGGCATCAGTTAGAGAGGTTGTAGTTTTAAAGATCATTCCAGAAGGGATAAGAGGCAAGTACAAGATTGGACAGCAATGGTCTAGAGATTACAGAACAAAAATAGCGACTCAGATCACAAGGAGAGAAGGCTTTGACAAAGCAAAGAACATTTTAGAAACAATGGGGATGGAGATATTGAACGATGGTAGTCTTCATATATTGACTGACCCCTACATGTAAGATAATCACTATTAGCAACAATTTCCAATCTATATAGGTATCCATATGACAATCTACTTTAAAGCTGTTTAGGCAAGTTGAATGATAAACATATCAGACAACGTCTTTAGAATCGTAAGAAATACGTTCTGACCTAGCATTTGCCTTCGGTGACATAAAAAAGACCGCCTAGAATAAACTGAACACGTAAACCATGCACTCAGCGTTGAATTAGTAATTATCTATTGTAAATTCAAAGATAGACTAATTATTTGAAATGAGGTAATTAACTACTAAATAATCAGAATGTTTGATTCTACACACAGATTGAAATGAAATCGCACATGTCGGTAACTATATATCCAAAAAAATACAACATGAATGTCATTGCGGCCTATTGAAAATGAAGACCCCTTTGTCAAAATTGCTGCGTTGATCGGTGGAGAAGAGTATTATAAAGTAGCTCGAGCGCTACTGAATACGGAAGATGCGACGGATGAAGAAATTGCTAGCGCCACCGGCATGCGAATCAATATCATTAGAAAGGTGCTTTATGATATGTTTGGTAAGGCGTTGATAACTGGCATTAGAGTCAAGGACGAAAAAAAGGGATGGTTCGTTTACAGGTGGCGAGCAAAAAGGGATCAGGCCGAGAACTTTATCGACAATCAGAAAAAAAAGATTTTGGACAGATTACAAAAACGCCTGGAATATGAAGAGTCGTCGGAATTCTATCACTGTGGAAACAGCCCTTGTCCGCGTATAAAATTTGATGTTGCAGTCGAATTATTTTTCAAATGTTCTAATTGCAAAGCTCCTCTCGGCATGGTGGACAACAGCAAAATTAAGGACGCCTTGAGGTTTAAGATTGACGAAATCATGATGGATATAACTTCGAAAGACCAAATTCAGGCCGAGCGGTAATATAGAACAAGCTCATCTGTACCTTGTCTTTCGAATTTTATCAGCTTTAATTTGCGTGTGTCAGATATTTTCGTATAGCCACATCCTTCGACCAAAGTTACTGCATTTCTGCCTCCTATAATCATGGAGGAGAGCGTAACGATTATTTCATCGATCAATCCTGAGTTCAATAATGTCCAATTTGTCTCACCTCCACCTTCTACTAAGATGCGAGTGCATCCTATTTGGTCTAGATATGTGAATAAAGCTGAAATATCGACTCTGTCGTTTCCAGCCACTAGTACATGTGCGCCAGTATTTTCGATACTCCGGATTTTTCTCGCTGAAGCTTTTCGAGTCACAGCCACAATTGTAGTGATATCGTGAGCAGTCTTCAAAATTCTTGAAGAGAGAGGTATATTGGCCTTAGAGTCCAGTATTACTCTCAAAGGTAATTTCGTATTACCTTTCGCGTATCTTACATTTAACATGGGGTCATCCCTAATGACCGTCAGAATTCCCACCATAATCGCATCCACGGAGCCGCGCAATTTGTGAACTCTCTCCAGATCTTGAGTTGAAGAAATATTCGATTCTCCACTATTTGTTGCAATTTTGCCATCTAGTGACATGGCTGCACTGATAATAATGTACAACTAGATATCGTCCCTGGCGTACAACTAGATATCGTCCCCATCAATTAATTTGCCATCGATCATGATGTTACTGATTGAATTCATGTCAGCTCTATGCACGATAGCTGCATAAGGATCATGCATTGGCGCCAGATCGATATGATCCTTCATGAAGAAGATTATATCAGCACACATGTTGGGTGCAATAGATCCAGAATTTATCCTTAATATTTTTCCGCCATTGACAGTTCCCATTTTGAGAATATCCCTTGCCGACAGGAACTCGTTGTCCATTAATCTAGACATCTTCCACAAGAATTCCATTTCCCTAAACATGTCAGGAGAATTAGTCATGGTGTTGTCAGTTCCAATTCCTACACAGCAACCTAGTCGTAACATTTTAGATACATTGGGAAAGCCGGTTCGGAGTAAAGCATTTGAGCTAGGACATACAACTATCCCGATCCCCTGTTTTGTAACTTTAGAGATCTCATCATCTGAAGCGTTAGTCATGTGAACAATGAAGTCAGGCTTAAGGTTCAAGAGAATCCTTTGTACTTCAGTTCTATGCATGGTAGAATTAGAAAAATCTATAGCCTTCTTCGATTCTGCAGCATGAATAGCCAGTATAACATTCCTTTTTGATTTTCTAGCAGCTTGGACCAATTTCCTAAAAGTGTTCAATGATTCGTCTGAATTTTCATTAGCTCCACTTAATCCAAAACCATCACACAATTCTAATACACTGGCGGCTCTTTTCGAAAAATCCGCTGGTAATGTATGCTCCTTTCTTGCACCTCTAGAGGTTATTCTAGAATCATGTGGCTGCATTTGTTGAATTTGCAATTGGTCTGAATTGAAATAATATTCAGGTCGACCTAATCTAACGCATTTTATAGACAAGTCTAGTAAGGCTTCATCAAGTAGCTTGATTCCTTCAATCTCGCCTTCTCTGAAGTCCGCAAATGCAACAATGCCTCTCTTCATCATGCCAAGAGCAGATGCTCTCATGAATATTTTCAGATGACTCCTTTCACTATTCTTCAAGATTCTTTTTTTTAATCCATTTTGGGGGTGAATTCTTTGGTCCAACTCCAAATCGAGATCTATCCCTATGTCCTTTCCAATTGAATCGCCAATATGAGTATGGGCATTAATGAAACCAGGACAGGCAAGGAGTCCCTCACCATCAAAGATCAAGTCCCTCTGGTTTATATCGTAATTGTTGTTGTTTGCTCCTGCATATTTTATTAAGCCATTTTTTCCTATGACAATACGCCCTTGGTTTATGAATTTAAGATCGTTCCCTAACAGTATACTGATGTTCTTAATGATTAGAGACAATTGATCTCATAAATATTTTGAATTTTACCTTGATCTCTTAACTTACGAATAGTATCCAGAGCCTCTGTTGCGGCTCTGACAGCCCTCCTTGCCGAGAAAGCTAGCCCTATGCCGCAGTTTAGATTTATGTTCATCTGCTGGCAAATATTACTTATAATTAATTTTGATTCTGTTAGTGTCTCAGGATTTGATACAACCATAAAATTATCTCCCCCTAAATAAAAGGTTAGATTCTTTATATTTACGAATTCATCTGCCAACCTTGAAAAAATTTTGACTATAAACACACTAACCTCATAGGGTGAAATTGCGTTAGTCATTCTTGTAGAATCATCCAGATCTAAATGTAGTATTTGTACCATCATATCTGCAGGTACCGATCCTGATGCTGGGATCTTATTAGAGTTACCATATAGTTGAACATTATTGTTAATACCCAATTTATCTCTTCTACAGTGGTAGGCATTAATGCTAGCATCTAGAGGTGTCTGACCTATCCCCACTGCCATTGACAAAGCGATCTCTCTGTGCAATTCGGAAATGTATGAATAGATATTAGAATGCTCATATATAGAAAGCCCGTTGGTAATAGCAACTAATTCATCTAGTCTATTTTGATATACTATGCAATCCTTCTCAGAGAACAATTTTTGCAAGTCGTAATAGAGTCTTGCCTGCAACATCTGCAATTGAGATTCCCTGTCACTCCCAAGCCCTAATGTCCAAGCCCCATATCCTTCTATCTTGATATGAGTTAGCTGTATAATCAATCTATAATACTCGCCGTTTCTCTTTCAAGATTTTCCTTCAGGTTTTTCAGTCTTCTCAATCTCTCAACCATGTCAATAGCTGTGTCTACCGCCCTCCTAGAAACAGTAGTGATCCTATCTCTCGCCTGAGTAACTGTCATACCAGGACCAGCAATACCAAGAGATACTGGCTTTCGGTGTTTGACTGACAATTCAGCAATGAACCTTGCAGCAGTATTTGCAACCACTTTGTCGTGAGCAGTTTCGCCTTTAATTACTGAGCCTAGTGTTACGATGGCGTCGATATCCTTTTTCTTTATTAACTGATCAATCAGCAATGGCATATCGAAGGTGCCTGGTACAAAACATATGTATCTTATCTGTGCCTTCCGGGCATTAGCACGGCCCTTTGCCACTTCTAGCATCTTCATAGTAATAGCTCGGTTAAATTCAGCTACAACAATGCCAAGTTTTGTCTGTTTCAACTACCGTTCAAGACCATTTATCTGTTTTATTTGATTTGCCTCAAGAACTGGTATTTTGTAACTCCTTGAAATTTCCAATGCTTTATCTAAGGTTAGCGCCCGAAATGTCGTTGAATCTAACATTTCACAGATTACTGCAGATGGAATGAGATTTGCCAATTTCATTGAATGAACAGCCAACTCAGTATGTCCTAACCTCTCTTCTAACAGCCCTCTCGCTTCGATCAGTATTGGAACATGACCAGGAGTTCGAAAGTATCTAACAAACTGGTCCTTTCCTCCATTGTCTATTTGCGAACATATCTTTGACATTTCACTAACTGTAAGAGCTCTATCAAGGTCAGTTATCCCAGTATAAGTATCTATATGATTAATTGAAATTGAGAATGAAGGTCGGTCACCATAAGGAGCGTTTCCTAAAATCATTTTGGAAAGAGTAGTATCGTTGGTCGAAGTCTTATCCAATATTTCATGCATGTACATCAGTCCTAATTTTCTTGCTACGTCATTAGATATGGCCAAACATATCATCCCACCAGCCATATTTCTTAGCTGGGAAATATCTCTTGGACGAACATGTTGGGCAGCAATTACAAGATCAACTTCATTTTCTCTTGATTTATCATCGTGAATCATGATGAATTTTCCAGCTGCTAGCGCAGATAATGCATCAATTAGTTTTGACAGTAAATTTATTGCATCGAAGATTAATTATATACCTTACTATTTTTTGGGTAATTACCTCTTTTGTGGTAGAAGGCTTGCCACATATTTGCCAAGAATGTCGAATTCTATGTTAACAAAGTCTCCTTTTACTTTACTAGCTATAGAAGTTTTGCACACCGTATGGGGTACCAAGGCTATAGAAAATTTATTTTTTCGGACATCCACTACGGTAAGGCTTATTCCATCAACGGTAATGGATCCTTTAGGAACGATAAATTTCATCATTACAGCATTTGTTATCTTGATCCAAATTATTGTGCCGTTAGAAAGATTGAAAATCTCCAAAATCTTGCCAATATCATCAATATGACCCAAAACAATATGCCCCTCAAGTCTATCTTTAGCCATTAAACTTCTTTCTAAGTTCACTTTATCTCCACGCTTCATTAACCCAAAAGTCGTCTTATCTACCGTTTCTTTTACAAGTTCAAAAGAGGCAACCCTTTTCTTCAGTCCGGTTACAGTCAGGCAAGCACCATTTATGCATATGCTATCTCCAATTTTCAACCCTTGTGCGCATGACCCTAAATCAATTGTCACACGACAATAGAAATTGCCAGTTGCAAATCTAGAAACATACTTTATTTTGCCTGTTCCCTTCACGATTCCTGTAAACATTAACTATTTCTAATGATTTAGTTATAGACTCTAAAAATATACCGGATGATCAATCTAATACCTTTTATCTTTAACTTCGTATCCAAGAAAATTCAGAACTTGCCCATATAAGCAATTTTGAAGACCAACTGATCTTATAGATTCATATTTTTGAAAAGGAGCTCCGATAAAGGGCCGTACAAATTAATTTTTTACTTTGGTTGCTCAGTCATGTCGAGTACTGACTTAGCTTGTTTGTAATGTACGGCGTCTATCATTTTACCATCAAGTTTAACAGCCCCTGCTCCAGTTCCCCTTTCCATTGATTGTCTTAATGCGTCAATAACTTTCTTAGCCCATTCAACCTGTGAGGGTGTCGGCAAGAATACTTCATGAACTGGTTTAATATGGGAGGGATGAATCAGAGTTTTTCCAGAGAAGCCCAATCTCTTAGCCGCTGTTGCATCAGATATTAAGCCTTGAATGTCATTCACGTCCTGCCATATCCCATCTAATGACGATATTCCAGCTGCCTTAGCATCAACAGCTATTTTCGAACGGGCATATGAATAGCTATTCGCATCCGTTATGTCCTCGATGTCCATATCGTGGAGGAAGTCAAAAACTCCAAAGACAATAGCCACAACTCGCTCATCTGCCCGGGCAATCGAATAAGTGTTTACCACTCCCCTATCATTTTCGATATATGGAATGATTGCTATTTTTCCATGGTTTAGCTTTCTTTCTTTCCCAACCTGTTGTATTATTTTTTTTCCTTGCAATAATTCTATAGCGTCATTAATTTTGGGTAGCACTATTCCATTTATGCCCTCCTGTATTACTTCTAAAAGGTCTGTCTTAACTAAACCTGAACTTATTGAATTCACTCTAACAAAAATTGAAGATTCATGATTCCCA
>Ga0114129_10011099_pt1 | contig 12835 bp, 12 predicted proteins | sample RhiMetdeltSRZDD1_FD_80071 | JGI IMG/M metagenome (GOLD analysis project Ga0114129, IMG submission 80071) | Populus rhizosphere microbial communities from Tennessee, USA - Rhizosphere MetaG P. deltoides SRZDD1 (version 2) (version 2) | ecosystem: Host-associated > Plants > Roots > Rhizosphere >...
ATACAGTCAGCCGATTGATTACAACCCTTGCCTGGAATGCAAGCTCTGTGTTGCTGCATGTCCCGTGGGCGCGATTGGTGCGGATGGCTCATTCAACTTTTCCGCGTGTTACACGCATAACTACCGCGAGTTCATGGGCGGTTTCACCGATTGGGTCAGGCAGATTGCGGACAGCCGCGATGCGCAGGATTACAGCCGACGCGTGAGCGATCCGGAATCGTCTTCAATGTGGCAGAGCTTGTCGTTCGGCGCGAATTATAAAGCGGCCTACTGCCTGGCTGTCTGCCCGGCGGGCGAAGACGTCATTGGGCCGTTTCTGACCGATCGCAAAACCTATCTGGAGGATGTCGTCAAACCGTTTCAGGAGAGGGAAGAGACAGTGTATGTGGTTCCTGGCTCTGACGCCGAAGAACACGTCGCTCGCCGATTTCCGAACAAAAAGACCAAACGTGTCGGTAATGGACTCAACCGGGCTCGTTCGATCCGTCGATTTCTCAAAGGAATGCCGCTTGTGTTTCAGCGCGGCAAGTCGAAAGGGTTGGACGCAACTTACCATTTCACTTTTACCGGCGAGGAAACTATGCAAGCCACTGTCGTCATTCGCAATCAAACATTACAAGTCAGCGAAGGTCATCATGGGGACGCCAACCTGCACGTGACGGCTGACACGAAAACCTGGCTGGGCTTTCTGGCAAAAGAGAGCAATTTGGTTTGGGCGCTATTGCGACGGAAAATCCGCATCAAAGGATCGCCGCGATTGTTATTAGCTTTCGGAAAATGTTTTCCGTCGTAGATGCACGGGCGCTCAGCCGCGCCGCCGCATCAGATATTCCAGAATGGTATATCACCAAAAGCGGGCAAGAACCTTTAATTGGCATGCTGTCTGACCATACTCTATTTGTCAGGAAGCCCATTGGCCCGTTTCTCACGAATGGTTGCCGTCTACCTGTATCACTGGCACCCTACCGCTAAAAATTGTCCATTTACTACCGGAGGTCCAAACGCTCCTGACCGTCTATCGCCTCCACAGCCTGCAAGACAGGTGGACGACTAGTGCTACACTTCTCGACAACTGAGGCAGCCTTCAGCCTTATGGCATGATCTGAGGGGGACATATGAGCACCACTATGGCTGGCTTACACATGCGACACAGGTTGCTGCTGGTGCTCCTGGTTTGTCTCGCGCTCCCACTCGTCGGTGGCTGTTCCTCCGACCCTGAGTGTTTTGTCGTGCCTTTTCTTCCGAAGTGTTTCGATGATGACGACGAAGAGGAGAAACCGGACAACACGGCGACGCAGGCCAGCCTTCCCCTAGCGTCACTTCCCGCGCCCCGATACGATGCAGCCCTTGCTGGGGAGCGTCGGCACGGGGCGCAAGAGACGCCAGCCCCGAGGGGATCGGAAGGGCTAGCGCGGGACTCCTAGGTTATACGTAACGGTGGGGGGCAAGCGTACCCTCATACTGTCCAACAACCTATCGCAGGCTGGGTTATGTGCGCACTGCAGATGTAACGAGTTTCTGTACGCTCAGTCGAGCAGTAAGCATACAGGTAGGGAGGTGTGCAGGTAACGGGCGTTATCCGTGCACCTGAGCCAAAGGATAACCCCGACAATACGAGGAACGAGAGAACACTGGAGACAGTCCGCTGTAGACCGATTAGATGCCGGAGATGGTAGGGACACGGTATACACTCACTTGTCCTACGGATCCCCCTCTACTCCTTCAGCTCCTTCTTCAGCTCGGTGAGGAAGCGCCAATCGGTACCCTGCGCAATAATCTGCTGGGGGGTACTCTTGATCATACCGGCCTCACGTAAGCGCAGGGCGTAAAATCTGACGGTATCCTCCGGGTCGTACTCGCTCCACTTCCCGTACGGAATCTCCTTCACAGCCTGCCATGTGTATTCATAGTTCGTCGTGTAGCCCTTGTCCACGAGGACCCGGGCAACCTGCTCCGGTTCGAGGGCACACACGTTAGCTGCTTTGAGGATGGCGCGCAGTGCGCGCTTAGTCGCCACCGGGTGCCGCTGGACGAAGGGGCGGTGGGCGACCACCATACAGCAAAAATACTGCGACCACGGCCTGTCCACAGCACTATTGACAATTACCTGACCGATGTGTTTCGCCCGCAGCGCCTGTGGCTCGGGCGGAAACCCAAGGAAGGCGTCGAGTTGCCCGTCGGTAAAGCGCTGCATCGCCTCGGCACGGGGGAGTGTCACCCAGTGTATGTCCTTGCCAGGGTCCAGGCCCACGTAGGCCGCCATGCTCGCGAGAAACACGTATTGAGCCGAATCCATCGACGGCACGGAGACGGTCTTGTCCTTGAGGTCGCGGATAGTCCGGACCCGCTCGGTCCCGAACAACTCAAAGCAGCCGATGTGCCCCCCCGCGAGCATGACGATCGGGTTGCCGATATGGACCCATGGCACTGAAGCTGCGGCCAGACCTAATAGAGAGTATTGAGAGGCCTCTCTGTTTCCGTGTTTATGTTTAGCCCTGGCAGTTGATGGCGAAAACGGACGAAAAAACGGTCTCTGAGAGCTTCCAAACGGGAAAACGCTACCGGTTCCTTGCGAAAAAGGAAATAGGAGCCTGTGAGCAAAGAGTTCCTATATCTGCAACATGCTTTCGTACAAAGAGATAGAGCTTGTTAGGTGCTATCGCAGCTTCAGTGCCGCAGGTCCTACACGAGCTTGTGGCACCAATACGACACGACCTCAGCACCAGCCCTGTGAGGTCCCATTCTACCCGAAAGGACTGGGAACAGAGTAGCGCAAGGAAGGCCCCCATTTTCATGCCTCTCGGTGCCTGCAAAGGCATGACCATTCCTACGAAACAAAAACGCCGCTCTCCCGGTCAGGACGCAAAAAAGCCCCTTGACCCTCAGCGGCCTGAAAACAATGGGCCCCGATGGCGCCTTGGGCCGCGAGCTTTCGCGCCCCAAGCGAGTGTCATGGCTTCCGGCGTACGTGATGATGTGGGCCATGAGTCTACCTGTTTCATGCGGCGGGGTGAAGACACACGTCTTCATGGACGATTCCTACGCATACAGGCTGTTCTCATGCGGGGGAGGGTGCAGGCCGTGCCTGCATGGACGATTTAGTCGTAGACTACGGGACTTCAGAGGTTGAGAGCAGCTCACCCCTTGATTTCCTGTTATTATATACCATGTAGACGCCATTTGGACGCCTGACGAGCTGTAAAATAATGCCAATAATATCAGCGGCTTGTGATTTTACCACTAAATCTCGGGGAATCTGGGATTTCCTATACTCAAAGTCAGGGGTACGCAGATCGGCCGGCATGAAGAGCCATCCTCGTGTCCCAGGTCTTGCGCAATTGGCGGCCTCATGCGAAAGGCGATGTACATGAGCACACCAACAGAGTCCACGATCCTCGTCGGCGGCGATGTCGTCATCGACCACCATCTGTATGAGGGTGAGCGACGTGATCCCGGAGACAGATCGAAAACGCCCGTGCTGCGTGTCGTGGAAGACGGCGGCATCTGGTGTCTGTACAGGCTGCTCGTCCACCTCTTTCAGGGGTTCGCCGCCGAGCAGGACACCGACCGCAAGAATGCCGCGCACGAGCTGGAGCTGGCGAAGCTTGCGCGGGACTATTGGCACGGCCTCGGGCAGCAGAGCCAGCAACCGAAGTTGCGAGAGGTCAAGAAAGAGCCGGAAGAAGCGTGGCATGTCGTTTCAGGGATTGAGCCGCCTTCCCAGGGTGCCGCCAACACCGAGTCCTACGCGGTCTGGCGTCCGCTACCCCTTACACGAAAAATCAAGTCCAAAGACGCCCCCCCCCACGAGCTCGTGTGGCGAACAACGTCTGACTTGGGTTATGGAGGAGCCGATGCTGTCGACGCACTCGTTACGGCACCGGTGCAGGTCGCTCCGCGGATCCTGGTTCTCGATGATGCGAGTGCCAGGTTCAGGCTTGCGGATGCGTCTCGGAGCTGGCACTTACCGGAGACAGACGAAGGTCGTCCTGCGTTCATCGTCTTGAAGACTGCGGCACCGTTGGCGAGAGGGCCACTGTGGGAGCGTTTGAGCGGCACCGACGGGCAGGCGGTGGTGTGGCTCGACCGAACGGTCATCATCCTTGCGGCCAATGCGATTCGCAGTGAGTTTGTCGGCATCAGCCGTGGCTTGTCCTGGGAGCGGACCGTCGAGGATCTGCGCGACGCGCTATTCAGACATCCAGACCTGACTGCGCTGACGCGCGCGAGGCATCTGGTGATCGCGTGCTCGACCGAGGGCGTCCTGTGGATAGCGCGGCAGGGCGACCATGGACAATCGACGTGGAAAGCGCGCTTGATTTTTGATGCGGCCAGTGGCGAGGAAGAGTCGCGGGAAACGTTCGAGGGCCACGCCTATGGGTATCTCACGTGCCTGACCGCCGCGATCGTGCGCGGGCTCGTCCGGAACCCCGCGCAGACGCCTGGAGAATGCGACCTGAGTCGGGCTATTCAGTCGGGTCTGTCAGCCATGCGAGATCTGGACCAGAAGGGCCACGGGACGCTGGCCGATCCGAATCCGCCGAGCGGGTTTCCGGCAGTCCGGCTGGCAAAGGTGATTCGTACCGAGAGCTTCCCGTGGCAGTCGTCGCCAGTCCCGTGGCTGCCACCGCCACCCAAAGAGGTCAAGGATCGCGGCTCATGGAGCATTGCCGAGATGTCGCAACGCCCGTTGCACACCAACCCGACGCCGTCTGGATTGACCGGGCTTGCCCGACAAGTGGTCCTGCGCGGCACTCGAGCGATCCAAAGCCTGCCTCACGCGCGCTTCCGCAAGTTTGTGACCGTCGATCGGCGTGAGATTGAGACTCTCCGTCATATCCGGCGCCTGATGTGGAACTATCGGAACGACTGGACTGCCACCAAACCCCTCTGCGTAGGTGTGTTCGGCCCGCCTGGCGCTGGAAAATCGTTTGCGGTGCGCCAGCTCGCGGACGAAGTCTTCGATGACACGGCGTGGATGGAATTCAACCTGTCACAATTCGTCGGTCCAAACGACTTCATCGGCGCGTTGCATCAGGTACGCGACCGCGTGCTCGGCGGGATCACGCCGGTTGTGTTCTGGGACGAGTTCGACGCGCAGGAGTTTGTATGGCTGCAGTATCTGTTGGCGCCAATGCAGGACGGCAAATTTCAGGAAGGCCAGATCACGCATCCCGTGGGCAAGAGCGTGTTCATCGTCGCGGGCGGAACGAGCCGCACATACAAGGCATTCGGCGCCACGAGGCCTGACGAGAAGGCCGATCGCATTTTCCGCCTGCGTAAAGGGCCCGACTTTCACAGCCGGCTCGATGCGTACTACGACGTGCTCGGCCCGAATCAGCGCACAATCACGCCTGACGGTGCGGTGCCTGCTGACACCGACCCACCGGATGGCTCGGACATTTCGGTTCCACTGAGACGCGGCCTTTTCATTACGGCGCATCTTCCCGTCCCGAAGAACAAGGCGCTCGATATCGATCCTGGCCTCGTGACCGCCCTACTCGAAGTCCCCAATTACATCCATGGCGCGCGGTCACTCGAAAAGACGCTTTCCAGCCTGAAATCAACAAGTGCCGATACTCCGATCCGCCGTTCCGCGTTGCCCAGCCCCGATGTGCTCGCCATGCACGTGCATCCAGTGGATCAGTTCATGGCGTTGATGCGCTATGAAGACGACGTGCTCGCCCCCCTTGACATCGATGTCATTGCGGCAGCTATTCACGACGACTACCTGCAGATGGTCGATCACCAGCCCCCGAACCCAGCGTTCAGGGAGGATTTCAAGAAGTTGAGTGAAGAGGGGCAGGCGTCCAATCGCGCGGCGGCGCGCCGGATTCCGGGCATTCTCGCCTTAGTCGGTTTGAAAATCGTTGAGGGTCGCGGAGGCGAGGACCTGCGCCAGCGGGTTCGAGAACATCTCGAGCACCACCGCGAGCTACTGGCCGAAGCCGAACACATCGGCTGGATGACCGAGCGACGCAACGCCGGCTACCGATACGGGGAAAAACGCGACAACGCGCTGCGTGTCCACAACCTGCTCGTGCCCTACGACGACCTGCCCCCCTCTGAGCAGCAGAAGGATCGCAACGCCATCCTGCGCTATCCCGATGTTCTGGACCGCACCGGCTACCACATTGCGTTTCCTAGGAGTTAGCCAGGGTAGCGGGCAAAATCGATGCAGCATCGTAGAGGACCCGTTGCCGGAGGAGGTCCAACTGCATCCGTCCATATCCACTCCGCTTGATCAGCTTCAGGCGGTTAATGTGGCTTTCAACCGACCCGGTCGACCAGGGGAGCGTTAAGGCAGCTTTGACTGCCGCATAGTCTCGCTGGAGCACGTCCACGAAGTTCTGGAACTCTACGCTAGGGCCGGTACGACAAGCCAGCAGCCACGTATCCAACGCGTCGGCGCGACGCTGGCGGATCATCGCTGTCCCCTGCTGCACGAACGCCTGTATCTGCACCAGCTCTGGGTGCTATAGACCCGCCCCTTGCGGAGGGCAAAATTATCGATCCCCAGGACCCGGGACGTGGGCTGAGTGGGTGTCGGGGTACTGTGGAGAATGCGCAAGACCGTATCGCCACTGCGGGGCATCCGCAAGCGGGTGGTCATCCGCGCACCGGCTTCGCCATCCGCCTCGCCTCCGAGCACGCGGATAGTCTCGGTAAGTCGCACGGTGCGCTGCGCGTGGGAGGGCGCGAGGCTGGGGAGGCGTTCAGCAAATGTCTGGCGGGCACACGTCGACGTCAGGCAGCGAAAGCGGCGGACGCGCAAGCGGAGGCGCACGGGCTGCTTGATAGCGGGCAGGTCACGCAGGTGGCGCGTATAGCGGCTGTGCACACGCGCCGACGGGGCGTGACAATTCGGGCAGGAGGTCGCGGGCGTACTGGCACGAGCGTCAATGAGGAGCTTGGAGTTGGCGGTGGAGGCATGTTCCACCACCAAGCCAGGCAGAGGAAAGGGAAGCAGGTGCGTCGACATACAATAGGAGATACCTCACAGCCATAAGATAGATTCTGTATATCCCTCAAATATACTCCCTAGCGATAGTCTGGCCACGCAGCACGGAAGCTGCGGAAGAACCACTCTTATGTGATCAAGTCCAGGCAGGTCGACAAAGCGCTTGGCGCGATCGACGACTTGGCGTCATCGATCGCGCTCTTCAACGAGACGTATGTCAGATTCAACCACTTGGTCAAGCCCGAGTTTGACGGTTGATGGTACATGGAAATATATGTAAGCCACTTTTTTCCAAGGAGATACGAGAAAATTCCACGTACACGAATGGGTAAAAACGGCAACCTAGATACATGGGCTTTGCATTGTAACCTGTTGATATTAAAAGCCTAAAAACTCATGTATCTAGGCACTGTCAAACTCGGGTCAAGGCGCTATCGGCGTTACGCACGTCGATTGTGCATAACCGGAACTAGATATCGAATTACAGGCAGTGGTATTACCATGGAGAGGCGATCGCGACGGGTTTTATGGGGTCAACGATGAATGAGGTGGTGAGCAAATAATTCTTTAAAAACAACAGATGCAGTGGTCCAAACCCAGTGCGCATTTGTTGCTGCAGACGTGAGCGAAGACGCTCGACGAGGAGTTGGGTGCCATCTTCAAGCGCTGGTATTCGGACATGGACATTGAGGTTAAGCAGATGCCTGCGGCGGCATAATCCCCAGCATCTCCCCGCTCTCCAGAGTACGGGAATACGTACCATAACCTCCTCCTTCAGCAGAAGGCATGAGTATGGCATTCAGGGCTGTGAAAGTGCAAATCTGAAACATAACCAGTAAATGTATGTTCTGCAGCCTAACAACCCCAGCGTCACCCGCCTCCGGGCTTTTGCGGCAGTCGAGTGCACGTCGTGTTAGAAGCCAATTCGTCTCAGCCGTAAACTTGAGAATAATCAAGGGGGTTATGAAGCTGGTGGAGACATACCGGTAAGCTCTTGGAAAACCGCCTTGCACACGTCCGCCTCAGGATTGTCCCACTGAAAGCGGTCTTTGATCAGTCCGCCCACATCGGCGGGGGCGAACTTGACGTCCTTTTCGACCAAGTACAGGACCCGCTTGCCCATTGCGCGCATCCAACCCCATTCCATAGCCACGTTGGGATTGAGCTGCGGTTTGAACTTTTCCTCCACGATCGCGATTCCGCGCGCACACGCAAGCAAATAAATCTCGACGTTCTCCCAAAGGTTAGCGTGGTACTTCTTGTCATTGGCCAGACGCGGCGAGAACCCACACTTCGTGACGGCATCCTTGACCGAGTCGATGACCCGCTGCAATTGCGCATCCTTGCTGGCGTCCTGCTCATCGGGATACTTGGTCATGATGAACACCGAGTTGTCGCTGGGTGTCTCCTTGCAAAACTGCTCGACCTGCTGCGCATGCTGCCCGTGATGGGGCGGAAAGAGCACTAGATCCTGCAGCACCTCGATTCTTTCGTTCTCCTTCTTGCGAAGCTCGTCGTCAACCTTGTCGACACGCTCCTCCCGGTCTGCTGCACCGAGATGACTGTTAGAAATTTCCCTCTTTGTCCTCTCGAGCTTGACCACCTCTCTCGACAGGAAGGTGAGCAGGCTCAGAGCGTCGGCAAAACTACGCATCGTCCTCCTCCTCGTCGCTTTCGGTGTTCTGGCTGAGGGCATCGAGCAGTGCATGCAATTGTTCGCGCTCGTTTTCGGTCGGCAACACGTCGACCATCCCGCTCAGCTCATCCCGGGTGGCATCCAGGATCCAGGTTTCAGGTTTCCTCGCCAGCACCCTGTCGACTAGCTGCCTCGCACCGTTCCAGTCGCGGGCAATGACGCTGAGGATGAGCGCCGACTCAAGATCCCAGTAGTCAGGTAGCGGCGAGGTGGCGAGCTTCTGCTCGGCAAGGTTGCGCACTTCCGGGAGCAGTGTCGCGAGCTGGGACGGCGCCGAGGCGCGGTCGTCGCGCTGGAGCAGCATGGCCAGGTTGCGGCCGAGGTACAAGTCCTGCTGGGCTCTATCGTATCCGCTGCGATACTGATCGATCGCTTCGTGCAGATCACCGATGGCGCTCTGCGTGAAGTAACGCTTCTTGTAGATGCTTCCCAGCAGACCGAAGCTTTCGGCATCGCCACCGGTCTCTTGGATGTATTCGGTGAGCAGTGCGATTGCACGATCAACTTGGCCTAGCCGATTGAGCGCGTGCACAACCGTCTGCACCACTTGCGGCGAATCCCTTATCTCGGGCGGCAGAGACTCTGTGAATCTGACGACGTCCTCCCATGCGGAGAGATCCCTGTAGCGCTTGAGAATGTCGATATAGGCCTGTGGATCGACGTTCACCGTCCCACGCGTTACTTCCTCTGCACGGGCAACATCGGTCTTGCGGTCGAGACGTCCCGACGGTCTGGCTTGCGCGGCCGACGGATATGCATACCCACGCGTGCCCGGCGGCTGCAGGTCTTCTGGCAACTCCACACGCAGCGAAGGAAAATACTCGAAGATTGGACTGTCGTTCGTCACCTGCTCCACCCGCTCCGTTCGCCTCCGGAGCTCGACCGTCAGCATCTCGCGCACTTGCCCGGCCGAGTCAAGTAAGATCGTTCCATCGGGTTCCACCCTGTAGCGCAGGGCATAACTGTGCGAGATGCTGAACGGGAGCATGTCCGAGCTCAGCAGGAGTGTCACACCACGGCGCAATGCGTGGCGAATGCCGAGTTCATACATGACGTTCGGGTTGTGGTTGGAGACGTCGGCAATCATCACGTCCGCCGCGATGACGGCTTGGAGAATGGACTTCTGAATAAGTGCAACGTCACCGAGTTCATCGGCGCGCTGGCAGACGAGCCCGGCGTCCTGCACGGCAGGCATCACGACTTGGCGGTAGACCCAGTCGAAATCGACACCTCCCTTGACGCCGAAGGGTATCGACACGTAGCAAATTTTCATTTGACCTCCTTACCCGGCTGGCACAGTTTCCCGTTCTGTGCGCTCTTACCCAACGTATGGAATAACCCGATGGATGGGGTACAACATTCGGACCGTGCGAATTCGGGCACTCTATAGACAATTCGTCTGACAGAGTAGGTATAGCCCTAGCCCCTCTAATACACGCAGCGGGTAATCTTGCATCTTTTCTGTAGAGCAAGCACCTGGAAGAGCTGCATTCAAGCGCCTCTCAACGAGTGTGGTGAGAAAAAAATGATGCAAAGCTCACCGCTGTGTGTATAAATTGCCAGATACATTGTTTTCTAGGCTTTCCAGAGATCTCCAGAAGCTGTCTTCTCGAATGTGCTCGTGATCGCCAGAGGCGCTAATAAGTAGCGCACCTTCCGCACCCCTTTGGAACCCATTGATTCTATTTTGGTTATTTTTTAGGCTTATACACCCTACAAATGGAATGTTCAGTAAATTCAGTGGCTTATACGAGTGACTGCGGGCTGTGCGAGTAGCATATGGTGTATTGCCGTATAGCACAGCACTATACCATACAATTGTTACCAGGATCTATATAGTCACTGGCGCGAAATTCGGGCGTGCAATGACAACGCTTGTAGAGAGTCCAAGAGTCAAAACCCCCATGAGAGTCTCTTGAACCTCACATGCTTGATCGCTGCCACTGACCCTAAGGCACCAATTTAATAATACTTAATTTCGCGCCAGCGACTAACCCTACAACGTCACTTTAGTGTGCTGGCCAAATTGGCAGACGTAGAATAGCGGCTTTCCGGGCGCAAGCGACAAAGGGAAGTGGTTTTTTACGTACCCGCAAACCTTTATGATAGAAGAGCATGTTCTGCAAGTGTCGCTGTAGGGATAAAAAACCCAGGATTTTTGAGACAAAGTTTTATAATATACTATGGACTCAATCAGTATTGATCCACAACTCTATTACGAGATAGATCACGATCTCGAGGTGCGGTCACTGGCTGCCTCGCTTTTGGTCTGGGGTGCCGCTCCAGCCACACGCTGTCTCTGGGGTGTTTCGCCGCCATGACGCGTGGCCCAGGCATGCGCGAACTCGGCACCAAAGAACATGATCAGGTCCGAGTAATTGACCCATACCAGGAGCACGACCTTTGTCTGGTTGCTGAACTAAATCAGTCCACAGGAGATTCGAACACTCGATGTCACGGACACACCGATATTGCGCGCTTAGGGGGCCTACCAGTGTGCCAATGTTGTGTGGCTTGATTTAGGATCTGCGGGAGATGGGCGGAGGGGGAGACACTTGCAGCCAGGGTGGCGCTCGCGATGAGGTCGCTCGCCCCCATACCACCACGATCCTAGCGTCTCACGCCATCGGGGTAGCTGAAGTTCTTGAGGGGGCGATCATTGCAAAAGCGGGTGGGCGTCGCGTCCCACTTGGCCATGTTGCAGGAGACTTCGTTGCGGCTGTCATACAGGACCTCGCCATCAGCTTCGATCAGGAGATAGCGGAGGTCGTCTTTCCTGATCGTCAAGTACGCCCCTTTGCGTTTGCCACGGGAGATGAACGACACGATCATGGTCAATGGTTGGTGGGGCATGCGGCGAGGCTCGCCCACATGATACGCGCGCACAAGCGTTTCAAGACGCCCCTAGACCGCCCGCAGTGACCGCGCTCTGATTTGCACGGACGGCTCCCCCACCTTGCGGTAGGCCAGTACCTCAGGATGGAGCGATGCGTAGACGGCCATGCTCTTGTTGTCCCACGTCACACGCGGCGGTTGAAGGATCAGTTGGAGATACGTCCCTTGGCCCACCTCGCCCGTGCGGATGGCGTGGTCCTTGATGGTGGTTTCCAGCTCTGCGGCCTGCTGCCTGGTCTGACTTTCAAGATCCTCAAACTCCTTCAGGATCGCGCGGGCTTGGGCGTGATCCTCCGATGGAATGAGGCGCATGAGGGCTTCGATGCGCTCGTTGGGAAGGCGGTCAGCGGCCACGCGCAACGCGGCGAGGCGGTCAAGCTGCTCTTGGAGTGTCATGGGCTTCTCCTTCAGGACTGGCTGGTGTCGTATCGAGCCTGATCGTGTCGAGATCCGGCCCCTCACTGAGCGTATACAAGGAAGATGTGGGACCTGGGGGCGAACCAGGCTCTACCCAGGCCCGCCCCCAGGTCCTCTAGGGCTCCTCACCGGACGCGGGGGCGTCTGCGAGCGGATGCCCGTACGGCACGTTGACATTTTCGCCCAGCAGCATAGCCACAAAGCGTTCCTGCTCCAAGCGCGGGTCACTGGGGGCGGGCATCGGCCCATGGTACGGCCCGGCCCGTCTGCTCCGCCTGGACGCAAATCCGGTCGAAGACGCCCATGAGCGCGCGATCTGCGGGCGTCAGGCGTTCAATCGGTGTGCCTGCGTCCAGCGTGGCATAGGCGCACCGATGGCCCGTCGGGGCGAGCGTGACGGCGGGGTGCACGTGCCCGCGCGGGTCGATAAAGCCCAAGAGCGTCCCACCGTTGGCCAGCCGCATGACCACGAACTGGGGGCGCCGGGCGCGTTGCATTTTGTGGCCAGCGGGGGTGAGGGTGCACGGGATGATCCCGGGATGATCGTGCCACCCCGCCGTGGTGACGTGGGTATCGGTGACTGTGCCGAACTGCATAGGTGCTCCTTCTGCGGCAGGGGGCACAGGTCCCCTGCGGGGGTAATGGATGTGCAGAGCTCCCGTGCGTCGCTGGTAGCTCCATCGTGCCTGCGCGGTAGCATAGACGTCATGGGCAACCGACTCAATCGCAAATGCGCCTGCGTGGTGCCTGGGCAAGCTGCGGAGAAAACGGGCGTTTTCCGTGTACCTGAGTGGAAGGATGGCTTCGATAATGCGAGGCACGAGCGGACGCTGGAAGCCGTCAGGTGCAGTACGTGGTTCGGCCCC
>Ga0114129_10011100_pt1 | contig 12835 bp, 9 predicted proteins | sample RhiMetdeltSRZDD1_FD_80071 | JGI IMG/M metagenome (GOLD analysis project Ga0114129, IMG submission 80071) | Populus rhizosphere microbial communities from Tennessee, USA - Rhizosphere MetaG P. deltoides SRZDD1 (version 2) (version 2) | ecosystem: Host-associated > Plants > Roots > Rhizosphere >...
ACCACGAAGTGTGTCATGAGCTTACGCTCGCCCACAGAGAATGAAAATCGAGTATGTCCTTACAACCCCTAATTCTCCGACGAGTCCGTCATTCCCGCATGCTTTTAGCGGGAATCCAGGCGAAATTTTCGGACTGGACCCCCGATTAAAACATTCGGGGGTGACGGTCTTGGGAGTCCCATCTCTTCATTCCCGCCGCAATTTTCAAAGGAGTGCACGAAGGTCACGAAGGTATTCGTAGGGTGCGCTCTGCGCACCGGTCAGTTCGTAGCCCGGAGATAGGGCCGCAGAATACGGAGTCTTTCAGCCAGAAAAATTTGCGCAAGCTGCGAAAAATCGTAAGCATAGTAGTACAGAGTACGCGGAGTTCGGAGTATTTTTTCAATTGCGGGCTAGTCTTCATCGTGCCGGTGCTTGAGCCAGTCAAACAGTTGGTTGCGATAAAAATAGGCGATAATCAATGCGACAACCGAAACCACGGCGATTACCGCGAAGGTGTGGTACTCCTCATTCCGGATAGTCGCCCCCTGCATGGTGAGAAGGTAAGTGCCTGGGACCCGGCCGACGATAGACACGAATAGAAAAGTGCTTAGCTTCATTCGACTAAGCCCCAGAACGTAGCAGAGATAGTCTTTCGGAAAGCCGGGAAAGAGAAACAGCACGAAGCAAATCAACGCGCCGGTCTTCGTGGTGAGAAAATTGAACTTCTCAAGCACCTCTCTCTTGACGAAACGCTCGACAAACGGGCGGCCGAGAATACTCGCCAGCTCAAAGGCGACCCAAGAACCCAAGGAAAGACCCACAGTCGAGAGAAGAAAACCAAACGTTTCTCCGTAAACATAGCCGCCGGCAACGCCGGTGAGTTCTCCCGGAAAGGGGGCCGCGACCACTTGCAACACTTGGAAAAGGACAAACACTGCTGGTGAATAGGGCCCCAGGTTTTGCAGAAACTTACTCAATTTGTCGCTGCTGGAGTAGATTCCCTCAAAGTCGTCGAAGTCTTCACCAGGAGGTGCGAATGCGCTGAACGGCCGAGGAATGTATCGGCTGAAAAAGAACAAAAGAACCACCAGGGCAATAAAGATGATACCCCGTATGGCGAGCCGGCGGCGTTGGTCGGACATCGGGAATTTATAACAACAAAAGCATTGGAAAACGAGCAGCAAATCTCTCAGCGGGCCGGCCCCGAACGGCACCGAGGGGGCGATTTGTTACGGCGCCTTTTGCATTTGCTTGAGCAGCGCTTCGACCTTCTTGAGCTCGTCTCCGTAGCCGCTCCAGTTTCCCTGCTTGAGGGATTCTTGCGCGCGTTGGAAATGTTCCAACGCCTGTCCCGCAAGATTCTTGGCATCCCGGCCTGCTTGCGGCGAATCAGCTGAAACGATCTGCGGTACTTCCTGGGCTGGTTTCCTGCCAAAAACTCGTTGCAACGACTGCTCTAAGGTTTCTTCCATGGCGATCTGGTTCCCGAAGACGACGATGACCCGCTTCAATTCCGGCAGCGAGCCCTGTTCAGCAGCCAAGTAGAGCGGCTGGACGTAGAGCAGCGACTTTTCAATCGGAATCGCCAATAGGCTGCCGCGAATGACCTGTGAGCCGCGCTGGCTCCATAGCGTAAGTTGCTGCGAGATAATCGTGTCTTGATCGATGCGCGCGTCGACCTGTTTGGGCCCATAAACGAGTGTTGCCTTGGGGAATTCCAAGGCGGTAAGTTTGCCGTAGTGGGGTAGATCGCTCCGCGCTGCGAGCCAAGCGCGCATGTTATCTCTTTTGTTGGGCGTGAAGGGGAGCAACAGCACGAATTCCTCCTTGGCCTCGCCGGGCAACCGCATGATCGTATAATAAGGCTCCATCTCCCGGCCTCGGCCGTTCACTTGGCGCTGCGGAATACTCAGCAAGTCTTCTTTGTTAAAGAAAACTTGCGGATCTTGCACGTGGTAGGTCGCAAACACGTGCGCCTGAATCACGAACAGATCCTGGGGGTAACGAATGTGCGATCGTAGATCTTCGGGCATGGCGTCCATCGGTTTGAGAAATTTGGGAAAAATTTTGGCAAAGGACTGGATGATCGGATCGCCGGCGTCGCTGATATAGAAATCGACGGTGCCGTTATATGCATCGACGATCGCCTTCACCGAGTTGCGCATGTAGTTTGTCTGCTGGCCGCGGATCGGCTCGGAATACGGATAACGATCCGAAGTCGTGTAGCCATCGATAATCCAAAAGAGGCGGCCCCCTTGAGCGATCACCAAATAGGCGTCGCGATCGAAAACAATAAATGGGGCAATTTTCTTTACCCGGTCTTGGATCTGGCGGTGATAGAGAATTCGGCTTTCGCTGTGAAGATCCTGGGACAGAAAAATTCTGAGGGTCGCGTAGCGTGCGGAAAAGAGCAATCTTTGCCACAGGGATCCGATCGGAACGCCACCTTGTCCCTTGTAAGTCGCGTAGACGTTTTGATCGCCCGACGGGTAATCCAGTTCCTGCGCCTTGGTGTTGACCAAAACATACTCATTGGCAAGCTCGCCGTAGTAGATCTCGGGCCGAGTAATCTTGAGCGCCGCCGTAGCCACGGGCGGAATGTCTTTGATGAAGAATTCGGGTTGACCGCTGGAGGTCACCTGATTGACGGGACCGAAGACAAGCCCGTGCCCGTGCGTGAACGTCAAATGCTCGTTAATCCAGTTGCGACTCTGCAGATGCTCGTGTGACAGCTCGCGCGCCGAGAGCATCACCTGACGGTAGGTGCCGTCGATGACGTAGCGGTCATTGTCGACGTCGACGAATTTGTAATAAGGCCGGATCTCTTGGAGTTGCCCATAAGTGGCCAACAAAGGCCGATGATCCCAGAGCCGGATATTGTTGATAGTCGATTCATGGCGCTTGAGATCCGTAAGCGATAATCGCTCTTCAGCGGGAAATTCTTTGCTCTCGATTTTGTCCAGACCGAAGGCGAGGCGAGTGAACTTGATATTGCGCTCGATGAATGGCCGTTCGGCGGCGATTTCGTTCGGGGTAACTCGGAAACGCTGCAGCAACATTGGATAGATGTTAAGGCCAACCGCATGTACGGCCACTAACCCGGCGATGCCAAGCAGCAGAGTGCGGAATCCTTCGCGGTAAATCTGCGCTACACAGACGCCGGCCACCGCCAGGGCCAAAAAAGTAAGTAGACGCAGGGCTGGCAAAGTCGCATAGACATCAGCATAGCCGGCACCGAAAGCATTGCCGCGCGACGAATAGAGCAACTCATAGGCATCCAGATAATAGCCGGCGGCTTTGATCAGGAGCAACGTCGCCAGTAGGATTAGCAGATGAGTTTTCGCCTTCCTCGTGAAAAAGATTCCGCGCGGGGTATATTCGATGCCCCGATAGAGGAGATAGACTGCGGCGGTTGCAAGCAGGCTAAGCGCCGTGGCGAAAATGAGCCAGTAATACGCGGCCGTCAGGGCCGGCAGACGAAAGATAAAAAAGCCAACGTCCAAGCCGAACTGCGGATCGTTTAGGTGAAACGATGAAGGATTCAAAAACAGCGCAAGCAGTTGCCAGCTGGCGAGGGCTTGAGGCGCCGCCATAAGCCCTAGAAACAGGGCGCCCGGAACGAGCAACCGCTTGAACAGCGGGTCGATTAGTTCCGGCGGCGGCAGCTCAATGATATTTTCCATCCCAGAAAATCGCGCGCCGCCGCGGGCCGCTGCAGCAAGTTTTAGGTTCGCGTAGATGAGCAGTGCGAGGAGACCGCCGGATGCCAGGGCTAAGATTGTCTTCAAAGATAAGGTTTTCGTAAAAATTTGTGAATAGCCGACCTCCTGGAACCATAGCCAGTCGCTGTAAAGCTCAAGCGCCTGGCGAAAGAATAGCAGCAGGGCAACGACAATGAACAACACGAAACCGCCGAACCTGCGCATGGCCCCTCCGTTAGAAGTGATATCGCCCCAGGAATCGGGGCGGATGGTATAGAAAACTACCGATTAAGGCAACGGAGAAAATTTTTCGGACAGCATTGATGAGAAGGAGGAAAAAAAGTGGCGCTGGAAATAACATCCCAGCGCCACTTTGTTGTTTAGATAAAACCTGTCTTTTATCTATTCTGCGCCGACCTTTGGACGCCACTTGTCGAAGCGGCGTTCGTAGCGGTCAATGATATCCGTCATGATCATTCCGCAGATGGCAAAGATCAAAACGCCGACGAAGACCTTATCGGTTTGGAAGGTGGCGCCGGCGACGGTGATCATGAATCCAATGCCGGCGGTGGCGGCATAGAGCTCGCCAACCATGACGCCGATCAGCGCGCGACCGACCGCCAAGCGAAGTCCGGTCAGGATGAACGGAACCGTCGAAGGGAGCACGACGGACTTGAAGATTTGCCATTCCGAGGCGCCGAAGCTTCTGGCCGCCGTCAGTAAATTGGCCGGAGTCGTCTTTACGCCGTCCCGAGTGTTAATCAAAAGAGGGAACACAGCGCCCAAGAAGATGATGCCGACTTTCGAAAGCACGCCGATACCGAGCCAGATGATGACTAGCGGAAGGAGTGCCACACGCGGGGTCGCATTCATCGCATTCACGAACGGATCGCATACATAGGCGAATCTCTTATACCAGCCTATGGCGATCCCAAATGGGATGGCAAAGACAATCGACAGGAAGTACCCCCAAAAAAACTCGATGCCGCTGATATAGAGGTCATTCCAAATCTCGCCCGATGCAAACAACTGGTAGGCCGCTCTTCCTACGAGTGACGGCGCGCTCATGAACATCGGATTAATGAGCTGAAGGGTGTTGCCGACCAACTCCCAAACCGTCAGGAAAAGAAGCACGGAAATCGTACCGAGAATCTTGGCTTCCTGGTTAAGGTAGAACTTATACGCAACCGACGCTTCCGCGACGCGTACGTCCAATAATTGTTCCTCTTGTGCCGTTTGAGCCATGAAGTGACCCTCCTGTTTGGGTTGGTTAAAAGCGCTGCAGATGCCGAGCCTGCGAACACCTACCAAATGAACCGCACCTTGTCAACTACATTGCGGCGCTATTTTCCTTTATATTGCCCCTAATTGAAGGTCGAACGCAAGGGCGTTCGGCCGCGCTCACCTTGACAATCCTTTAGGTATTAAATATTTTGGTTTTTAATAATCCCTCCGAGGACCAGGAGACTCCATGAAACTTCTTTTTATCACGCCGCCGATGGGAAACTGGGCGCCGTGGGGCGATCGCCATTTGGCGGTAAATTCGCTTCATTCGCAGGTCGCTGCCTTCATCCGCGAAAAGAAAAGTGCCGAGGTCTCGGCGCTTGACTGCCGCGCCCTCGGTTTGAACGACGATCAAATGTTGGACGAGGTGAAGCAGCGTCGCCCAGATATGGTATTTTTCGGCGCCATGATCGCCGCCGCCGGAGGAGCCGCGCAGCTCAATCGTTTTCACGCGGCGATGAAACGCATCAAAGAAGCGTCGCCGCAAATGATCACCGTGGGCGGCGGTTTGATGTACACCGCGATCCCGCAAAAAATCATGGCGGACAATCCGCAACTGGATTTCGTTATTGTTGGAGTGTTTGGTGACAACGAGTATCCGCTCTGGGAATTGCTCGAGGAACTGAAGAACCCCGCGCCGAAGTTTGCCGATATTCGTGGCCTCGCGTGGCGCAGAGGCGGGGAGGTCGTGCTAAATCCCGCGCGACCGATGATCCAAAATCTCGACGAGCTGCCGATGCCTGCGTACGATCTCTTCCCTATGGAGAACTATTACGGCTACTCGGTCATTCCCAACTATAATGAGGCCGTCACTTCGAGGGGCTGCGAAGGGGCTTGTCACTTCTGTTATGAATGGTGGTTAGTCGACCAGCGCAACCCACGCGATTTCACCACGCACCGCACCCGTGGCGGCAGAGCCGTCGCCGACGAAATGGAGCTGCTTTACAAGAAGTACGGCGTCAAGGCGCTCACGTTCATGGATGACGACTTCAGCTCGGATCGGCAAAAAATGGTCGACCTGGTCGAAGCGCTCGAAGAAAAGAAATTGGACATGAGCTGGTTCTGCCTGAGCCGGGCGCAGAACATGATTCGCGACGCGGATCTGGTGCCGCGCTTGCGCAAAGTGGGCATGTATCAAATCTTGATCGGCATCGACGGAGGCACGGACGAAGAGATCGCCGAAGCGCGCAAAGGGCCGATGAAAGTCGGCGTCAAGGAGTTGAAAGAGCTCGTGCAATTCCTGCGCAAGAACGACGTTTCGACGATTTCCACTTATCTGAACGGCTTCTGGGAAGACGACGAAGCAAAGATTCGCCAGCGGGCCAAAGCCGTCGATGAGATCGATCCGGATATTGTCATGATCCAGGTGCTCAATCCGATTCCCGGCTCGCCGATCTACAAAAAGGCGGTCAAGGACAATGTAATCGAGACCGATAATCTAAGCCTCTACGACCTCGAGCATTGCGTCATGCCGACCAAACATCTGACGCGTCATCAACTCGGCGAGCTTACCGGTTGGGCATTTCAATCGTTCTACAGCAAACCTGGAAGAATCGAGCGGATCTTGAACGGTTACAGCTCCCCCTACGTGAAAATGAAGTTTTTGTCGTTCAAGAACAACGCCGCGAAGTACGAGAAGGGCGCGGCGGAAGACGCCGTCGCTATCTAACCCTCGATCGCGCGACCATGGCCCCGATTACTCCCCGGCCGCTCGGTGAAAGGGTCGTGCTAGTCACCGGAGCTAGCCGAGGCATCGGCGCGGCTGCCGCCAAGCGGCTGGCTCAAAGCGGCGCCTCGGTCGTCGTCAATTATCATCAGAACAAAGAGGCGGCGCAGAAAGTCCTTGAAGAAGTCGAAAGCGCCGGTGCTCGCGGCATGATCTACCAAGCGGATGTGACGCAGAAAGATCAGGTCGAGAGTATGGTCAGAACGACCGAGCAAAAGCTCGGGCCGGTCGATGTCCTGGTAAATAACGCCTACTTTCCCTTCGAGGTGGGGCAACTGCACGATCTTCCCTGGGAGAACTTTCACCGCGCCGTGGAACATGAGCTTTCAGCTTTTTTCTTTTGCGTGCACGCGTGCCTGCCGGCGATGAAAGAGAAAAAAGCCGGCCGGATCATTGTCTTGAGCTCTCGCTTGGCCCAACAGCCCCTGCCGAAAATGGGCGCCTACGCCGCGGCGAAGTCCGCGCTTGAATCCGTAGCCGATACCATGGCCATCGAGCTCGGGCCGCTGGGCATCGCCGTCAACGTGGTGACGCCGGCGTTTACCTTAACCGATGCATCGATGATCATGCCCGAGGCATTCAGAGAACGGGTCAAGGAAACTCGGCCGCTGAAAAAACACCTTTATCCGGAAGACGTGGCGGGAGCGATCGCATTTCTTGCCGGTGACGAAGCGAGCATGCTCACCGGCAGCCATATTCTGATCACCGGGGGAAGTCACCTCCAGCTTTAAAAAATGCAAAAGCAAAAATGAAAAATTCAAATCGTGCCTCATCCTGATCACTTCGCCAATTTTCAGTTTGCGGTTGGCCATTTTCGCTTTTATGCTGCCTTGATATCTGTGCTTGATGCTCACTCTCGATCAGATTGTCGATAAGCTCAAGGAAATCGTCGGCCCGCGGCTGGTTTCAACCAATCCCATCGACAAGATCAATTATCAGCACACGCTTGCGTACGGGGCCTATCGCGCGCTGCCCGATGTCATCGTGCGCGTCGAGTCGGACCCGGCGGGCAATCACAAGGTTGCCGAGATTTTAAAATTCGCCAACGAGCACAAGATCCCGATCGTCGCCAAAGGCGGCGTTGGGATGGGCATTAGCTCGCCGCTCAAAGGCGGTCTTCTCCTCGACATGCTCGGCATGGATAAGGTCCTCGAGGTGAATCCGACCATGCAGTACGTGATCGCCGAAGGCGGCGCCAGCGTCTACGCGATTCACCACGCCTTGCGGCAACATGGGCTCATGCTGCCCAACTTTGGCACCTACGGCCCGGCGGTGGTCATCGGCGCGATGATCAATAAGGGCGGCATCGGCTACGGCATGACCCGCTACGGTTGGATTGCCGATATGGTGCTGGGCTTGGAAGTGATTCTTGCCAATGGCGAAACTATTCGTCTTGGAGCTCTGGCGAATCAAGGAACAACTTTTGGCCCGTTTCAGAAGTGGATTCACCTGCCGGATTTGCTCGGCCTGTTCACCCTTGCCGCCGGTTCGATGGGAATTATCAGCAAAGTTTGTCTCCGCGCCATCGAAGGCAAGCGCGAGTGGCTGCACGATTATTGTTATTCGTTTCGACGCGATCAGTTGCAAAACGCGCAGGACTCGCTAATCCAACTCGTTCGCGGCGAAGTCGTCTACGATATCCATTTTACCGACCGCTGGCAGTACCATTGGCCGATGGAGGATGGGCTGTACGACAACACTAAGATTCCCGAAGACGGGTGGTTCTTCTTGAAGACCGTTCTCATGGCGCGGGATTTAGAAGAGTTAGCTCTTAAAGAAAGACGCATGAGACGGATTTACCATGACGCGGGTGGTGCGGACGTGCCGGAGATCGCCGACAAGGCGATGGGCGCAAAGGCGCAGGAGCACGGCCTGCACGGTTGGCCCGACTGGCATATCATGGGCCCCGGCGGTTGGTGTGGCTCAGTGGTCCGGCACACCGGCATGTTCGCCGTGACCTCGAAGATGTATCCGCTGACGTTTCTCAAAGAGATGTACGATCTCGACGAGGCGGCCAAAAGAGAGTGCGGCATTTGGGACGCCGAGCACTCCCCGCAGCATGATAGCTACGTGACCCGCGATCTGGCGATCAAAGAAGAGTATTTCGTGTTTTACAATCCTTACGATGAAGAAGACGTCGGGAAGCTCCGCAAATGGATGGGCATGGTGCAGCAGTTCAGCAATGAGCGCGGCGTGGTCTGGACGGCGCCAACCTTGAGCACGAAGGGACCGATGCCGTACCAGAGGTTGGGCAGCCTCTACGATTTAGTCAAAGAGATCAAGCAATTGGTCGATCCGAACAATATCTTGAACCCTGGCGCGCTCTATTAACGAAGAAGGAGAAATCCATGGGTCTTGGAAGACAAGATTTTTCCGGCAGGAAACTCTCATCGCATGAAGCCGAGGCGGTGGTGGCGGATTTGAAAAAATATTTGCTCGACATTGCCGATCGTTGGCTGCTCAAGGGCCGCTTTCATTCGGATATGGCCAACGGCACCCTGCCGATGGAAGCGATCAAGGTGTTTTGGCAAAACTGGCACGGCTTCGTCGCCGAGATCAATAATTTTCACGGCGTCGCCTATCAGCGTCATTTACCGTTTTTCAAACGCCATCCGGAATTGCAAAAGCATTTCGCCGCTCATGTGGCCGATGAGATGATTCATCCCACGCCGCCGGGGCATATTCAGATCGTGCTCGAACAAGGGCGCAACTTTGGACTCACTGACGAGGAGATGATCGAGTACGAGATGCTCGCCGAGTGCCGGGCATTTTTGGAATACTATCGCGGCGTTCTCTATGAGGGCACGATGGTCGAATGGTGGGCGTCATTTTGCGTCGAAGAAGCGGTCGGCCATTGGGCGCGGTTTTTCGGCGGCGCGTTGCGTAAGGCGTACAAGTTTCCCGAAGAAAAGATCGTTTACTTTCGCGTGCATGCCAAAGCCGATCTCGAAGAACACGACGGCGTTATGGCGCACGCGGATCTGGACTGGACGGTGCTCAAGAAAATGCTCGAAGAAGGCCGGGCTGACACACGGCCGGGGTTTAACCTGGAGTATTGCTTGCGGATGGGCACGGCGTACTTTGCCTGGTTCTTCGAAGGCGTCTATCAGTACGTCAATAAAGAAGGACTGTACAAAGCTTGACCATGGCCGGGCCAAATTCGACGGAGGACCTTTCTCCGCGCCCGCTGATGCGGATACTGGGCGATTTCGCCAATAGCCAGATCCTCGATGCTTCGATCGAATACGACTTCTTTACAATCATCCACAGGGGTACTCAAACCGCCGATGACATTGCGCGCGAGGCCGGCACGGACTCGCGCGCAACGCGCATCGTGCTCGACAGCCTGCCGGCGCTCGGATTAGTCGAGAAGCGCGATGGCAAATACCGTCTGACGCCAATGGCCGATCAGTTTTTGGTAAAAGGGAAGCCGTCGTACGTCGGCGACTTCCGTCATGTGACGCTAGCTTTATGGAACGGCATGGCTCATCTAAAGGATGCGCTCAAGACCGGTAAACCGTTCAGCCGCATGGACACCGGCGCCGAGCTAAAAGTCTGGGAGAAGCTGGTGCTCGGAATCATCGTCATTGCCGAGCCGGCGGCGAAAGCGCTCTGCGATGTGCTCAGGATCGGCACTGAACGGAAAGGGATCAAAGTTTTGGACATTGCCGGCGGTTCGAGCATTTTCGGCATGACCATCGTGACCCGTGACCCATCTGCGCAAGTCACTCAGTTGGATTGGCCCAATGTTAACGCAGTCGCGCGAAAGGCGAACAAACAACGCGGGCTGGAAGGAAAAATCCGCTTCATCGACGGCGAACATCGTTCGGCAAACATCGAAAGCAATTACTATGATCTGGTTCTCGCGAGCAACTTTTGCCGCTTCGAGTCGCCCAAGGGCAATCAGGAACTATTTGCCAAAGCCATTTCAGCGCTCAAACCGGGCGGCGTTTTTGTCGTCAATGACTTCGTACCCAACGAAGAGCGCACCGAACCGACGTTCGCTTTGCGCTTCTCCGTCTACACTCTAACGCACACCCCTGAGGGAGAGTGCTGGACGCTGTCGCAATATTCAGATTGGCTGAAAAAGGCGGGATTTAATTCTATTGAAATCCACGGCGACATTCCCAAGACATTGCCGGGAACAACGTTGATCATCGCAAGAAAGAGCTAAACGGTTTGCATTAGCCGCGCGTCCTTTGTAAGTCCGCTGCAAGCCATAGCTGGCAGCTAGCTAGCTCGGATTATTTACGCGGTAACACGACCGAGGAGCAAGCCTCTCCGGTCGCGGGCAATGGGTCTGTACCTTGAGGAGGCCTACATATATAAGCGGCGAGGGTAGCTCAATGAGGAACATGTGCTTTATAGCCAAGCATCATACACGTCGGCGTCCTTTACGCTCATGTGCCCGCTCGCTCTGAGGCTTACTCCTCGATCTGCAGTGATGCTTTGTCCTCGCGTATGAATAATGCTAGCTAGTCACCCTGCTGATACCAGTCATACCGTTTTCCGTTCCAGTAAACCAAAGCGCTCGCCGAGTTACTCTTCGCGGCTCAATTAGTCTCTTCGTCGGCGCGACACGACTCAAGACAATGGGCGAATGTTCTGGTTCACGTGGAAGAAATTGCTCGGGTCGTACTTTGCCTTGATCTCTCGGAGCCGCTGGTAGTTTGGCCCGTACGCGGCGGCGATGGGATCGCCGGTCTCATCGTCGCCCAGGTAATTCACGTAGCGGCCGGCGGCGACGAAAGGCTCCATCTCCGCATACGTTTCGCGCGCCCACGCGATGCACCGATCGGTGTTTGCCGGCTCCATCCATTCGGAGAGCACGAGAAGATTGTAACCGTCGGCTCGGTGCGGGAAGGCCGTGTCGCCGACCCCTATTCGGGTTGCAGCGCCGTGGAAGTGCTCGAGCAGCAGTTGACCCATTGGGGTGGGGCATCGGGCGAAGCACTCGATCATCCCGTCGATAGCATCGTCGGTCAGTTGTGCAAGGAAGCTCGACTTCCAATAGTTGAGCGCCCCTTTCGGATAGGCGGCGTCGAGCATCCCGTTGAGCTGACAGTAAGGCATTGGGCCGATGGCATCCATCACCGGAGAACCGAATTGCTTGAGCGGTTGCACCGCCGTTTCGGCCGCGGCAAGCGAGCCACAGTGACATGTCACTATCGCCGCCAGTTTCGTGCCCGAGCCGTCGGGAGCGTGAATGAGGCCTGCGAACACGGTAAACTCATCGGACAGTGACGCAGTGAAATCGCGGAAGAATCTCAGCACCTGGCGGGCACGATCAAACGGATGTGCAACCAGGCCGCCTGTGATTGACGGCCCTACCTGGTGAAGCTGATATTCGAAGGAGGTCGCCACGCCGAAGTTTCCACCTCCACCGCGGACGGCCCAGAACAGATCCGTCTGTTCATCCTTGCTCGTCCGCACTACCTGGCCTTCCGCAGTGACGAGTTCGACAGACCGAAGGTTATCCAGTGCCAGGCCGTACTTACCCATCAGCCAGCCCAATCCGCCGCCGAGGGTGAGCCCAGCGATTCCTGTGGTAGACACCACCCCGCCAGTGACCGCCAGGCTGTGCAGCTGGGTCTCGCGGTTGAGGTCGGCCCAGGTGACACCGCCCTCGGCCCGCGCGGTGCGGGTCGATGGATCGACGTGAATGCCTTTCATCGACTGCAAATCGATCATGACCCCGCCGTCGACGGTTGCGCGCCCCGCCACGTTGTGGCCGCCGCCACGAACCGCCACCTCGAGACTCAGATTTCGTGCGAGGTTGACGGCGTCGACAACGTCGGCCACGCCACGGCATCGGGCAATCAATAGTGGGCGCTTGTTCACTAGACCGTTGTGGACTTTTCTTGCTTCCTCGTAGCCCGCATCGGTGGGTTGGAGAAGCTTTCCCGTGAACTTGCCGGCAAGCTCGTTCACAGCATCGGCGATCGATGGAACTGACGTCATGGCGTGTTCCTTGTTCCGGTATGTGCTTGTGTGTAGGGCACGGCGTGGTGCCCCATCGGCTAGACGATTTTTTTCCCGCCGGTCTCCCAACGGCTTAAGCCGCGACCTTGCTCTTTGCGGTTGTTGATGATGCGGCGCCACTTTTCTTCGTCGGAAAGCAGCTCATCTTTCTGATTGGGCG
>Ga0114129_10011101_pt1 | contig 12835 bp, 10 predicted proteins | sample RhiMetdeltSRZDD1_FD_80071 | JGI IMG/M metagenome (GOLD analysis project Ga0114129, IMG submission 80071) | Populus rhizosphere microbial communities from Tennessee, USA - Rhizosphere MetaG P. deltoides SRZDD1 (version 2) (version 2) | ecosystem: Host-associated > Plants > Roots > Rhizosphere >...
CCAGCTCCTCGGCCGAGGGCTGCTTGAACGAGTACACCTGGCAGCCCTGCGGGTTCACGCCGGACATGACGTGCTCGATGGTGCTGTCCTTCCCGGCGGCGTCCATGGCCTGGAACACCAGCAACAGCGCCCAGCGGTCGTAGGCGTAGAGCCTCTCCTGCAGCGCGCGGAGCCTCTGGATGCCTTCGCGCAGGCGCTCGCCGGCCTCCTTCCTGGACTTGAAGCCGGCGGTGTCGGCCGGATCGCGGTCCTTCAGCTTGAACCTGGCGCCGGGCTCGACGCGGAACTCTTTGAAGGCCGTCACCGCAACATCAATTCACGGAAGCTCGGCGGGCGCGGCGTGCCTTCGCCCGACAAGGCCTTCTCCACGGCGAACCCCGCCATCTTCGGGAATTCGGGGGGGTGCGGAGCTGAGGAAAGCACCCCCCCGCGCGCATTCGCGCTCCCCCCTGTCGCTCGCGCGCGAGTCAATCGCGCGCTCGCTGCTCATTGCCTTGCTCATGGCTTTGCTCATTGCGTCCTATCGCAACATCAGGTCGCGGAAGTTCGGTGGCCGCGGCGTGCCTTCGCCCGACAAGGCCTTCTCGACGGCGAACTCCGCCATCTTCTCTACTGCCCAGGGGAAGTGAGCGTCCTTCAGGCTGCGGTAGTCGAGGTCGGGCGTGTAGTTGGTGAGGTCGATCCCGTAGAACTCGCCGTCCACGACCGCGAACTCCAGCGCGTTCATGTCGTAGCCGAGGGCCTGGTTGAAGCGCAGCGACAGCTCCTCGGCCCGGTCGCGCAGCGCGCGCGGGAGCACGCCATAGTCCTGGTTGTACCCGCCGCGGCCGAGCGGGGCGGGATCGTAGCGGATGGCCCGGGCGTGCCGGCGGCCGATCGTGGGCACCCGGATGTAGGTGTCCCAGGTGATGAGCTCCTGGAGCATCATCGTCTTCTGCCCGGAGGCGTTGTAGTGGAAGAGCATCTCTTCCAGGTTGTGGATCCGGTTGACGTCCTTCCAGCCGCCCCCGAAGGCCGGCTTCATGATGCACGGCAGGCCCACCCACGAGAGGTACATCTCGAAGTCGGTCGGCCACAGGTTCCGCAGGCTCTCGTCGTTGACGTCCTCGACGTAGGCGCGGTTGGGGAGCACCACCGTCCTCGGCTCCTTGATCCCCAGCTTCTCGGCCGCGCAGTATCCGAAGAACTTGTCGTCGGCGCTGCGCCAGAAGACGTTGTTGATCACGTAGGTTCCCTGCAGCGCGGCCATCTTGAGGTAGACCGCGTAGTAGGGGACCTCGTGGCTCATCCGGTCCAGGATCACCCGGTAGGGAACCGGGTCGTTGAGCTTCGTGCCGCCGAGCTGGACGAACTCCGCGGCGACACCCCTGTCCATCGAGTTGACCTTGGCGATGACGGCGTCGGGGAAGGAGTTCTCGCGGCCGCGCAGGACGCCGATACGCATGGCTGGCTGTCTCCTCAGGGGGCCCCGGTCCGGCCGGGGCCCGGATGATAGCTCAGCGCCGGTCGGCGAGGAAGGACCGCAAGGCGCGGTTGAACTCGTCGGGGTTTTCCATGCTCGACAGGTGGCCGGCCCGCGGGATGGCGGCCAGTGCGCTGCCGGCGATGCCGCGCTGGAGGATCTCCGCCTCCGCCGGCGGCGTGATCGCGTCCTCTTCCCCGACCACGACCAGCGTCGGCACGCGGATCTCGCGGAGGGTCGGGGTGGAGTCGGCCCGGGCGGCCAGGCCGGCCAGCGCGTCGGTGATGCCGCGCGCGGGGTTGGCCTCGATGATCTGCCTCACCCGGGCCACCAGCTCGGGCCGCTCCCGGTGGCTGGCGGCGCCGAGCAGCTTGGGCAGCACCGCGTCGGCGATGGCCCGGACCCCCTCGCGGCGGACCTTCTCCGCCTGCGCCGCCCGGTTCGCCCGCGCTTCCGGCGAGTCGGCTCCGGCGCGGGTGTCGGCGAGGACGAGGGCCCGGAGGCGCTGCGGGTGGCGGCGGACCATCGCGAAGGCCGCATAGCCGCCCATCGAGAGCCCGACGACCGCCGCGCTCGGAATGCCGAGGCGGTCGAGCACCCCGGCCGCGTCGTCGGCGATGCGCTCCATCGTGAGCAGGCCGTCGCCCGGCGGCGAGCCGCCGAACCCGCGGGCGTCGAAGCGCACCACCTGATGGGAGCCGGCGAGGGCGGCGGCCTGCGGGTCCCACATCGCGAGGCCCAGCGGGAAGGCGTGGAGCAGCAGCACTGCCGGTCCCGCGCCGCCCACCTCGCAGGCGAGCTCGGCTCCGGCCACGCGCAGCTTCACCTCCGTCTCCGCGCCGCCGCCAGCCGCTCCTCCGCGATGCGGTCCGCCAGGCGGTGGGGCGCGACGCCCTCCCGGCGCGACCGCGCCCACAGCGCCGAGAGGCGGTCGCCGATGGCTTCCACGCGGCGCACGACCCCCTCCTCGTCCGTCTCCCCCTGCTCGAACAGCAGGCTCAGCAGGCCCCCGGCGTTGACGACGTAGTCGGGGCCGTACAGGATCCCGCGCTCGTGCAGCGCGTCCCCGTGACGGGGCTCGGCGAGCTGCTCGTTGGCCGCGCCCGCCACCGCGTGGCAGCGCAGGCGGGGCAGGGTCGCATCGTTGATGACACCCCCGGCGGCGTTGGGGGAGAACACGTCGGCCTCCACGCCGTAGACCGCGTCCGGGCCGACGACGTCGGCCTCGAGCTCCTCGGCCGCGCGCTCGGCCCGTCCCGCATCGACGTCGGCCACGGTCAGCCGCGCGCCGGCCTTCCGCAGCAGGCGGGCCAGGCGGTAGCCGACCTGGCCCAGGCCCTGCACCGCAACGTGAAAGCCGTCGAGCGTCCGCTGCCGCTCGGCGGCCGCGGCCCGGATGGAGGCGACGACGCCCAGCGCGGCCAGCTCCGCCGTGTCCACCTTCGCCTCGGGCGGGGTGTGGCTGACGTGGCGCGTGATCCGCGACATCACCGCGACGTCGCGCGCGTCGATCCCCATGTCGGCGCCGCTCTGGAAGCGCCCGCCCAGGCGGTCGAGCGCCCGTGCATAGGCGACGAGCAGCGCCCGCGTCTTGTCCCGGGCGGGATCGCCGAGGATGACGGCCTTGCCCCCGCCGCGCGGCATCTCCGCCAGCGCGGCCTTGTAGCTCATCGCCCGCGCCAGCCGCAGCGCGTCGACCACGGCGGCGTCGAGGGTCGGGTAGACGCGCATGCGCGTGCCACCCACCGCCGGCCCGAGCGCGGTGTCGTGGATGGCGATGACGGCCCGCAGCCCCGCGGCGGCGTCCTGGACGAGGATCACCTCTTCGTGGCCCATCTCCCGGGCCAGCTCGAGGGCGCTCATGGGAGCCAGGGAGTATACTCTGCCGTCTTTGGTTCCTGGAGGCTCGCGGTGAACGGAAGCCTCTGCCCGGGCGTGCTCCCCGTGGTCCTCGGCCGCCTGTACGTCGACCGCCAGTCGGGCCTGCTGCACCTCACGCGCGGAGAAGAGCGGCGGAGCGCCCGGTTCCGGAGGGGCCACATCGTCCACGCCGACACCACCGCCGCCGAGGACCACATGGGCGAGGTTCTCGTCCGCAACGGCCTGCTGAGCCCGGCCGACCTCAGCCGGGCCAGCGCCCGGATGGTGCGCGAGCGCAAGCGCCTGGGCCAGGTCCTGCAGGAGATGCGGATCCTCGACGAGCACCTCCTCGAGGACGCGCTCGCGCTGCACGTCCGGGAGGTGATGCGGAAGGTATTCGGCTGGGAGGCGGGCGCGTACTCCTTCGAGGGGCAGCCGGTGGACGCGCGGCTGCAGGAGGACGCGACGCTCAAGGTGTTCACGGGCGAGGTGATCCTGGAGGCTTCGCGCAGCGTGAGGGACGCCGCCGCCGTGCGCGGCGCCCTCGGCGATCCCGATCGCCTGATCGCGCTCTCCACGGATCCCGTGCTCCGCTTCCAGCAGATCAGCCTGAGCCCGGCCGAGAGCGACGTGCTGGCGCTCGTCGACGGCACGCGGTCGCTGCGCCAGCTCGTGGCCGCCGTCCCCCGGCCGCCGGAGGAGACGGAGCGCAGCCTGCTCGGCCTGCTGTGCCTGGGGATGGTGGTGCCGGCGCCGGCCGGCTAGGCTGGCAGGATGCCGAGCAACTCTTCCTGTGCTAGCGGCGCGCGGAACGGAGCACCCTCTTGTTTATGAGCGTCCGGTGCGCGGAGCGTAGCATTTCCTCTCCGGCGCCAGAGTTCGGCACGCGGAGCGGAGCATCTCCTTCGTCGTCTCGCCGAGGATTCACTCCGAGGCGAGACGCTCGAGACGAAAGGTGCGGAGCGGAGCGTGCCGCATCCGGGTCACGTCGCGCGCCGCATTCGTGAACATGCAGACCTTCGAGGAATTCTGGCCTTTCTACGTCTCCCAGCACAGCCTGCCGGCCACGCGGGCCCTGCACTTCGCGGGCACGACGATGGTCCTCGCCGCGCTGGTCGTGGCGGCGGTGCGCCTGTCTCCCGGGTGGCTGCTGGCGACCCTCGTCCTCGGCTACGGACCCGCGTGGATCGCCCACTTCTTCGTCGAGAAGAACCGGCCGGCAACCTTCACCCATCCCTGGTGGTCGCTGCGAGGCGACTTCCGCATGTGGCGGCTGATGCTGGCGAGGAAGATGGGGCCCGAGGTGGAGCGGGCGAAGCGGCTCTATCCGCGGGACTGAGCCCGCGCCGGCCACCGCATGAGCGCGGAGCTGGAGGGGCAGCCGAAGCGGAACTCCCACGTCTCGCGCACGGCCGGCGGCGCGTTCTCGCGCGCGACGTCCTCGAAGCCGTGCCGGCGGAAGAACGCGGCGGCGGTGGTGGTGAGCAGATAGAGGGAGTCGAGATTCAGCCGCCGGGCCAGGTCCTGCGCGCCGGCGACGAGGAGAACGCCGATCCCCTCGCCGCGATAGTCGGGGTCGACGGCCACGCTGCGCAGGAGGCCGTCGTCGCCGCAGACCTCGACGCCGCAGAGCCCGACCAGCCGGGTGGCGTCGCGCACCACCAGGTAGTGCCCGAACTCGTCGGCCACGCCGTGGTCCGGGAGCTCCACCCGATGGAGCAGCTCCCGCGCCGCGGGCAGGTCGTGGGCCTGGGCATGCTCGGTCCGGAACGCCATGGGCGCCATTCTAAGCCCGCCGGCCGGGGTGTACCATCACGCTGAGGCCCTACCCCCATGAGATTGATCGGTGCGGTCGCGCTCCCCTGGCTCTTCGGCGCCGCGGCGGCTTCCGCCCAGACCACTCCGGCGCCCTCGCCGAGCCCGTCGCCGACGCGCTCGGAGTACGTCGAGGTGGTCGCGACGCGCGTTCCGGAGGCCCCCGACGAGGTGCCGGCCGCGATCGACGTGGTCACGGGGGACGAGCTGGCCGATCGGGGGGCGAGCGATCTGCACGACGGTCTGGGCCTGCTCGCCGGCGTCGACGTGGCTCCCGGCGGCGACAACGGCCCGGCCGCGTCGGTGCCGGAGTTCTGGGGCCTCAAGGAGTTCGACGCGTTCCTGCTCGTGGTGGACGGCGTGCCGTGGGGCGGCGCCTTCAATCCCGCCCTCGCGACGCTGAGCCTGCAGGACGTCGAGCGGATCGAGGTGCTGCGCGGCCCGGCGCCGGTGATGTACGGCGCCACGTCCTTCGTCGGAGTGATCCACGTGGTGCGCCGCGATCCGGGCGATCGCCGGGGCCTCCTCGGGCTGACGGGAGGGAGCTACGGCAGCGGCGCCGGACAACTGTCGATCGGCCTGCCGCGCGCGCTCGGCCTCGACTCGCGGCTCACCGCCGACCTGACGCGCGAGCGTTATTCGGACGATCGCACGGGGTTCGACCGCGGACATGCGCTGTGGCGCGGGGCCCGCGCGCTCGGCGGCGGCCGGCTCCGCCTCGACCTCGACGGCACCTGGCTCGACCAGGATCCCGCCAGCCCCCACCCCCGGGAAGGGCGGGCGCTCTCCGCACGGGTTCCCCTCGACGCGAACCACAACCCGGCCGGCGCCTTCCTCAACGAGCGCCGCCTCTTCGCGGCGAGCGGCTACGACCACGGCCTCGGTCGCGCGAGCTGGTCGACGACCTTGTCGTTCACGCACTCGAGCGAGGACGTCTTCCGCGGCTTCCTGGCCGACCTCGACGGCGGCCGGTTCGACGCCCGCGGCCAGCGCGGCACGATCGAGCAGAACCACCTCTACCTGGACACGCATCTGGCGTGGTCCGGGGCCGAGCGGTGGAAGGTCGTGGCCGGCGCCGACCACATGCACGCCGAAGCCGACGGCCGCGGCACCGCCTTCGACTATTTCGCGCCCCTGGACGGCCGCGTCGCGCCGGTCGTGCCCGAGCCCACGCTCTTCGACAAGGACGTCGCGGACCGCCGCGAGTTCTCCGGCCTGTACACGTTCGCGGAGTGGAACCCCTCATCGGCGTGGCGCCTCCAGGCCGGGGCCCGGCTGAACCGCACGCAGGAAAGGCGCGGGGAGGAGGAGGCGGGGACGCCGGAGCCGCCGGCGGAGGAGGCGGGCCGCGAGCGCGAGGACGTCCGCCTCACCGGCAGCGCGGGAGTGATCTGGACGGCGTGGCAGCGCGGACCGGAGCGGCTGCGGCTCTTCGCGAGCTACAACGATGCGTTCAAGCCCGCCGCGGTCGACTTCAACTTCGCGGAGGCCGAGCCCGCCGGGGGCGAGCGCATCCTGGAGCCGGAGACGGCGCGCAGCGTCGAGGTGGGGCTGAAGTCGCGGCTCGCGGGCGGCCGGCTCGACGCGCAGCTCAGCGGCTTCCTGATGAGCTTCCGCAACCTCGTGGTCGCGCAGGCCGTCGGCGGGCTGCCCTCCCTGGCGAACGCGGGACGCGAGCGCTTCCGCGGGATCGAGGCGTCCGCGTCGTGGCGAGCGGCCGGCAGCCTCAGCGCGCGCGCCGCCTACTCGCTCCACGACGCGCGCTTCACCGATTACCTGACCGAGTTCGACGGCGTTCCCACGCAGCTCGCCGGCAAGCGCCTCGAGATGTCGGCCCGACACACGGCCGCCCTCGGCTTCCTCTATGCGCGTCCCCGGGGGCTCGTCGCCGCCGCCGAGGCGCGCCACGTGGGCAGCCGTTACCTCAACAAGCGGAATACCGCCCTGGCGCCCGGGTATACCGAGCTCTCGGCCAGCCTCGGCTGGCGAGCCGCCCGATGGGAGGCCCGCCTGGACGGCCGCAACCTGGGGGACGAGCGAGCGCCGGTCGCCGAGAGCGAGCTGGGTGACGCGCAGTACTACCGGCTGCCGGCGCGCCGGATCGAGCTGAGCCTGAGCCGGAGGTTTTAAGTACGAATGCGGCGCGCTCCGCTCCGCGCCAGCCGTCGTCAAGCGCCTCGCGTCGGAATGAATCCGCCGCGAGGCGGCAGAGGAAACGCTCCGCTCCGCGCGCCGGACACTAGCGCCGGCAGAGTTGCTCCGCTGCGCGTGCCAAACACCCGCGCCGGTGGAGATTGCCGCTCCGCGCACCGGACACTAGCGCCGGCAGAGTTGCTCTGCTACGCGCGCCGAGCACCAGCGCCGGAGGAGATTCTTCAGCCTCCTGCTAGCGTTTCGGTTGACCAGGGATTGCTCCGGAGGCTAGGATGGTGATGTCGACCTCCTGTCCGGTGCCACTATGAACCGGGAAAACTTCCTCAATCCGTCGGCGGCTTCTCCCAGACTCGGCGATACCTAGCCTTCCGGCTCCCGCCCGCGTCCATCGCGTCGCCAGGAACCGAACGCCGGTCGTCCTCCCCGCGGAGAGCTCGTCATGCCCAAGGCCGAAATCGTCCCGATCAAGAGCCCGACGGAGAAGCAGCGCCGCCGCCGCGGCGAGCACGTCCGAGTGCCCGCCCCGCCTCCGCCCCGGCTGGGGATGTCGCGCAAGAAGCTCATCGAGGAGAGCCGCCGCTGGCTGAGCCTCATCAACGCCCACAAGCTCAACGACTACAAGCGGCGCAAGATCGTCAGCGAGACGATCGACAACTTCCGCTACTACTACAACCGCGGCTTCCTCGAGTACCGCAAGGCGGTGACGGAGAGCGGCGAGTACGCCGCCATCGAGTGGTCCGGCAAGGGCAGCCACTTCGAGGACGTGACGGGTCGGCGGTTCATCGACTGCCTCGGGGGATACGGCATCTACTCGGCGGGGATCAACCACCCCAAGATCGTGCGGGCGGTGAAGTCGCAGCTCGACCGCATGCCGCTCAGCTCCCAGGAGCTGCTCGACCCGCTGCGGGGTGCGCTCGCGCGCCTGCTCGGCGAGCTGGCCCCCGGGACGCTGCAGGACTGCTTCTTCATCTCCAACGGCACCGACGCCGTCGAGGGCGCGATGAAGCTGGCCCGCCTCTACACCGGCAAGCCCGGCTTCATCTCGTGCATCCGCGGCTTCCATGGGAAGAGCTACGGATCGCTCTCGCTCATGGGAAAGGCCGAGTACCGCCTGGCCTTCGAGCCGCTGCTCCAGGACGTCTACTTCGTGCCGTTCGGCGACGCGGACGCGGTCGAGGCCGAGCTGCGCAAGGCGGAGGCGGTGGGGATGGCGATCGCGGGCGTGGTCGTCGAGCCGGTGCAGGGCGAGGCGGGCGCCATCGTGCCCCCGCCCGATTTCTGGCCCCGCCTGCGTGAGATCTGCACGCGCTTCGGCGTCCTGCTGATCGCGGACGAGGTCCAGACGGGCATGGGCCGCACCGGGAGGATGTTCGCGGTGGAGCACTGGGACGTCGTGCCCGACATCATGTGCCTGGGCAAGGCGCTCGGGGGCGGCGTGATGCCGCTCTCCGCGTTCATGTCGACCCCCGAGATCTGGAAGGTGCTCGAGCCGAACCCGTTCATCCACTCCTCCACCTTCGGCGGGAACCCGCTGGCCTGCGCGGCCGGCATCGCCGCCGTGAACGTCACCCTGGAGGAGGACCTGCCCGGCCAGGCGGCGGCGACGGGAGAGTACCTGATGGCCGAGCTGCGCAAGCTGCAGCGCCACTATTCCGAGCACCTGATGGAGGTGCGGGGGCTCGGCCTCCTCATCGGCGTCGAGTTCGTGGACACCGAGTTCGGCTACGCGGTGGCGGCGGGCCTGTTCAAGCGGGGCGTGCTCGTGGCGGGCACGCTGCTGAACGCCAAGACGCTGCGCATCGAGCCCGCCCTCAACATCCCCCGCCCGCTCGTGGACGAGCTGCTCGACAAGCTCGACGACACGCTGCGGGAATTGACGGCGTAGGCTTACACTCGCCCCCCATGCGGGGCGCGGTCGAGCTGCGGGGCCTGCGCAAGGCCTTCGGCGACGTGGTGGCGGTGCGCGACGTCTCCCTCGAGGTCAGGGGCGGAGAGTTCACGACGCTGCTCGGCCCCTCGGGCTGCGGCAAGACGACGCTGCTCCGGATGATCGCCGGCTTCGAGACGCCCGACGCGGGACGGATCCTCATCTCCGGGCGCGACGTGACCGCGCGGCCTCCCTACGAGCGGCCGGTCAACACCGTCTTCCAGCAGTACGCGCTGTTCCCGCACCGCACCGTGGCGGGCAACGTGGCCTTCGGCCTGGAGATGCAGCGGCGCGGGAAGGCGGAGATCGCCGAGCGCGTCGGCAGGGCGCTGGAGACGGTTCGCCTGGGCAGCCTCGGCGACCGGCGGCCGTCGCAGCTCTCGGGCGGCCAGCAGCAGCGCGTGGCGCTGGCCCGGGCGGTGGTGCTGGAGCCGGAGGTGCTGCTGCTCGACGAGCCGATGGCGGCGCTCGACCTCAAGCTCCGGCAGGAGATGCGCGTGGAGGTGAAGAACCTGCAAGAGCGCCTCGGCATCACGTTCGTGTTCGTGACCCACGACCAGGAGGAGGCGCTCGTCATGAGCGACCGCATCGCGGTGATGAACCGCGGGCGCGTCGAGCAGGTGGGCCCGCCGGAGGCGCTCTACGACCGTCCGCGCACGCGCTTCGTGGCCGACTTCCTCGCCGTGCGCAACCTCCTCCGGGCCACGGTCGTCTCCGTCGGCTCGGGGACGGCCGCGCTGCGCACGCGGGGCGGCGCGTCGTTGCACGCGGCCGACGACGGCGGCTTCCACCAGGGGGCCACGGTGTGGGTCGGCATCCGGCCGGAGCGCATGCGCCTGGACACGGGCAGCGGCGACGGTGCCAACGCGCTGTCGGGCACGCTGGAGGACGAGATCTACCTCGGCGACCGCACCGACTGGCGCGTGCGGGTCGGCGAGGAGACGCTCACGGTGGCGGAGGCGGGGGCGATGGCGCGGGCGCGGCGCCGGGGGGAGGCGGTCACGGTGTCCTTCCCGCCCGGAGCGGTGCTGCGCCTGGAGGAGGCGGAGGGTGACGAGCCATGACCTCGCGCCGCGCCGCGGTGCTGCTCGCGCTGCCCTGCCTGCTGGCGCTGCTCGCGCTGTTCCTCGCGCCCCAGGCGCTCATGTTCGAGTCCTCGCTGGGTCGCCGCTCCTTCTACGGGGGCGTCGTCCACCAGTGGAGCCTCGACAACTATCGCCGCGCCCTCGAGCCTTTGTACCTCGCCATCCTGGCCCGAAGCCTGGGCCTGGCGCTGGCCACCACGCTGCTGTGCCTGCTCCTCGCCTATCCCGTGGCGTACTGGCTGGGGCGCCGGGCGCCGCCGCGGGCGAGAAGCGCGCTGCTCGTGCTGGTGATCCTGCCGTTCTGGACCAGCTTCCTCGTGCGCATGTACGCCTGGATCTTCATGCTCCGCACGGAGGGCCTGGTGAACACCGCCCTCGGCCTGGCCGGCCTGGGCCCGCTCAACCTTCTTTATAACGACGCCGCCGTCCTGCTCGGCCAGGTGTACGGCGAGCTGCCGTTCATGATCCTGCCCCTCTACGCGTCGCTCGAGAAGCTCGACCCTACGCTGCTGGAGGCGGCGGCCGACCTCGGCGCGGGCCCGGCCCGGGCGCTGTGGCGGGTGACGCTGCCGCTGAGCCGCGCCGGGATCGTGGCCGGCTCGGTGCTCGTCTTCATCCCTTCGCTCGGCGCCTACCTCGCGCCCGACCTCCTCGGCGGCGCGCGCACGGTGTACATGGGCAGCCTCATCCAGAGCCAGTTCGCCTTCGCGCGCGACGCCCCCTTCGGCGCCGCCCTCTCGTTCCTGCTGTCCCTGGCCGTCCTGGCGCTGCTCGTGATCTTCCGCCGGCCGCTCGGCGAGGCGGGGGCGTGAGCGCGCGGCCGAGCGCTCTCGGCGCGGTCAGCGCGGCCGTCTACCTCTTCCTGTACGCGCCCATCCTGGTGCTGGTGGCCTTCTCCTTCAACTCCGCCCGGCTCACCGCGGAGTGGACGGGCTTCACCCTCGACTGGTACGCGCGGGCGGCCCGGAACCCCCAGATCCTGGCCGCGCTGCGGAACAGCCTGAAGGTCGCCGTCACCGCCACCGCGCTCGCCACCGCGATCGGCACCGCGGCAGCGGTCGCGTTCCACCGCCACCGCTTCCGCCGGCAGGCGGCCGTCGACGGCCTCGTCACCCTGCCCATCGTCGTGCCCGAGATCGTGATGGCCTCCTCGCTCCTGCTCCTCTTCGCCGCCCTCCGCCTCCGCCTCGGGTTCCTGACGGTGGTGCTCGCCCACGTCGGCTTCTGCGTCTCCTACGCGGTCCTCGTCGTGCGCGCGCGGCTGGCCGGCTTCGACCGCAGCCTGGAGGAGGCGGCCGCCGACCTGGGGGCGCGGCCGGGGCAGGCGTTCTTCCGCGTCACGCTGCCCCTCATCGCACCCGGCGTGCTCGCGGCGGCGCTGCTGGTGTTCTCGCTCTCGATCGACGACTACGTGATCACGTCGTTCGTGGCCGGGGTCGGCTCGACGACGCTGCCGATCCAGATCTACTCGATGGTGAAGAGCGGCGTCTCCCCCGAGATCAACGCCGTCTCGACGGTGCTGCTCGTGGCCACGAGCCTGCTGCTGTGGACGGCCTCGCGCCTCGAGCGGGGACGCCGCGGCTGGGGCACGGCCGTCCCGGTGGCGGTCGCGCTCGGCCTGCTCGGCGCCCCGTTCGCGCTCGGCCGGGGGCCGTCGGCCGCGCGGGAGCGCGTGCTCAACCTCTACATCTGGTCCGGCTACATCGCCCCGGAGACGATCCGGAAGTTCGAGCAGCGCCAGCGCGCCCGGGTCGACGTGGACCTCTACGACAGCAATGAGGCCCTGCTGGCCAAGGTGCAGGCCGGCAACGCCGGCTACGACGTGATCTGCCCCTCGAACTACGTGATCCAGATCCTCCAGCGGCAGGGCCTGTTGCGCCCGCTCGACCGCTCGGCCCTGCCGCACCTCGAGAACGCCGACCCGCGCTTCCTCGACCGCGACTTCGATCGCGGCAACCGGTTCTCGGTGCCCTATTTCTGGGGGACCACGGGCATCGGCTACGTCAAGTCGAAGGCGGGGAAGGTCGACTCCTGGGGAGCGCTCTGGGACCCGCGCTTCAAGGGACGGATCCTGATGCTGGATGACGGGCGCGAGGCGCTCGGCGCGGCGCTCAAGTGGAAGGGCGGCAGCTACAACGCCACCGATCCCGCCTCCATCCGCGCGGCGCAGCGGCTCCTGGTGCAGCAGAAGCCGCTGGTGCGCGCGTACAACTCGTCGAACTTCGAGGACATCCTGCTCTCGCGCGACGTCTGGCTGGCCCAGGGATGGAACGGCCAGTTTGCCAAGGCGATCGAGGCCGATCCCGACCTGGACTACGTGGTCCCGCGCGAAGGGTCGGGCATGTTCATCGACAGCCTGGCCATCCCCGCCGGCGCGCCGCACCCGGAGCTGGCCCACGCGTTCATCGACTTCACGCTGGAAGCGGACGTCGCGGCCGAGATCTGCCGCACGATGCGCTACTCGACGACGAACCGGGCGGCGATGCCGCTGCTGCCCGAGTCGATAACGCGCAGCCCCGCCATCTTCCCTCC
>Ga0114129_10011102_pt1 | contig 12834 bp, 10 predicted proteins | sample RhiMetdeltSRZDD1_FD_80071 | JGI IMG/M metagenome (GOLD analysis project Ga0114129, IMG submission 80071) | Populus rhizosphere microbial communities from Tennessee, USA - Rhizosphere MetaG P. deltoides SRZDD1 (version 2) (version 2) | ecosystem: Host-associated > Plants > Roots > Rhizosphere >...
CTCGCTGAGTGTTGTTTCGTTTCAAAGCGTCACGCCGCCGGCGCAACCTCAATCCGGCCCGGGTGGCAAGCAATACCTGCATTCAAGTGTAATTAAGAATCGCTACGGCCAGGGCGCGCACGAGTACTGGATCTTCGAACCCGACTCGCCTAAACCGCGCTCCGCGCCGGTGATAGTTTTTCTACACGGATGGGGTGGCATGAACCCGCTTTACTACGGAGCGTGGTTGGACCATCTCGTGAAGCGTGGGAATATCGTTGTCTATCCGCGATACCAGCAAAATCTTCTGACCGGAATCAGCGAGTTCACACCCAACACGCTGCACGCCGTAAAAGATGCTGTTTCTCGTCTGAAAACTGAGTCTGGACACGTCACTGCTGATTTCACAAAGTTTGCGACTGTGGGGCATTCGCTTGGCGGAATTTTGGCGGCGAATGTCGCGGCAATGGCGAGTGAATCGGGCTTACCGCGTGTGTCGGCAGTGATGGCTGTCGAGCCGGGGATTACTGAGTCGCCGATTAATGTCCCGCTTGCGGATCTAAAGAGACTTCCGGCAGAAACATTGCTGCTCGCCGTCGCAGGAGATCAGGACACACTCGTGCGCGATTACGACGCAAAGAGGATCTATTACGAGTCGACGCGCGTGCCGGAGAAGAACAAAGACTTCATCATGCTTGTTTCCGATTCACACGGAAGACCTGCACTCCAGGCAAGCCATCGCGCGCCAACAGCACACGACAAGAGTTATGACAATGGTGAGGGTGTCGGCGGCGGACCGGCCGAGACTATGGATCGCGTCGGTGATGGCCCACAAACGTCGAGACGCGCGCGGCTCGACACGATGATGGTAAACGCTTTGGACTTCTATGGGACCTGGAAACTCTTCGACGCCCTCTGCGACGCCGCCTTCTACAGCAAGAACCGCGAATACGCCCTCGGCAACACACCTCAACAGCGCTTCATGGGCGTGTGGAGCGACGGCGTTCCCGTGAAAGAACTTCAAGTCACCGACAAACCTTAGCCGCAAAAAGGCACAGAAAGTACAAAAGATCGTGTCAATTCCCGACTATTAGGAAGAGCGGGGGGCCATTGTCATGAGGGTTTGTCGAGCAATTGGGGTGTGGGTCGTAACTGTCGTTGCTGCGTTTTCAGTTTATAGCCAGGAACCTACCAAGCCGCAGAGCAAGGATCCGGCGGCTGCTACTACAAAAACAACTACTCCGGATTACGTCTTTCCAACTCCGCGCGAGCGGTTCAATCGATACGTCAAAAGTACTGTTGGACCAGAGCGGCTGCTGCGGTCGGCAGCAGCGGCGGCTATTTCACAATGGAACGATTCGCCGGAGGAGTGGGGACAGGGAGCGAAAGGTTACGGCAAACGCTTCGCCTCGAGCATGGGCCAAAACGCGATCCAGCAGACAGTCACTTATGGACTCGACTCAGCACTTAAGCTCGACACAGGATTCAAAAAAAGCAAACGCGAAGGTTTCTTCCCACGATTGAAAGATGCACTCGCACAGAACGTAACTTCACGCAATAGATCGGGTGACAGAGTAATATCTATTCCACGTTTCGCGGGAGTGTACACCGGAGCAATCATCGCCCACGAGACTTGGTATCCCGATCGTTACAACTACAAAGACGGAATAAGAAGTGGAACAACGACGCTGCTCATAAGCTTCGGCATCAATGTTGTGCGCGAATTTGTAATCAGGCGGTGATCAGCAGGGATTCTTCAGGTTGCCCTTTTTAATCAGGCTCGCAACCATCGCGGCGCGCGACCCGACACCCAACTTCGCAAAGACGCGTCGCAAGTGTGTGCCGACGGTCCATGAACTTATATCCAACACCGCTGCGATTGTTTTATTTGGATAACCAGCCGCCACCATCCGAGCAATCTCCTCTTCGCGTGGACTAAGCACAACCTTATCGCGCTGCGTCTCCGCGCTTTCCGCGGCTGGTGCGGGCTCGAGGTTCACGAGTAAACAGCGCACACCGTCAACCTTTGTATCCAGAAGCACACCCATTCCTTCCGGATCTGCGGGTTCGTAAGTGTCTGCGTTGTCGATCACGTGGCGAATTAAAGCTCGAATCATGAGATCGGTTTCGTCAGTGAGGTTCTTTTCACGCTGCGGCAAACGTGAACTCATTGGGCTAGCCTCCGTAAGGAAGTGGCGGAAACTCCTATAGGCCTGTGGCTGATGGGAAGGAAAAGGGGGATGAAAGTGCGCTGCGTCGGGTGGGCCTGTTCTCCGTTACATCTGCCAGCTTTCGTTTCGTACTTCGCCAGAAATTAGTGACTGACCATATATGATGGCAATTCTAGTCCATTTCGTTAGCAGGCGGCATGTCACATTTTCATGTGACACGTATTTGGGCTACCTCGACTCGCGTTACCTCAAATCAACTACCCCGATCGAGTTTCCTCGAAGATGTGACTATCACGCAGGGTTAGGGGCGGCTATTGTACGCGCGCCGTTACCGATCTTGAAAGGAGAAATGTCATGAGTAGTCGAAATGGCGAACTCGAGCTGGAAGGCGAACTTGAACTTGAAGGCGAGTATGAACTCGAAGGCGAGGGCGAGTGGGAACTCGAGGGCGAGGGTGAATGGGAATTTGAGGGCGAAGGTGAGCTGGAGTATGAAGGCGAATACGAAGGCGAGTTTGAAGGTGAAGAGTTCTTCCGAAGGATCGGTCGCCTCGCGCGTGGCATCGGCCGCGGTGTAGGTGGCTTCGTCCGGCGGGCGGCTCCCATTCTACGCAGCGTCGCCCGTGTCGCCGCTCCGATTGTTGGCACAGCCGTAGGCGGCCCGCTGGGCGGCATGATCGGAAGAGCGGCAGGGTCCATGCTCGAAGGCGAAGGCGAGTTCGAGTACGAAGGTGAGTTTGAGTACGAGATGGAAGGCGAGCTCGAGATGGAAGGCGAGTTTGAATTCGAAGGCGAGATGGAGGCGATGACGGCCAACCAAGCGACCGCCGAGTTCATGGCCGCCGTTGCGGCGCGTGCGCAATCAGAAGCTGAAGCCGAAGCGATGGCAGGCGCTGCGACAGTCGCGTCGATCAGCAGTCGCGATCTGGCAACGCTGCGTCGCGTGTTGCCAAACCTCGTCGAAGGTACTGCGGCGTTAACACGCATCCTCCGCCGGCGTCGCTCGACGAGACCCGCAGTTCGCTTGGTTCCAACTGTTGTGCGCCGCACTGCGCGAACACTCGTACGTCGCGCTGCCGCAGGTCAACCCGTGACACGCCGTGCTGCTGCGCGAGTGATGGCCCAGCAAACAAGAACTGTGTTGAGTCGCCCACACGTTTGTGCACCAGCGCTTCAACGCAACGTCACTGCAACGCGAGCGGTTGCGCGTAACACCGCCCGCGCTTCAAGAACCAGCACCATTCCGCGACCACGTCCAGGACAGGCACGCCGTCCAGCAGGCGCTCCGACTTTGGGCTAGGTCTAAAAGTCGCCCGCTCTCTGCTCATCTGTCGTCCCGGCGGGCGACATACTTGGACCAGCACGGGCGGCAGTAAGGAGAAGTGACAATGAGCACACCGATGTATGAGTTGGAGTTTGAGAGTGAGTGGGAAGGCGAAGGTGAATTCGAGTTCGAGGACGAAGGCGAGTACGAAGGCGAAGAGTTCTTCGGACGTCTCGCTGGTCTCGCACGACGAGCAGCTCAGAACCCGATGCTGCGACGCGTAGGTTTACAAGCCGCGCGTTCGGCGCTCGGTGGTTTACGTGGAATGGGACCGGTCGGCGGTATTGCTGCCGGCGCGCTTGGCGGGTTCATACCGCAGCGCGAGTATGAGGGTGAATGGGAAGGTGAGTACGAGGGTGAATACGAAGACGAGTCCGAAAGCTTCGTGAATCCTCAGTTGCGACTCTCGCGCGAAGCCCTCATGGCCCATCTTGGCAATGCTGCTGCCAGCGCGGAAAGCGAAGAGGAAGCCGAAGCGTTCATTGGTGCACTAGTCCCGCTGGCCGCGCAACTCGCGCCGCGAATCGCACCGGCTGTGATGCGCGCTGCACCGCAGTTGATTCGCGGCATCTCGAACGTAGCGCAAAGACTGCGCCGCAACCCTGCGACGCAGCAACTCGTGCGCACGCTTCCAACCATCGCTCGCAACACTGTCGGCAGCCTGGCTCGGCAAGCTCGCCAGGGCCGTCCGATTACGGCGCGAAATGCCGTCCGAACACTCGCACAACAGACTTCGCGTGTGCTTAGCAGCCCACGACAAGCGACGCAGGCTTACAGACGCAATCGCGCACTCGATCGTCGATATCACCGCGCAGCGCGGGGTCCAGCACGCGCAGGAGCCGGAGGTTACGGCGCAGGTGCGGGAGCAGGCGCCGGCGGCTTGGGAGCAGGTGCAGGTGTATACGGTGGCGGCGGATTTGATCAAGGCGGTTTCGATCCAGCAGCGGCCGCTGGCGGTTTCGACGTTGGCGGCGGAGGCTTTGATCCGGGAGCTGGTGGTGGGTTCGACGACGGTGCCGGTGGTTTCGACCCTGGAGCCGGTGGCTTCGGCGACGCGGCTGCGGGTGGTGGACTCGACGCCGGCGCAGAGGGAATGTGGTAGGCCACAAAAAGGCACATAACGGATACAGAGCATCCATTAGCTCACAACGATGTCAACTACAGCGGAACAACTTAGACAGGGTCAGCGCACGTTGCGGCCACAGCCCGGCGCAGGTGGAACCCTCAAACCCAGCACACGCAGATCAGTGCTAACTCCGTGGCTGCGCGGACAAGCAATCAACGTGACGCGGCACGCCGCAGCACTGCGACCTTTCCAGCGTCAGGAGTTTGGCACTGCTGCCGCAGCACCAACTGAGGGCCACATCGAAGCCGTCAACAGGATGATCACGCAATTGCGTGCGAGTCTGCTCGGCAAGGCGGCCAAGGTGTCACAGACGGTGAGCACCGCGACCGCGAACCCGACGACGCGAAACCTGCAAGCAGTAGTGACTTATAAAGAGAAAGCCCACGACTGGGTACGCGCAATCGAGAAAATCTGGGATTTCTATTTCGAACTCTTCGGTCAGCGACAGTCACGCTTTGCCGATTGGCTTCTCAGTTGTGATCGCATCGCGCTCGATTGTTATCAGGTCGCGTTCATGGGTGTGACAGTGCCGAAGTCGATTCCGGCGCCGCCGCCATTCTCGTACATGCGCACAGGTTTTTCACCCGCGACCTTCAGGCGTGGCATCCCGCTCCGGCGACTCGGTCACAACCTGAATCCGTTTCCGTTAATTCAGTTGCCGTATCACCGGCTCGTAAATCCGTGGACGCTCGGCGCCATCCTGCACGAGGTCAGTCATAACACGCAGAACGATCTGGGACTCGCAGAAGCCATCCCGTTTCGTATCGGTCAGAGACTGCGACGCGCCGGTTTCGATCGAAGCGTCACGTCAGTTTGGGTTCGTTGGAATCGCGAGACCTTCGCTGATATGAGCGGACTACTGCTGGGTGGACCAGCGGTCGTCGCATCGCTGATGGACGTCATTGGACGTGCGCCACGAACAGTCAAGACTTACAGCCCGCGTGGACCACATCCTACGCCCTACTTGCGTGCGTTCATCAGTTTTGAGCTGTTGCGCAGAATGGGTTTTCCAAGGGAGGCGAGTGAGGGGTGCCGGTTGTGGTCCCGGTGTTATCCCAATCCGCGCTCGGGAACGATACCTTCACGTGTGCTCGACACTGCGGGTCGTGCGATTCCGCTGGTGGTCGACACGATCTGTTATCAACCGTATGAGACGTTGGGCAACAAGTGTCTTGCAGAAGTGATCAAGTTTGGAACAAAGGAACAGTTGCTCGTCGAAGAGGCCGGACGACGGCTGGCCGCAGGAAATGATCCCGGCATCATCCCTGAAAGATTTCTGATCGGTGCTGCGCGCTATGCGTTTGACAGAGACCTGGCCCGGCCCGACACGATCAAGGAAAACTTTTACAGGGAACTGGCGAGGAGGTAGCACCGTGGCATTACGAGTGGAACTGGAAAATCTTGGATGCCAACTCGAGCGAATGCACGAGGTCTTCTCTGATCTGCGCCGGCTGCTTGACGATCATCCTTCAGAGGGAGACAAGGTTCTGCTCCTTGATTCATTCGGCGATGCGGTGGAGGACTTACTTGGATGGCTGGAGGAGTCGTTACAAAAATGTGCGCCGTTCTTAGCCTCAAACTATGAAGGACGAAGTAACGACTTCGATGCGAATCTCGCGCGACAGGCGCTCGTCGCTTGCCACGGTCTTTTCAATCAGCAGATGCAGCGTTTCCTGGTTGACCTGGTTTCGTACGAGAAGGTTGCGCTACTGCTTCAGTTTGGTCGCGAGCGCGGGGGCGAATGGCAGACGTGGGCGAAGAGTATTAAGATGGAGCTCGAAAATTGTCAGCAGCACCTGTTTCTCACGAGCCAGGTATTGTTTGGTTGCTGGGTAGAGCTGGCAGAGTGGATCGGCTTCACGTCAATTTCTGTTCGAGCAACCAACGTCGGTCAGCAAATCACAGTCCCGCAGAGTTCATGAGTACCGGAAAGAGGAGGCAGACATGTCCCAAAATCAAGATGAATTAGTCAAAGCTTTCGAGTTTGGCAGTACGTACCCTACCGTAAGCGTCCCGGGCCAGCAGGCCGGAGCAGCCTACGGAGCTCCGACTTCCAATCTGCAGCAACTCGTGACTCAGGCGCTCCAGGGAGTGCTGGGGCGCAGCTTTCGACCAGGCGATCATGCCTCGTTCAAGGCGGCACTGGATGTTTCGTTCGAGTATAAGCGCGTCGGGGATAAAGATGTCTACACGCACAAGCCGCGTGCTTATCCGTCCGTTGGTGCAAGCGACATCGGCGGTGGTGTCTCCGGAGCTCAGTACAGCCTGGTCTCATTCGCCAGCGGTCTGCATGAAAAAACCAAGCCATTGATCGACGACTTGCACTCACTCGATGAGGCTGGTGACGAGGAGGAGCTGGAAGCTGCGAAAGCGATCTTTTCAACCAATTGGGACGAGTTCGTAGGTGAGTTGAGCAGGGAGGGCGGCCCGCGAAGGTCCCGCGCGGACACGCTGGCGAAGAGCATCTTTAACCCCGATGCGCTTGACGTAACCCCAGTAAACCTGGAGCAAGCAGGATCGCTCATTCGTCTCGGAGTTGAGTTGGGTGTGATTACTTCTATCGAGACCATCTCCGACTCACTGGTGGGAAGAATCGTGTTCGATCGTAGTGGTGTCGTGACCAGTCAAGAAGAAGGCTACTTAACTAACTACATCGCACTGACAGACTATTATTTCGCCGTGGCACAAGCTTGGCAGAATTATCGAACGACGTTCCTCGGTAGGGATCTTGGCAGTGGCTTACTGCTTATTGAGCGTGCACTGGCCGTCGTTGAAGATGGCGTGAACGAAGTCTATGTCGCAATGGACTCGGTCAATATCGATCAACCGGAGCGTCTCATCATAAGGATTGGTTTCCAAGCTGTAGAGGATCGGGATCTGACAGTCGAAGATTTCCTGTCGTGGATTTATTCGTTCGCTTGTCGAGAAGCGCCAGCGCTGATCCGCGATGGCGGCACGCTTGGTATCCGGGCGATGATTCCGACGACTACGAAGCTTAAGAATCTGACAGGCGAGTTCATCAATCTCGTTCAAGCTGAACCGCCAGCCTCTGGCCCCACGTTGCCGGAACAGTTTAGCCACGCGCGGGTGAGACATCCCCTCAGAGAGCTGCAGACTTACTTAACTGAGCTGGAGGCACAAGCGACATTAATAGCGCCAATAGCGCCGGCGCGAGATAACCCGCCGAACACAGAGACCACGAGAGCGACGACGCAAGAGACGACTAAAGCGACGCGAGAGACGAAGAAATAAGGAGGCGCACCAATGGCGACCGAGAAACAGATACAAGAACTATACGACCGTATCGCTGCGTTGAGAGAGGCTGCGACTCAGCGTTTGGGCGCAGACTTGATAGCTAACCCGCAGCTCGCCGATGCGCTTAGCCAGCAGATCGACGCAATGCTTGCCGCGCTCGAGACCGCGGAAACGACCGCGCCTTCTCCTGCTGACAGCGGTCTTGCCGAGCTGATCGGACTGGGACCAAGCGGCGCAACGACCCTGGGTCAGACGCGTCTACCGACACGTGTCGAAGGATACGACGAGACCGTGACCTCCGAGCGCATCCTGGCGATGGGCGATCTCTATTACATCTACCAGCACGAACGCATCGGTGTGTTTCGTGCCATGCGGAAACTCCAGGAACTCTTCCGCGCCGGCACGATAAGACTTTCATCTGGTCCAGGCGCGTACGGGCTCTACCAGTTCGATCGGCGGCAAGTGTTGCGATTCACGCGCAACGATCGTCTCGCTTCATATTGCCGCGCGTTTGGTTACTGCATGGCGCCTGCACCGCCGGGCGCACGTCCCAATACGCGCTTTCACGAACTCTTCGCACTGTTTATCAACGAGGTAACGATCTACTGGCGCGATAAGCGTGTTTCGGAAGTCATTCGTGAACGCGCTTACGATCCTTCATTCGGTTCGATCGCGACCGTGCGGCGTGCCGGGCTCGACCTCCGCAACGATCTGAAGTTCGCTTCTTACGGCAACCTCAATGTGCTGCGTGTTGAAGTGATGCAACTCCTCGACGAAACCTTCCGCATCCTCAACGCCGAGGATGTAAGAAAACTCTTCGGTGCCGATACTGCCTGGGATGTGATCGAAGAGATCCTGACTCACTATTTCAACGAGAAGTTGGAAACCAGTCCACGCCAGCGAATGGCTGTTACGGGTCGTGAGATTCTGCGATGGCTGGCCCAGCCTCATATTCTGCAAACGACGCGCGCGCAGTTTGAGGCGTTGTTGCAGCAAGTCGCCGAACCTGCTGAGGAATGGCTGATGAGCGCTGAGTCGATCGGGCTTCAAGAACAGCGGAGACCGCGTGGGCGAGTGATCTCAATGCCGCGTGAGCTGCGGGTACCACGCGATGGCCAACGGGTATCGGCAGGTACGTAAGCCGAATACCCGTAAGAGGGATGAGGCACGCGCGCGCGGAAAATCGCGAGGCTTCATCCCTCTTTCTCCCGAGTCTGAAAGGAAATTCTATGAGTGCGACGAGCGCCTGTGGCTGCGGTTGCAGCAGTTGTGGGCAAAAGGGAGGAGGTTCGGTAATGCTTCAAGAACTGGAATATGAGTTAGAGGCTGAGCAGGAACTCGAAGCCGAACTCGAGTCGGAACTCGAATTCGAAGCGCAGCGTGAAATCATCGGCGTCGACACACGTGTGCGCGTCGCGAACACGAGAGCCGCTCCGTTCCGCTACATCTGCAATCTCCAGGACGGCAATACACCAATGTGCAGCGGCACGCTGATCGCGCCGAACGTTGTGCTCACCGCAGCCCATTGTCTCTTCAACAGAAACCCTGCGCGCATGACGGTGATTCCCGGTCGAAATGGTATTCAACGCCCGTTCGGAACTGCGCGCGCGCTGCGATTCGCTTTTGCACGAGGCTTTAGAGATCGGCGCGACTTTGTTACGCCGAGAGACTATGCCGTCATCTACTTGAGAGATCCGATTGGAAGCACTGTTGGACACTGGACCATCGCGCACACGAGCTCGCGAATCGATCCGCTCGGCACGAGTATGTCCGGGGCTCCGATACCAAATGGGCAGCGCGTAAATCTGTCGGGTTATCCGGCGGACAAGTGTCGCATTGTTGGTAATCCACCACAGCGAGTGTGCGATCAGTTCCGCTCACGAAATGTTTTGAGGGTCGTGCAGGCAGGAATGATGCACTACCTCAATGATACTTTCGGTGGGCATAGCGGAAGTCCGGTTTGGGTGAAACGCAGGGCGAGTGTGGGTGGACGTGTGATGGTGGGTGTACACGTCGGCGGTGACGATCTCGGTGTCGCCGGTGGTACGCCTTTCGCCGCGAACCAGGGCGTACGCTTCACGCCGGCGATCATTGACGACATCAGGCGTTTGCTTCGAGGAGCACCGCCGGTGCCTGTGCGACCGCCAGTGCGGCCACCTGTTCGACCGCCGGTTACGCCTCCGAGGCCGCGCATCCTGGATCGGTTCCAGTTCGATCGGCCGCAAGTGCAGCCGCACCATCAGCCGATCATCCAGGAGATCGCACGCACGGTTGTCGCGAGTGCGGGCACGCCGCGCGCGATTCATACGATCCGGATCGTGGGCCACGCCGATAGCGCGGGCAGTGATGCTTACAACCTGCGTCTCGGACAGCAGCGTGCTGATGCCGTGCAACGCGAGGTTGTCGCGGCGATAGATCGTTTGCGACCAGGTCACTCCCGGACGTTAAGCATCGTCACGCAGAGTCTGGGCGAGGCGAGGCCGATCGCCGACAACACCACGCCTGAAGGCCGCGCGCGCAACCGTCGTGTCGAAGTCACGCTCGTCGGGCGGTGAGGAACTTGGGCGCCCAGGCTAATCTCTTCGTTCGCAGCAACCGCCAGCGCTTTCTGAACGAGCTGAAGGAGTTTGTTCGCATTCCTTCCATCAGCTCGCAGCCCAAACACGCCCGCGAAGTAAAACGCTGCGCCGGCTGGCTGGCGAATCACCTGCGCCAGATCGGACTGGAAAACGTACGTGTGATCGACACGCCGCGCCATCCGATCGTCTACGCCGATTGGTTGCACGCTGCTGGTCCAACCGTGTTGGTCTACGGCCACTATGACGTGCAACCCGTGGAGCCGCTCAACGAGTGGCGGACGCCGCCTTTCGAACCAACCATTCGCGATCAAAATCTCTATGGCCGCGGCGCGTGTGACGACAAAGGTCAACTCTTCGCACATCTCAAGGCAATCGAATTCTATCTGCGCAATTCGCGCCGGCTGCCGGTGAATGTGAAGTGTTTGTTTGAAGGCGAGGAGGAAATCGGCAGCCCAAATCTGAAACCATTTGTCGCACGCGAACGACGTGCGCTGGCGTGCGACACCGTCGTGATGTCTGACACGCGAATGCTCGGACCCGATCGTCCCGCAATCACGTACGCGCTGCGTGGTTCGTTGAGTCTGGAGCTTGAAGTCAAAGGCGCGCGGGGTGATCTGCACTCGGGCAACTATGGCGGCGCGCTTCACAACCCGCTTCAGGCGCTCTCGGAAATCATCTCGCGGCTTCACGACTCGCACAGTCGCATCGCCGTTCCGGGTCTTTACGATCGCGTGCGCTGCTGGAGCAGGCGAGAGCGTGAGTACATGGCGCGCTTTGGCCCATCAGACAAAGAGATCTTACATCACGCGCAAGCAACTCGCGGCTGGGGAGAACGCGGCTACACGCTTTACGAGCGAACGACAATTCGTCCGGCGCTAAACGTGACAGGCATTACGGGAGGACACCAGGGAGCGGGAGGCAAGTCAATTGTGCCGGCGCGTGCAATTGCGAAGATCGACATTCGACTTGCTCCCGATCAGGATCCAGCAGAAGTCGAACAACTCTTTCGTGCACAAGTCTGCCGCCTGACACCCGCGACAGTTCGCAGCGAAGTGCGGACTTTCTTTCGCACAAAACCGGCGCTCGTCAATCGCCAACACCCGGCGATGCGCGCGGCGTTGGCTGCGTATCGACAGGGTTTTGGGGTCGCGCCGGTCTTTGTTCGTTCCGGTGGCAGCATCCCGGTCGTAAACGAGTTTCAGGAGCTACTCGGCGCGCCGACCATTCTCATGGGCTTTGCGTTGCCAGACGACAGGATTCACGCGCCCAACGAGAAGTTTCACCTGCCGAACTTCTTCAAAGGCGTTGCGACGTGTGTCTCTTTCCTGCGCGAGATCTCTGTGCAACCTTATTGCCAAACGAAAATCGGCGCGCTACGTTCACGAGATGTCGTCCATCGGCTTTGCTCCGCGGTCGGGCAGTGAAGTGGAACAACTGCGCTCCGCGTACCGATCACTAAACGATGTCGCCCGAAATCTTGTCAGTGCGGAGAGGTGTGTGAAGATTGAGGAACTGAGGATGGCCGAGCATCACCTGCGCGCAGCGGAGTGGCACCTGGCGCAGGCGAAAAGGACCATCGCCGAAATCGGTCAGACAAAACGATAGCCGCTGACTTTTGTGCCTTTTGTGGCTACCCATAACTCACCAAGTCCGTTTCGTCCCAAACTTATTGACCCGCCTCCGGATGCGTGCCTAATCTCGCGCGCCTAAAACTCTCCCCAACTGGAAACTGACTCGTTGCTCATAAGGAGTACGCCCACATGCGACACGATCACTTACGGCACATTGGATACGCAGCGCTGCTGATCAGCGCACTTGCTTTTTCGGCTTGCGAACCGGTTGAACCAAACAAAGCAACTGCAACTACGGCAGCAAACGGCAAGATTCCCGTCACGACCTCCTCCGAAGAAGCTCGAAAGGAATTTCTCGCCGGACGCGATCTCCAGGAAAAGCTCCGGATCACGGATTCCATTGCGCACTTCGACAAGGCGATCTCGCTCGATCCGAATTTCGCACTCGCCCACCTCAATCGCGCAAACGTCTCGCCTACGGGTAAAGAGTTCTTCGAACACCTGAAGCACGCCGTGTCGCTCGCCGACAAAGCGTCAGACGGCGAACGCATGCTAATCCAGGCGGCGGAAGCAGGCGCCAATGCAAATCCGACGAAACAGAAAGAGATTCTCGAAAAGCTGGTGGCTGCTTATCCCAACGACGAGCGTGCGCACTTCAACCTCGGCGGTTATTACTTTGGTCAGCAGGATTTCACTCAGGCGATCGATCACTACAAGAAAGCGACAGAACTCGCGCCCTACTATTCCACCGCTTTCAACATTCTCGGTTACGCCTATCGACAGAACGAGGCGTATAGCGACGCGGAAAACGCATTCAAGAAATACGTCCA
>Ga0114129_10011104_pt1 | contig 12833 bp, 7 predicted proteins | sample RhiMetdeltSRZDD1_FD_80071 | JGI IMG/M metagenome (GOLD analysis project Ga0114129, IMG submission 80071) | Populus rhizosphere microbial communities from Tennessee, USA - Rhizosphere MetaG P. deltoides SRZDD1 (version 2) (version 2) | ecosystem: Host-associated > Plants > Roots > Rhizosphere >...
ACGATGGCCGTCCATTCATCGTGATGGAGCTCGTGCAGGGGTGGACGCTGAACAAATATCTGGAGCGTCCAGAAGCAGCCGACATCGAGAAGAAGATCGACCTGATGCTGCAAATCTGCGCCGGCCTTCACGCCGCGCACACCCATGGCATCTTCCACCGCGACGTGAAACCGGGCAACCTGCTGGTCGGACAGCACGGCGAGTTGAAGATTGTCGACTTCGGGATCGCGCGCCTCGCCTCCTCGAACATGACCGCGAGCGGTCTGATCGTTGGAACCCCCGACTATATGTCTCCCGAACAGGCGCGCGGACCGGACGTGGATCAACGGTCCGATATCTTTTCCGCCGGCGCTGTTTTCTACTTGATGCTCACCGGGCGCAAGCCGTTCGCGGCGGCCGATCCAATTTCGGTGCTGGCGAAGGTCCAGTCGGAAGCGCCGATCCCGATTCGCGACACCGAGGCTCCATCATCTCTCACGCGCCTGGTCATGAAGGCGCTCGCGAAGGATCCGGCGGAACGCTATCAGTCATGCGCTCGAATGATCGCCGAGCTCGAGCACGTCAAGCGCGACCTCGAGGCAGAAACAAAGCAGTGGGTCGACGAATGCGGCCAACGCTTGAAGACACTCGAGTCGCTCATCGCCGAGCGGCGGACGTTGATCGGGGCGCTCGACATCGTTCCCTCGCCGGCTGATGTCGAAGGGACGCGGGCCGAGCTGGTTGCGCAGCTCGCCTCGCTCACCGAACCGCATCGCCAGCGTGCAGTCACGCCGCTCGTCGCTGAAATCAGAAAACAACACGACGAGGCGGCGAGTCAGGTGGAGCGTTGGCATCGTGCGCTAAACAGCCTCGAAGAGGGACTGCGAATTGCGTCCAGCGGCGCGATGCAGGAGGCGATCCCGCATTTCGAGGCCGCGCTGCAGATTGAGCCGACGTCGCGCCGAGCGGCGGTGGAAGCAGATAACTGCCGGGGGCTGATTGCGGCTCAGCGCCAGATCGACGATCGCGCGCGCGCATTGCTCGAGGAGGCGAAACGAGCCGCCGCAGCGAAGCAGTGGCAGGCCGTCATCGTGTTGTGCGACGACGCGTTGTTGTTGGACAACCGGGCGGAGGACGCCACGGCGCTGAAGCGTACTGCCGTCGCTGCGATCGAAGCTGAAGCGCGCGAGCGCAGGGCGGAATGCGAACGCGCGCTTGCGCGCGCCGAAACCCTCCGCACCAAAGGGCGGTTCGACGACGCCAGCCGAGAAATCGCGAGAGCAAGAGAGCTGTATCCGCTCTACCCTGCCGCCGAGATCGGCGCCGTCGAGGATCGGCTGAGAGCCTCCGTTGCCGAAGCTGAGCGCGAGGCACTCTGGAGCCGGCAGGCAGCGGACGCCATTGCGGCGGCGCGTGGCACGTTTGCCGCCGGGCGCCGTGAGGAAGCGCTCGTGGAGCTCCGATCGTTTCATACCCGGGTGCCGCACCCGAGCACGGCGGCGGAGATCACCCGCCTCGAGGCAGAAGCGAAGCGGCTTGCGATTGAAGAACGCCGCGCTGCTGAGGCAGCCGAACACGCGAAGGCTGCCGAACGGGCATTGAGCAGTGGTGAACCGGAACGCGCGTTGGAGCTGGCGGGACGGGCACTCGCAATCGATCCCGGGCATGTGGTCGCCCGCAAGATTTCGGGACTCGCCGGCGCCGAAGTCAAACAGCGGGCCGAGGCCAAAGCGCGGGAAGCCCGGGCTGCCCGGCATATCGACGATGCCAAAGAACAACTTGCACGAGGCAAGTTTCAGAAAGCGCGCGAGCTCGTCTCGGCGGCCGCCGATCTGACTCCGGGGAACGCCGAGCACAAGCTGCTGCTGTCTCGCATTCAGAAAGAAGAGACACGAGTCGCGGAGGAGGCCGAGCGGCAACGTCTTGCGAAGCAGCGAGCGAAAGCTGTCGCGCCGATGCTCGAACGCGCCCGAGCCGAAGCCGCGCGGGGCGAGTACGAGCGCGCGGCCTGGACGGCAGAAAACGCGCTTGCTGTCGATCCCGAATGTGGCGAGGCGCAGCAAATCCTGCACGACGCGCGCGCCCAGCTCCAAGCAAGACCCGTCGATGCCGACGATACCGTCGACCTCACGAAGGACACCGAGCGAAAGAGCGTCTCCGACGAGGACACCGTGTCGTTCACCCGGCCCATCGGGGTTTGGGAGCGGCTGACTGACGCGGTCAAGAAGTGGACGCAAGGTGACGGACCCGCGACGCAGCCGACACAGTCGGCGACGGATCGAAAGCAAGCTAAGACCCATTTGGTGAAACAAGGGGACGGACCACGTGGCTAAGCTACTGATTTTTCGCGGTGACACGCAGCTCGACGAACGTGAACTGACCGGCAAGACCGTCCGCATTGGCCGCGCGCCGCAGAACGATCTCGTCCTGGAAGATCCAGGAAAGGGTGTATCGCGCAATCACGCCGAGATCCGGTTTGAAGGTGGTCGCTACACGCTCGTCGATCTTGGCAGCCAGAATGGGCTCTGGGTTTCAGGATCGCGTGTGCCGTCGGTTGTTCTCGAACCCGGCGTCAGTGTGGCGGTTGGCCCATATCGGCTGATGATGGAGGCTCCGGTTGCCGTCACTCCTGCCGGCGGAGTGGTGCCGATCTCGGCCCTCGATACGGGACCAATGGAGCCGACGCAGTTTTCCGTGGCTGTCCCGCTCAATCTGGAAAGTCTGGGCTCCGCGCCAAAGACTCAGGACTCCGCGCCCAAGCCGATCGAGCAGCGCCCTGTGGTCAAGGAACCGCGTAAAGAAGGGACGGTCAAAAAGCCCGTCAAGCAGGTGACCGTCGTCACCCAAGGGGAGGCGGCTCCTTCGCTGAACGTCCGAATCCTTATTGGCATTTCGGCGCTGGTGTTGCTGGTTGTGCTCGGCGTTGTCGGATACAAGATGACGCGAAAGCCGGCGCCGCCTGCGTGGGATGCTAGTGTTGCGCAGGCATTGATCGCGAGCGGAAAGTGCCAGGAGGCGCTGGACACGCAAATCAATCCGGCGTTGCAGAAAGATCCGAACAACCAGCAGGCGACAACGCTGAAGGACGAATGTAATCGGACGTTGGCTCAAGTCACCTCCGTAGCGACGTCCTCAATACCGCCTGCGACTCCGACAGCCGATGACAGATTGAACGAGGCCGAACCGCTGCTGCAGACCAACGTCGCTGCGGAATGTCAAAAAGGGCTCGACATAATCAACGCCGTCGCCGCCGAGGATGCAAATAATCAGCGGGCGAAGGACATGGCTGTGAGAGCCAACGCGTGCATCAATCCGATAGCGAAACCCGGCCCTTCCGCTATTGCATCCGCGGAGAAGCCAGCGGTGCCTGTTTCACCGTCACAGGGTGGGCTCGACGTCATCCAGGGCGAGACCGACAAGGCTTACAAAGCGCGGATAGCCGTAGCGAGGAAGAAGTACGACGACGCGGTTGCCGTGCTCAATAGCCAAAAATACCAGCAGGCAATGGCGCTCTTCAACGAATTGACGAACGAAGTGCCGAGCGGATACTTGGAGTTGCAGCAGCAACGAGAGGCAGCGCGCGCCGCCATGCGCGCCGAGGGGAAAGCTGCCCTGGAGACCGCACAAGCTGCCGACGCCAGGGACAACTACGATCAAGCCATTGCGGGATACCGGAACGCTCATCAGCTCGATCCGAGCATCCAGGTCGACGCCTTGATTCAGCGCGTGACCGATCGCAAGCTTGCGCTGGGACGGAAAAAATGCACGGACGGAACAACCGACTTCGCAATTGGGAATACCTCGGCGGCCGTCAGTGAGTTGACGGACGCCCTCCGACTGCTGCCGCAATCGGATCCGTGCTACGCGAAAGCCAAAGACGCATTGCAGAAAATCCAAAAATAGCTTCGGACCTGGAGTCGCCTATGTATCGTGCGCTCGCAGCTGTTCTTGTGTTGGGGATGGCGTGCTTATTTACCACAGCACATCCTGGTGCCCAAGCCGGATCCGATCCTTGGTATGGGCTGCAGGCCAGACCCCAGAACCTCGACGAGCCGAAAGTGTTCACCGGTGCGTTCCAGATTCAGCTCCCCAAGAACTGGCATCTTGCGCCTGGTTACACGGGCACGATTTTTTCGATCGTCGAAAACACCAAAAAATGGCAAACGGGTGGGGTGATCACACTCGAGCACCAGCGGCTCCTGGCGTCACTCGAGCCCTCAATGATGGCGACCGCCAGCGAAAGGTTCTTGAAAGATGCGCAGGATCGCGAGGCGCAAGGCAAGCAGTTCAACGTCTCCCTCAAGAACGGGGCCAATGGTCCTGTGATTCTGATTCAGTACGATCGGCCCGGTGTGTCAGGCAGCGACGATCACGTCGCCCAGTATTTGATTCCGGTGGGACTGGTCCTGTACCGAGTGGTTTGCGTTGCCCCCACCGCGACAATCGAGAAATACCGGCCGATGTTTGCTCACGTCGCCGCGTCGTTCAAGACAGCGAAAGCCGGATCGTAGCGGCCGTCGCTACTTGAGCAATGACGGCGGCTGCTGAACCTGGGTCACCGCTCCCTTTGCGTCGACAACGCGGCGTGCCAGGTAGTTGACGACTTTCGCATCCGTGCGAATAGCAGTCAGGTACGCGGAGCGAAGCAGCTGCTCCTTGCGCCCACGCAATGCCTGCGTAATTTGATCGCGAACCCCTGGCGTCGAGAGATCGCGTTGCCCCGCCGGCTCGTGTCCGACGACGAGAACGATCGTGTAAGCGCCGCCAGTATTCACGACGTTGACGGCACCGGGATTCTTGTTCAACACCGCGTCGCGAAGCGCCGGCTGTACCTGTTTGAGCTTCGAGAGTGGCACCAGCCCCATATCGCCTCCGCGCGGCGCCGACTCCGGGTCCTCTGAATAGCCTGCAGCGAGATCACGGAACGAGGCACCGGCCTTGAGCCGCTCCATCAACATGCGCACCTTCGCGACCGCCGCTTGCGGCGTCGTGGCATCGTCGCCGGTGCCGTTTGCTATCTGCGAATCGCGTACCGGTGTGACGACAATCTGCGCGATGCGGTACGACTCTTCAGGTACGTTGAACTGTGCGCGAGCGGCGCTGAAGAAATCAGTGACTTCCTTGTCGGTCACCGTGATCTTCGATCCGACTTCCTGCTCGAGAACCTTCTGTGTCACCAACTCGCGGCGCAGCCCTTCGCGCATGTCTGCTGGGGTCAGTTTGCGCTTGGTCAACTCCTGCTGGAATGCTTCCTCTGTGAGGTTTTTCTTGGCGCTCGCGTACGCGGTATCCAGCTCACTCTGCGGAACGTCGACTTTGAGCGCGGCCGCCTTGGCAAGCAGGATCTGCTGAACGATCAAGTCATTGAGCAGCGTCAGCTTCGCCGCCAACGCCTCCTCGTCAGACAACGGTTGCGACTCGTCCTGCGACCGACGATACGCCTTGTCTACATCCTCGCGCGTGATCGTCTGTCCATCGACGATCGCCCAGGTATCAGCCGTGACCTTCGGTTCGGCTGGCGTTGACGGAGACTTGGATCGGCACGCCATGACCAGGCAAACGACCAGCAACACCATTGGCAACGGACACGCGCGGCCACACCGCAGGAACCATTTCGATGACGACATAGTGGATGAGCGTACTACAAGGCTGGAAACAAGTAGTATACGCTCTACGTCTAACGCGCCGGTGGACAAGTCCTGAGTCGAAATGACTTCTCGAAAACCGCTTCGTCTCTGGCCCGGTGTCATTGCGGCGATTCTCCTATGCGTGCTGAGATTCGTCGTCCCACCGCTCGCGCCCGGCCTCGCCTTCTACGCAGCGATCGGCGCACTGGCCTGCGCGCTGGCGATTCTCGTGTGGTGGGTGTTTTTCAGCCGGGCGCTCTGGTTAGAGCGTGTGGGCGCGATCGTGCTGATGGTCGTCGCACTCCTTGTGATGTGGCCCTTCGTCCACATCTCGATTCGAACAGCGATGATGGGCAACATGCTGCCCATCTATGCCATCTTCATCCTGACACCTGCGCTTGTCGTCTGGGCAGTCGCGACGCGGAATCGTTCTGATGGCGTTCGTCGCATCGCGTTGATTGCGACGCTTCTCCTCGCCTCCGGTTCGTTCACATTTCTTCGGACCGGCGGAATCAGAGGGGGCGGTTCGGAGTTGGCGTGGCGTTGGTCGGAAACACCCGAGGAACGTCTCCTCGCTCAAACTGCGAATGAACCGGTCACCCTCCCTCAGCCGGCTTCTATCCCGTCACCGACACCGGTAGCCGAAGAGCCGACACCAGCCGCACGAGCACGTGTCGCACCGGCACCGACGCCTGAATTACCTGCACCGACCGTGTCACTCAAGTCCGAATGGCCAGGGTTCCGTGGGCCTGGTCGGGACGGTGTTGTTCATGGCGCGCCAATCAATACAGATTGGACCTCGTCGCCACCGGTTCGGATTTGGCATCGGCAAGTCGGGCCGGGGTGGTCATCGTTCGCGGTCAGCGGAGATCTTTTCTACACGCAGGAGCAGCGGGGCGAGGACGAGATCGTTGCGTGTTATCGGGTCGGCACCGGCCAACCGGTATGGATGCATCGAGACAAGGCTCGCTTCTGGGAGTCGAACGGGGGAGCTGGACCGCGAGCGACGCCGACGCTCAGCAACGGACGCGTCTACGCCTTTGGTGCAACTGGTCTCCTGAACGTCCTCAACTCGGCGAACGGCGCCGCGATATGGAAACGCGACGTGGCGTCCGACGCGAATCAGAAAATTCCGATGTGGGGATTCTCGAGTTCACCGCTGGTGATCGGCGACCTTGTCGTCGTGGCCGCCTCGGGAAAGCTCGCTGCCTACGACATCGCCAGCGGAAGGCCGCGGTGGTTTGGTCCGGATCGTCCAGGCAGTTACAGCTCGCCACATCGAGTGATGGTCGACGGCGTCGAGCAGATCCTCATGCTGACCGCGGCCGGCGCCACCAGCGTCGCTCCCGAAGACGGCACGGTGCTCTGGGAGTACACCTGGCCGGAAGGTACGACCATCGTGCAGCCGGCTCAGACGGCGGACGGCGATATTCTCATCAATGCACTGGCCGCCACCGGCGGTCTCGGCGTCCGCCGCCTCAATGTCACCCACGGGTCCGCAGGATGGACCGTCACCGAGCGCTGGACATCGACGGGATTGAAGCCGTACTTCAACGACTTCGTCGTCCACAAGGGGCACGCCTACGGCTTTGACGGCAGTATCCTCTCTTGCATCGATCTTCAGGACGGCAAGCGCAAGTGGAAGGGCGGACGGTACGGAGACGGCCAGCTTGTGCTGCTCGCGGATCAGGACTTGATCTTCGTAGTATCTGAAGAAGGTGAACTTGCCCTCGTGAAGGCGATTCCCGATCAATTCAGCGAAGTCGCACGGTTCAAAGCCATCGAAGGGAAGACCTGGAACCATCCAGTCCTGGTTCGCGACACGCTGCTCGTCCGAAACGGCGAAGAGATGGCGGCGTTCAAGTTATCACTCACAGGACGCTGAAGCGGTCGGGATCGCCTTCTCACTGATTCTCTGTGTATGCGGATCGCGCAGCGTTCGCAAGGCCATTCGCGCGCGGCCAACCCGGATGTTGGGCCTGAAATTCGCTCTGAACAGTCGTCGCGACCTCATCCGCTGATTTGCCTTCAGCTTTGAGCGCGCGAACGCGCGCCTGCACCGCTTGCATGATCGACCGGTTGGTCGCGATGATCGTGCCTGGTCCCACCTCTCCATGTGCCGGCACGATGGTTTGCGGTTTCAGTGCCTCGAGCGTGTCGAACGCCGCAAGCCACGCCTTCATGCTCGAGACGGCGGTGGCCGCGAGAAACGAATTGTTCATGACGACATCGCCAGTGAACAGAACGTTGTCTCCTTCGACGAAGAACGCCGTGTCCCCTTTCGTGTGAGTCGGCCCCACGAGCAGGAAGCGCACGCGGACATCACCAAGATCGAGCGTGAAGTTGCGCTCGAACGTGATCGCGGCCGGACGACGGGCCGCATCTTTCAGGATCTCGGCCGTCGCCGGCGATCGTCCTGAGAACATCTGCACCATCTGCATGCCGCCCTGCTCGAATTCAGCTTCCTGGATTGTCGAATTGACGTACTTCGCGGAGGCAGGAAAGGCGATGTAGCCGGTCGTGTGTTCGGCATGAAAGTGCGTCGATCCGATGAAGAGCTCGGAGTTCTTGCTGATTTTGCCGACCTCGCGAAGTACTGTCTCACCGTTCCGACGTCCAAGTCCCGGATCGATGACGAGCGTTCCCCGCGATCCGACAACGATGCCGACGTTCGGTACCAGACCGACGTTGTTGTCCGGGATGACGTAGGTGTGCGGGCCCAGTTTCACCGTGGCGTTTTCTTTGACGAGCGGGTCAGGGGCAGGGCCGCGTTGCGCGATCAAGATCGTCATTGCGAGCGTGCAACTGATCGTCACCAGTGCGAGAGCGAAAATACGCCGCATACGAACTCCTTCGAGATTCGCCTATCCGTGTTCTTCCGTGTTCATCCGTGGCTCAGGCCGATCTTTCGGACGAAAGCAGGCCAACGTGACGACGCGCGGAGCGCCGGCGCGTACGGGCCGCCTACGAGAACCATCATCAAAAACGGATGCCGCTGATCGACAAGAAGGTCCATGAAGTCGAACGCCCGATCCGTCTCGCCGCTCGCCAGATGATACAGCGCGTGCCCTACGGCATTGCCGTATTCCTCGGGGGCGCCAGCGTCCGCCATCAAATCTGCCGCACGAGCGGTGTCTCCCTTTCGTCGGAGCAACCCGGCAAGAAGACCCGTGCTGGCCGCATGCCACATCAAGAGGCTATGGAAACGCTGTGCAAACGCGAGCGCCTGCTCGAGTGGCGCGTGCGCGACGTTCAATGCGAGGAGCCCATAGGTGCCGGGGTAATCAGGCGCCAGTTCCATCAGCGTGTCGACGGCCTTCGAAGCCTGCTCATCTTGACCCGCCGAGGTCAGCGACGCCGCGAGTCCCACACGGATGATCATGTTCAGCGGATCCTGATCGATCGCGCGGTGGTGTTCGGTGATCGCCTCCTCCGCCCGTCCCGTCAGTCGGAGGTTGAAGTACCCGTTCATATGTCGAATGACGGGCGTCACCGGTTCTCTCGCCATCGCGGCCGCGAATTGCCGTTCGCCTTCCGCCCAGTCGTAATCGTAAACGTTGGCGACGACACCGAGCCAGGCGTGTGCCTCGGGAAGCGACGGGTCGAGGTCGACCGCGCGCGCGAGCGATGGGCGGATACGCGCTGCGGCCAATTGCGCGTCCCGACCCTTGCCGCTGGCGACAATGTGAAACATCTCGGCGAGCCCTACGTATGGCAACGCGAAACGAGGGTCGAGAGCCGTCGCCTGCTCGTAGCACTTGAGGCCCTGTGCGAACCGTTGTCGTGTCAACCCTTGCCAGACATGATGGCGCGCCATCATGTAGGCCTCGTACGCGGCCACCTTGGGCGTATACGAGGATGAGGGTGCCTTTATCGAAAATCGGCCACGAAGCTCGCTGACGAGAGCGGATGCGATCTCGTCCTGGACGGCGAAGACATCGGCCAGCTCGCGATCGTAGCGCTCAGACCACAACTGAAATCCGTTGGAGACATCAATCAGCTGTGCCGTGACGCGAATCCGGCTGCCCGCGCGCCGAACGCTGCCTTCGAGTACGGTGTTGACGGCCAGCGCGTCCGCAATCTGCCTGATTGGCACCTGTCGCCCCTTGAATGCGAACGCCGACGTCTTTGCGATCACTTTCAACTCCGGAACATGGGCGAGGGCATTGATGATCTCTTCGGTCAAACCGTCGCTGAAGTATTCCTGTTCCGGGTCCGAGCTGAGGTTGGTAAATGGCAGGACCGCGATCGACGCTCCGCCCATCGGAGCGTCGCCAATTTGTTCCAGGGCCGTCTTCAGTTCGGCAGCCGTTTGATAACGCCGCGTCGGCGATTTTTCCAGACAGCGCTTCACCACGCTGATCAATGCTGGAGGCGCGTCGAGCGGAGACGGATCGTCGCGCAGCACGGCCGTGAGGGTTTCGATGGCGGACGGAGCAACGAACGCGCGTCGTCCCGACAGCATCTCGTAGAGTACGGCGCCGAAGCTGAAGATGTCGGAGCGCCCGTCGGCGGCTCGTCCTTGCGCTTGTTCCGGCGACATGTACGCGGGCGTTCCTGTCACGCTTGTCTCTGCCGTGATCGTCGAGTCAGCCGTCACCGCCGTGCGAACCTTCGCGATGCCGAAGTCGAGGAGCTTGGCCCGTCCCTCCGACAGCAGGATGTTTGCCGGTTTCAGATCGCGATGGATGACGCCTTTGCCATGTGCCGCTTCGAGCGCGTCCGCAATCTGGAGCGCAATCCGCACCGCGGCGGCGGGGGCCATCGGCCCGGAGAGAGGCGTGCCGTCGATGTACTCCATGACCAGGTAATCGCTGCCGATGTCGTGCAGCGTGCAGATGTGCGGGTGATTCAGCCCTGCGATCGTGCGTGCCTCGCGCTCGATCGTTTCGCCAGGCACACGCAGCCTCTTGATCGCAACGATACGATCGAGCCGGGTGTCTCGAGCCTTCCACACGTCTCCCATAGCGCCCGCGCCGATTTCGGAGATGAGGACGTAAGGGCCGACGCGGCTTCCGGTCTCCCAGGTGGTCACGACGTCGAGATTGTAGTGTGAAGCCCCCCTGACGCGCCGTTTAGAGCGTCACGACCTGGCCGGTCCTGACGCTCTCGTCCGCCGCGAGCACGATGCGCAGGCTGTTGACGGCATCCTGCATGTGATCCGACAGATCGATATCCTGCTGAATGGCGCGTAAGAGGTACGCCTGTTCGCGATCGCACAACGCTTGATGATCCGGTTCGTCTTCCGTGCTGATCCACTCGTCCGGTTTGACGAACTCATTGTTGGCGTCGATATCACTCCGATGAAGCCGGATGCGGTTCGTCTTCGTGTGGCTGTCGATGTCGGCTGATCCCGAGGCGTTGTCTGCATCCTTGTCCTTGACGATCGAGACGCAGCCGCGTGGTCCAATGACGTCCTTCACGAAGAACGCCACCTCACTCATCATCGGTCCCCAGCCCGCTTCGTACCAGCCGACCGATCCGTCATCGAACGTGACCTGAAGCTGGCCGTAGTTGTACATCCCGGGCTTGAGCTCGTCGCTCATCCGCGCACCAATCGCGCAGACCTTGGTCGGCGTCGCACCAGTCATCTGGCACATGACGTCGACGTAGTGCACGCCGCAATCCACAATCGGACTCATCGACTTCATCAGATTACGGTGAACGTTCCACATCACGCCATGACTCTGCTGATTCAGGTTCATCCGCATCACCAGCGGCTTGCCCAGCGTGCGCGCGAGTTCGATGAACCGAATCCACGCGGGGTGAACACGGAGGATGTATCCGATCACGAGCTTTCGCCGCTTGGCCAGGGCCATGTCGACGATGCTCTGTGCTTCCTCGACGGTTTCGGCGATCGGCTTTTCGCAGAAGACGTGACAACCCGCGTCGAGCGCAGCTTTCGCGTACGCGGCATGTGTCTCGGGATAGGTATTGATGCTGACCACGTCCGGCTTGGTCGACTTGAGCGCGTCATAGTAGTCGCTGAATTCCGGGACGCCGCCTAATTCCTTACTGATCGCCTGCCGCGACGCGGGACCGCGACTGACGACGCCGACTAACCGGAATTCAGGCATCTTGTGATAGGCGCGCGCGTGGCTGGCGCCCATATTGCCGCAACCGGCAACGAGCACTCGAAGTGGACTGGTCATGGTGCAACCTTATCGTACGAGTCCACTGAAATTGCTGATTTCTGATTGCTGAATGCTGATTGATCTGTGAGTGTTAAGATCCGGCCTTCGTACGATGGACACGAATAGGGGATTGTCGCTCATCCCGCCGCGAGTGGTGCCGATTCTCGATCCCGGATTTCGTCCTGCCGTTCTCGCGGTGCGCGCATACCAAGCGCTCGTTGACGAGGCGCGCGGGTCGATCCCGGTTCGACTTGCACTCGAGCAGGCGGACGGGACCGTATTTCGTTTCGACATGCACGTCTTGCCCGATGCGCATCCGCAGGCTGCGGCGAACTTCGTGTTCCTCGAACGGTTGGTCAAGTTTCTCCTGTGGTCCCGCGGCGGTTGGCGGATCTACGTGGACGGTCCCGCGTCACTCCAGGCACAGCTCGCCGCGTACTATCGCGAGACTGCCACCGGGAAGTTCGACGCGCACCTGGTCGCCGAGCGAATGTTCGACCATCCGCTCGAAGTCGTTCGCACAACCGACCTGCCGCCGGCGCGCGCGAACACGCGGCCGCTCGGAAGGCATCTTGACGGCTGTCGAATCGGCTTCGATCTTGGCGGCAGCGATCGAAAGGTTGCGGCCCTGGTCGATGGTAGCGTCGTGTTCAGCGACGAGACGGTCTGGGATCCGTACTACAAGCCGGATCCGCAGTATCACTACGATGGGATCATGGATTCGCTCGCCAGGGCCGCCGCCCATTTGCCCCGTGTCGATGCCATCGGCGGGAGCGCTGCCGGCGTTTACGTGAACAACCGCGTCAAGGTCGGATCGCTCTTTCGCGGCGTTCCCGATGATGCGTTTGCCGCGCGGGTGCGCGATCTCTTTCTCGAGATTCAGAAAGCGTGGCACGGCGTACCTTTCGAAGTGGTCAACGACGGAGAGGTGACGGCGCTCGCCGGCTCGATGTCGCTCGGCGAGAATGCCATTTTGGGGATCGCATTCGGGACGAGCACGGCGGCTGGTTATGTCACGCCAGACGGGAACATCACGTCGTGGCTGAACGAACTGGCCTTCGTCCCCATCGACTACAATCCAACCGGTCCGACT
>Ga0114129_10011107_pt1 | contig 12833 bp, 4 predicted proteins | sample RhiMetdeltSRZDD1_FD_80071 | JGI IMG/M metagenome (GOLD analysis project Ga0114129, IMG submission 80071) | Populus rhizosphere microbial communities from Tennessee, USA - Rhizosphere MetaG P. deltoides SRZDD1 (version 2) (version 2) | ecosystem: Host-associated > Plants > Roots > Rhizosphere >...
ATCGAATTCCCGGCGCATTAGAGCGATTGAGCTGGCGAAAACTGCTACGGCGTCTTGTCATTGTCGTTGTGGTTATAACGCTCTCGTACCATGCATTGATTTTGTTTCGCATTACAAAGTTGAGACACTCGAATCCTTCGACCACAAACTTGATAGAGCAACGCGCCGGATCGACAAAAGAGCGCGGGCGCGAACCGGAGATAACACGGACGTGGGTTCCGTACCATAATATTTCGCCGCAGCTTGTGCGCGCTGTCCTGGCGGGCGAGGACCTCAGGTTTTCTCGCCACGCCGGGATTGATTGGCAAGGGATAAGCCTTGCCATGAAAAAAAACTGGCAGGAGAAAAGGTTTTCCCGCGGAGGCTCGTCAATCACCCAACAATTGGCTAAGAATCTATTTTTATCACCGTCCAAGAACCCGGTGCGCAAATTACATGAAATGCTGATCGCTTGGGAGATGGAACGAATCTTGGGAAAACGCCGAATCCTGGAGATATATTTAAACGTGATCGAATGGGGAGATGGAATTTACGGAGCCGAAGCTGCGGCCCGTCATTACTTTGGCGTATCTGCCGCTTCTCTAAACGAGGAGCAAGCCATTTTTTTATCTGCGATTATACCTGCGCCACTTAATGGTTATAACCCGAATGATAGATCCTACTATTTACGACACCGGGTCAATGTGATTCGAAGTCTCATGAAACATCCATTTTTGCGAACGGCCCCGCAGTTTTAGCGACCATTATCATGAGACCGGAAAAACCGGGGGCTAACAACAATCTCTGATCCCTGATAGGCTATCCCGCGCCATGGATCAGGCTCCGCAATTGGCTGATCAAGCGATGAGCATGTTGATAAAGAAAGAAGGTCTAGACGAGGACACATTCATCATCAGTATAATAGAGTCAGTATCCGGGAAGAAGGTGTTGCCAACGATTTGGCAGCCTCCGGGTAAATGAAAAGCCTAACGAGTCGTTAGATCGGAGCCGCCGATCCACCTGTTGTTATGACACAGGTATCCGCAGCTAGTCTGCGTCAACGGCGGCCCGGCCAACTCGAAGTTAGGCGCCTGTCCGTACCGAAAATTTCATCTTGGCGATGAAGAACCCATTCTTTGATGATGCGCATCTGACCTCCCATATCCGCCACTGACCGCAGGCTGGCGCCAACCTCTCCGTAGACACTCAAATCCTTAAGGGTAGAATAACCTGGCGCAATCTGCTTTTCATCTTTCTGATTCCGCACGCTTTCGACCATCTCCCGCGCTTTTTTTCGGTCTCTTGCGCATAGAGACCGAAAAAAAGCGGGGGAGATCGCGTAAAGTTCAGTAAAATCAATGCATGCCTGAACCTCCGGAACCAGGCATCTATCAACTCAGAGCCGTCCTGCTCGGGATCAGTCCGATCATTTGGAGACGATTCCTCGTCAGAGGTGATTCAATCATTGCTGATTTACACGTCACGAACTCGTCCGCAGATCCTAGCGGCGGACGTCCAGGGAAGATCATGGCGAGTTGCTCCAGGTGTGCCAGTCGTGCCCCGAAACGAGCGAATATCGCGCTACTTCCAACGACTCGCGGGCGCACTTGCCCACGCTCTCGGAGATCTCCATCGCCTTCAGTGTGCCGATCAGTCTGTCCCAGGCCGCGCGGACCTCAGCAGGTTCATCCTTGGGGGGCTTACGCCTACGGAGCGCCTCGATGAGAAGCTCGTCGGACTTGTCGAACGGATCCTTGCGCTCATGTAGCGCGCGCAGCAATTCTGCGGCAATGCCGGGCCGCCCAAACAGGATGGCCAGCATCAATAGGCATGTCTTATCGCGTCCTTCGCGCTCGAACGCATCGATCTCCTCGGCCGACTTTCCGGCCTTGATAACCCGGTAGACGTTGACGAGGCGTTTAGCGATGCGTGGCGTGGGCAGGAGTGGAACTAACTGAGTGATGAACGCGCGTTCGGTGTCCCCGATGCGCACGGGGGCCGACGGAGGGCGTCCTGCTTTCGCCGCGGTCGGCTGCCCCGCTGGCTTCGACTCGCCGTTCCGATGCTGCCCACTGTCTCCCCCCGTCAACAGTCCGGTTTGGCCAGACCGTCGGCGCGCCTCTTCGGATGGGTCCATTCCCGTGGTCGGCGTCGCGATTGTTGTACGCCCAGCCGGCGTCTTCTGTTCGCCTTCGGCCCCGGCGAGGAAGGCCACGTAGTTGGCGAAGCGATTCGGGTCCATGGGGGCGAGCGCATACGTAATCTGGAAGATCTTCTCGAGATAGCTCTGAGGAGTTGAGGCGCGCAGCCCGTCGCCTCCCTTCCCGTCGCCGCTGGTCAGGAGGTCGTGATAGTAGACCTCGAGCGAGCGCGTCAGCCAGCGCGAGTCCACCGCCACTACCACCACGAAGAGATCGAGCGCGAGCAGCAGGTGTACTGCCTCGAGCATGTTGACCACGTGCGCCGGTCGACAGCGGTCGAGGTCGTCCACGTAAAGAACGATCCGATCGAATGGCCGAATGGCGTCCTTCTCGGAGCCTGGCGCGCCTTTCTTCGCGGCGGATTCGCGCAAGTCTTTCATGTACTCCGACAGCCTGCTGAAATCCTTGTGGACGAGAGAGATGATTCCCTGCTGTGAGCGGTATTGCGTCGATTGGACCCGCTCCTGCAGGAACGCCCCCAGCCTGCGCTGCGGATCGAGCGTGGCCTGCTGGCTGAGCAGTTCGGCCAAGCGAGCGCGAGCCGCGCTCACGCTTGCCTCCGCGCTCTCCAACTCCCGGCGCGCGCGCTCCACCCCTTCGGCTTCTCCGGAGTCGGTCTTTCTCACGTCGTCGAGTTTTTCCTGGTACTTGGTTTGGATCCACTCGAGCCTCTTCGCCAGTCCGTCCACCCGTAGCCTTGCAATCCTCAGCGGCGCCGCAAGGGCCCCAACGAGCCCCGCCACGGTCGCCAGGGTCTTCGAGAGCGGCATCTCCCAAGCCCGCAGTGCGCTCGCGTCCACGAGAAGCCATACCGCAACCGTCATCGCCAGGAGCAGCGCGACGGGTGTCGCAATGTAGAGCAGTGGCTTCTCCAGGAGCGCCGAAGCCATCGTGCGCAGCCGGTTCCCCGATGCGGCGAGCGCGCGCGCCGCGTTCTGGACATCGTTGATGGTCTCGAGCGACTCATGCCAACCGGCGTTCTTGGCCAGGCTCCGCAACTTTTCTGAGGCAAAAGTTTTGACGTAGTTGTTCCACGCCAGCAAGTCACGCTTTTGTTTCAGGTCGAGTTCCGCCATCTCGAGCGCCTGCTGTCCGAGCTGCACCTGTGTTTCGGCCTCGTGGACCGCGCCACGGGCCTGCTCGATCTCCTTCTGAAGGCGCTCGCGCGCCGCCTTGGGGTCTCGTCTTTTATCGGGGGGCGAGACGTTCTCCCATATCGCGTCGAAGATGTTCGTGACCAAGCTGGCCCAGAGGTTCGAGTCGGACGCGTGCCACGCGTTGAACTCGATTTCCACGACCTGCGAGTACAGTTCGGGTCGGCCTTCTTCAATCAGTTCCGCGACGCCCTTCTTGATCTGTTCGATGAAGAAGGACTTGCCGGACCCCCAATCGCCGAGCAACCCGATCGACAGCGGCGGCTGGACGTCCTTGTCCAGGATCAGTCGCGCGAACGCATGGGCCTCCGCATCTACGCCCAGCTTGTCCTCGCCCTTGTCGGTCTCCACCGAGTAGCCAGCTCGCCGAGGCCCCGGCAGAGCGACGTTGGCCTCCCGCCACCAGGCTGCCCATTCCGCCGCCGCGCGGTGATTCGAATCCGACGTCACAAAGGCGTACCAGAGGTCGCGCACCATTTCGAGAGAGCGCCCCGCCGAAGCCACAACGGGCCCGATTCGCTCGTCAGCGCACAGGAGCGCCGCCGTCACCAGATCCCGCCCCCAGACGGGGGAGCGTTCGGCGCTCCCAGCCTTCGGCCGCTGGGCGCGCGCCAACTGCCGCCGCAGGTCTTCGTCGAGCCGCGTCACTTCCGGCGCCGCTCCGGGCGATGACAGGGTAGGCTTCTCTCGAGGCGGCACGAGTTCCACGAAGCGCCTGAAGGCGCGCGAGTCTATAGTCTCCGCCAGATTCCAGATGGCGGTGACCACGTGGGACGGCCCGATCGGCGACGATCCGGCCAGCGCATTGGCGTGTCGTAACGCGTCGACGACACGCGGCTCGACCCCTGGCGACCGCGGGTCGAAATCGGGCGCCGCGCCGGCCGGCGACTGCACGGCCAAAGGCGAATCGTTAAATGCCGCGGCCCAATTGTCGCGATTGATTCGAAACTCCTTGAAGTCGCTGTCATGGAATCCCGGCAGAGAGATGAGCGCTGCCACAACGTGTGCTGTATCGGTCACCTGGGCGGCCGCGTGCGCGCTCTCTTCCGCCTTCTCAAACGCCTCCCGGGCAGACTTTGTGCGTTTATAAGGCCTTTCTCCTTGCGAGGACGGAAGCGGCGCAGTCGGGCCCGTTTTGACCAACCGGTCCAGGTCTCTCCGGGTCAGTCCGCGCCGGCGCAACAGGCCATCCAGGTCCGCATTCGATTTCTCGAACTGCGCGCTTAACCAGGCGCCGGTCGCGTCCGGCGTCGCAATCAGGCCGATGAACAGCGAGTTGAACGAGATCGAGAATGCCTCTTTACCCTCGTTCACATAGGCCGCTCGGGCTACTGCCATTGCCAACTCTTCGCTGATGTCCATCAGCACAGGGGTATCCAAGCCTTCATCCAGAAATGCGACCGTGGCGCTCTTTACGGAAGTCATAGTTTGACCATAGAGGCGGGCGAAGCCATGCGCATCGCAGGTGGAACGGGATTCAGGTTTTCCATCTCATGAGATGCTTCCTTCTCCGTCCGCCTAACATGAATTGTACTGTGTTGTGAGTGTTGACACCGGTGTCCAATAGTAGACACTAGTGGCTACTATTAGACACCGATGCCTGTTGTTACCAGGGCGCTGCTGGTTCTAACTGCAAATTAGACAGAATGCGTATTCTGTCCAATCCAAATAAATATCCCGAAAGATTCTGAAGCGTGCCGTGTCAGCGCGTCCGCGCCAGGTGGTAATGGCCCAGGCTGCATTTTCGTGTTGACCTTAATTCCGGCGATGACTGTCTACCGTAACCTTCGATGACGCTCGATTAAACCAGAGATCAGAAAAATCAATGCTGAAGATGGCGCGAATACTACTCCCCCATGACTAAGGTGTCAATGTTTTGAGCCGCTCCGCGAAAAGTTAGCTGGGCCGAGAATCGCACGATGCGTTGGAATGGCGGGGACGAAATGAAGGTAAGTTGAGCGAACTGGAGCGTGAGTTTCTGGTCGCCAGCGAGGCGCTCAAATTCCGCGAGGAAGAAGAGCGGGAGGATTGCTGTCGCCTCTGCGCCGAAGAACAGGTATAATCTTCTTGCCCTGGAATCTTCCAGCTGCCATATCGTCCTTTTAAGAACAGTCTATTGAACTAGTCGCAAACCGCGAAGCCGACAATTCGTAACTTTGAAATCTCATCTAAGCCATGGAGATTCCGTTCAAATGTTTCCTCTTACTGCTAGCGTCAATTCAGACCGACGTAGCGATAAATGCCCAGCAGCCCTGCCGCCCGCCCGCGCCCCAGCTTTCGCGCGAGCCTAATATCTTCACAGAAGAGCAGGAGGTTAAGCTGGGCGAAACCGTCGCCGAGCATATGCGGCAAGGACCTTGAAGACCTGTAACCCTGCGTGGGCTTTTTGCTCGGGCTTGAACGAACGATGTTTTTTCAATAGTAGTCTCCTTAACTGGACAGGGCATTTTACCCTGATTAAGTGTCCAGCTTTTGGGGACCACTACAGTCGATATCCTATCGGTTCTTCTTACTAAAGGAAGGTGGGGCACGTCGCGGGAGTATAGCGATATGCGTATTCATTATGAGCAATGAACATGTACAAACTCCGCAGGGAGAGAGTTCCAAACCGGCAAATGACGAAAAGAGCGAGGCGCAGGCGCGGACACCCTCGTCCTCAGCATCCTATGGCGCTCCGCGAGGGTTGAGCATATCCGGGGCAAGCTCACCCGATGATATTCCGCTGACGCGCGACAATCTTCTGTTTTTACAGAGATCCATCGGTAACCAGGGTGTCGTGCGACTTATGGAGAGGAGGGGAATTCTGAGCCAGCCGGGAGATGAGTACGAAGGCAAAGCGGATAGTATTCAACAGCCAATGGGAGTTGGTCCCATAATCCAGCGCAAGTGCGCCTGTGGCATGGCGGTGAGCGCGCCTCACAATGAATGCGCTGATTGCCAAGCCAAACGACTTCCGGTGCAACGCCAGGCCACAGAAGCGGCTGATCAATCATCTTTGCCGTCGAGTGTCGAGGAGGTGATGCGATCCGGTAGCGGCGAACCTCTGCTCAAAAACATTCAGGAATATATGGAGACCGCCCTGGGGGTTGATCTGGGCGGCGTGCGCATTCACACCGGCCCACAGGCCGCCCGCGCCTCCCAGGACATCAGCGCCGCAGCCTTCACCCATGGCCAGAATATCTACTTTGGCGCAGGGCGCTACCAACCGGATACGATCGACGGTAAGAGATTATTGGCCCATGAACTGACCCATACCATTCAGCAACGGAATGGCGCTGTCGCTACCGCCCGGGACGGTTTCAGCGTTAGCCAACCGGACGACCCTTATGAGCAGGAAGCTGATCGAGTCGCCGATCAAGTGATGGCCATGCCTGTCCCTGCTACCGCCCAATCCGCGCAGCGGGACAGCGCAGTGGGTCAAAAGACGCCTCAACCCAAGCCACTCACAAACCAGCTCTCACCATTTATACAGCGGCCATCGGCTGGCATTCAGGCGCGCCATGAAGTCGAGAAGTCGGAGGAGGAGGAGGAGGCAATTCTCGTCCAGACAAAGCAGCTGGAGACCGTGAGGCCGATACCTGTGGTTCAGCGGAGCCATGGGATGCAAAGGGAACTTATCCAGCGTCAAGCAATTGAAGAACCGAAAAAATACAGTGTCATCGATTATAAGAAAGCCAAGGCCGATAATCTCAAATCCTGGTACGATCAATATAAGTTCTACAATCTTTTTAAGGAAGCAGGAATCTATCCTGGTAGTACCCCGATTGCTTATGCCAATCATGTCTATGAGCTGCAAATGAAGCTGGAAGAAGTTTATGAAGGTAAATGGACGGCGCCTGAAGCCGGTATCTTGGAGCCCGTGATCGACTCCGACAGTACCTTGGTTAGGCTGATGGGTATAACGTCTACGTATCACAAGGATCCCACTGTCAATTTTGGCTTTGATACAAAGATGCTGGAACGCCTCAGCCGATACCTCCTCGGGTTCGAACAAAAAGCGCCACCCCTGGTCTCCGAAGATTTTTCCGGTAATCGCCAGTTAGAGACGGTCAATCGGAATAAAAACTTCCATATCCAGCTCGACGACAGGGGCGATTATGTCAAAAAAATACAGGTTGCTTTGCTGGCGTTGAATTACAACCTGGGCGCCGATGTTAAAGTAAATAAGAAAACAGGAGACAAAGAACCAACTGGCGTCTTCGGCAAAGGCACTAAACAGGCTGTCATCAATTTTCAGAAAGATTCTGGTTTAGAAGGGAAAGAGGCTGACGGTGTTGTCGGGCAAGTGACTCTGCGTTTACTGGATGCGCGCATCGGCGCCCCGGCATTGAAAAAACCCAGCGTTGCCGCAGGCAACGCCTATGCCTTTCATGTGCCTGTTACGGCTGCAGATCTGCTGTTGGATAGAGACACACAGGAGAAGGAATTATTGAAACGCACACTCAAGGTGGCTTTCCCCATCAGCGACGACAATATAGATGTCTTGATCCGTTCCGGTTGGCACTTCCTATCACCTTTGAAGCTGACACAGGCCCACGTCGACTTTGGGTTTCTGCAGGTAACTATATCAAAGTCTGAATATGAAAGCGTGGTTGGAAAGGTTGATGAGGCTGCCGGGGCCAAATCCGGGGAACCAGTTGAAGAGCGGCTCGAAAAGAGCGCCATCGACCTGATCAAAACGGGAAAATTATATGAACTGAATAAGAGAATAAGTGATCTGGAAGACCTGATCCGGTTACTGAGGTGGTCTGGCGACCCCGAAATGCATGGACGTGATGTAGATTGGGCCGCGATTAGTAAACATCAAGCGGAACTGACAACGCTAAAACAGCAGCGGCAGGAAGAGCTGAACCGCCTGGGTATTTCGCTGGACGATTATGAAAAGATGAAGGCCGACTTCATCAGTACCTTTGAGAAATTTGCCGCACTCACTGCCTTCCGCATGTTGGGTGAGAACGAGATCCAGGCGAATATCGAGGCGCAGCATTATGCCAAAATTGAAGAAGTGACCGCCATTAAAGGTATCTTGAGCACACTCTCCGGCAAATATAAAGAGTCCGAAAGATTATGGTGGGAGGCCGTGAGCCTGGAGGATTCAAAAGGGAAAGATAAATCTCAATATAGTAGCAATAGTGACTACAGACAAAAAAATACGATTGACACGATGGACGGGCCGATCTATCTCTATGATTCCACTCGTTACTTCAATGAAAAAAATGCGGCTGACATGTACAAGGCCCAGGAGCAGAAGCCTTCCCCATATTTTACTTCGTGGCACGATAAAGAGAAGGACGTAGTCTCCACTCTCCAGGATACAACCAAGAAATTCCCCGTCCTCGCTTACCCTAAGCTCGAGCTGCGCGATAAATCAAGTAAGTATACCGCCATGGCCGAGGGAGACTTACAGAAGATGCTGCTCGGCATCATCAACGGAACGAACGACGAGAAGGGGATCAAACAAAACATTGAATCCACCCGTAAAGAGCTGGCTCAAAACCCCAAAAAGGTTTGGGAACTCCCGGTAGTCGTGTTGCGGGCCCAATACGCTTTAGGCGTAGTTGATGGAGTCCCGGCCGAACTCATCAAAGCTAAACAGGAAGCGGTAGCAAACAAAAGTTTTTGGGAAAGCATCGGCCTTGCCATCCTTGGTATCGGTCTGGGTCTGTTGGCGCTTGCCTCCGGACCAGTCGGCTGGCTGGCTCTGGCCGCCAGTATTGGCGTGGGCGCTTATGACGCCTATCGCACTTACAATGAAATCACATTCAAGAAAGAGACCGCCAATACCGCGCTCGACCCGGCTTCAGCCCTGGGCACTGAAGATCCGTCTTATTTCTGGTTCTGGGTGAGCCTGGTCAGTGTGGGCCTGGACGTATTCCAGGCAGCCAAGCTGATAAAGTCCGTCGCCAAAGGCGTCGATCTGGCGGAAGGCGTTACCAAAGGCCTGAGAGAAGCCAAAGCCGCCGCAGAACTGAGATTAGCGAATGCCGGTGGCGAATCCACAGCCAAAGGGAAGGCCATCCTCAAAGAGATAGAAGAGATAGACAGCGCGCTTTCCAAATTGAAAACGACCGATCTGATCGAAAACGTCAAATTACTCGAACCTCTGAAGGCCAATCCAATGGCAGTCGCGGTGATGAGTGAGGCGCTGAAGGATAAGCGAATTGTCCGCGCAGTTACGTCTCTGGGCAAGATGGTAGAAAAGGAGATGTTTGAGAATGCCCTCAAGTTTTATGCGGGCGTTGGGAGAAAATCGCTCGATGAGTTGCCTGAATTGATGCGTTTGATCAAAGAAGGCGGCCAGGAGGTGGCGGCCAATAAGCGTTTAATGGCTGAATTGCTCTCCGACCCTCGCACCCAAAAGGCGCTCCTCGACACCCAGGATCCTGATTTTATAGCCGCCCAATTCAAAGCCTGGGAGGCCGCCATCACAGCCGGCGAGTCCAAGAGTTTCGTCAAATATCTGGAGGCCGAAAACCTTACATCCAAACTAGTGTCTGATACGAGACTGGTAGACATGTTCGGCGAGGCGTTCGCCAAGTTGCCCAATGCGGTGAAGAATCGCCAGATTCTGCGGACTGTAGAGCCCAGGCTGCTCGATGCGCTCAACGCCGGAGCCCTTTCGCCAGAAATCAGAAAAGCCCTGGAGGTCTTGCTCAATTCGGATGTGTTGGCTGAATCGGCCCGGCTCTCGACGGCGCAAGAAAGATTAATGCGCGAAATTCGTTTGTTGGGCAGCGTGATCGAGACCCAAAGCGATTTCTCGAAAGTGATCAGTCTGCTCGATAACCCTGCCGCCCGGCGAGCATTATGGGACGGCGCATCCCAACTGTCCGGGAAAGACAAATACATCGAAATTATCCTCAAGGCCAATGGTGGTAAGGCTCCCGCCGCCGACGTTCTCGACGATCTGATCCGCATCGGTCCGATGACGGATGAGAGCACGATTCAATTATTGTTGACGGAATCCGGGAAGAAGCTTCGCCAGGCGCTGGCTGCCAGCCCCGAAGCCGTGGCGGCGCTCAAAAAATGCGCTTCACCTTGTCTGCCGCCCTTTATTACTTCGGAACAAGTGGCGCAGGTAGCCGCCATCATGAAAGGCCGGTCGAATGATGATGTGCTGCGGATCAGAGAGTTCCTGTATGCCAATCGAGGATCGGAAGATAGTTTCAAGTCTGCCCTGACCAGCCTGGAGACCAATTTCGCCGATGCTCTCAAGGATGTGAAGCTGCCGGTGTTGACCAAACCGGCCGGCATGGCGGTCTCTGATGAAGCCTTGCGGAGGATCATAGATCTGGGTTTGCCTGTCTCGGAACTCAATAAGATCATGAAGAAAGCCTCGGCTGTCAAAGATGGACCAAAGATCATTACGGACTTGATGCGGGTCTTGCAGCTTGAAAAAGGCGTGTCGCTCAAGAATTTCGACACTATTATTAAGGGCCTGGCGCAAGGTAGCGATGCCGAATTCCAGGCTGCCCGTCGACTGCTGGATGAATCAGAACGTTTTACCCAAAGCGTCACTTCCGGGCTAACTACGTTCAAGTATGGCGGCTTGGAGAAGGCCGATGCGTTGTTGGGCCGTTTCAGTTTGGCAGAGCTGCAACCCATGATACAGGCTCGCTACCCTGGAGGGTTCGTAAACAACCTCTACGAAGTGGCCGCTAAACTCCCCGGAGCGAGCAATAGCGAGATCGCGGATCTGATTGCGAAGGCAGGAGGCGGCAAGGGCGCCGGTGATTTGGGCAGGCTGCGGGAAATTTTGTCAGCCATCAAAGCGCCATCCACGAGTTACGATGAAGCCGTTAAAGCCATTCAAGCCGCCGATGCCTTTGCGGCGGACGTCGCCAAAGCGATGAAAGATCCAGCCACTGGTTACGATGCCATGGTGAAGTTGATATGGGGTGAAAAAGTGGCAGTGGAAGATGGCGTGATCAAGGTCACGGAATCGATAGGCGATAGCGGGTCTGTTGCTTACCAGACTGCGCTCAAACTGGACAACAAGGGCGAAACGATGGCTAAGCTTATGGCGACAGGAGGCGCAGTCAGCAGAGATAAATGGAAAGTATTCCGGAAAGTTATTGAAGATTCCAACATCGAGACCTCTATTAAAAATAATATCATCGGTGAAATGTGGACCAGGGTAAACGAGCAAGCTTTCATACAACAGGGTTATAAGGTAACCCGCGAGGTAGAAATGACGGCCGGCAAGTTTACCGCAAAGGCCGACCTCGTGTTGGAAAAGGGAAACGAGATCATTGTCGTGGAGTGCAAGAGCGGAGGAGCCAAATTTAGTAAAAACCAGGATGTCGTCTATCCATTGTTGCAGGAGGGTAAGTTCAAGAGTGTGATGTTGAGCGGTGATGAGGCTCTAGCTAGAAAATTTGCCGACCCCAATTCAAAGATTGGGTACCTCCCTGCAAGGGAATAGAAGGTCGAGATATGCTAAAAATAGCGGTCAGCATAAGCTGGTGGCCCCTGAAAGGCCATTCACCACAGAGCCGCAGAGAACATGGAGATCACGCAAAATGAGCTGGAAGTTTGCAGGAATTATCTTTAAAAAAGACTATCGGGGTTCTTACCCCAACTTGCTTGATAGGTTGGGAGTCGAATTCTATCAGTCTGCCGAAGGTTTTACATTTTCCCATGCCATTAATCGCGAAAACCAGGCAACCGCCTTGGGTTTCGTGAATGGCAATACCATGTTGCTACATCATCTCCTCCCCTACGACTGCTCGTATGAGCCCGGAAGGTCAGGCCCGTTAGACGGCGTCCTGGAGGCGCTTTCTCTCGAAGCTGACATCATGAATTACATTATTGATGGTGTCTCAGGCACCTATTGCTTCTCCGTGTTTAGCGGAGGAAAGCGCATCCGTCGCTGGGCGGTAGAACCTGGCAATGTTTTGTGTGACGAAGGCGAACCGGTAGCTGCTGAAGCCGCTACGATCACTAGGGGCCCTTCCATAGACGATTCTCTCCCAGATATTTTTGCGATGAGTGAAGACGAAGCTCACATTTTTGCGGTATGGGAAGCTTTCCTTGGCGTCTCATTCCAGGAACTGGTTCAAAGTGAGACTGGTATGTTTGAGTTTTTTCTTTGAATGCGGCCGTTTCTCTTTGCCGTCGACGCTGCCGGACTTTCTAGGGTTCTGGCGCCAATCTGATAATTATGCATAATCGCCGGCATGACCCAACTCCCTGCTGTGAAAAACATGTTTTACGTCGGCGAGACAATAAGGGTACACGCACCCTTTCCCGCCAACACAGGTTCTTTGATCAAACTACAAGGAAGGAGATAGTTCAGCCTGGAGAGTCGATGAAACCTATATCAAAGTGAAAGGTCAATGGCGCTATCTCTGCCGCGCGGCCGATGAGCAAGGACAGACAGTCGATTTCCTGCTGAGTGAGAATCGGGATCAAGCGGCTGCCGTACGCTTCTTCAAGAAAGATGTTCATCCTCAGGGCGCACCAACAATGGCATCAAGCGTTGACAAACGCTATGAAC